>TARA_R100001591_G_scaffold68343_3_pt1 | contig 12298 bp, 7 predicted proteins | sample TARA_R100001591 | Tara Oceans TARA_R100001591 (sample SAMEA2622725) | marine metagenome | biome: marine biome (ENVO:00000447); feature: surface water layer (ENVO:00002042); material: "saline water (ENVO:00002010), including plankton (ENVO:xxxxxxxx)" | depth 5 m
ATTACTCAAATAATCATCTGTTCCTGTGGTATAAACACCAAGTGCAAAATTCTCTTCGTGAGTATGTTTTGCCAAATATGAAACTGGAATATTATTTTCATATGCCCCATCAGGACCTTGAAGTATACGACTTGGAGTACCTGGTGAGAATTGATGTCTCGTACTTAGTCCCCAATCAAGAACTCCATTTTGTGCACTATATGGTGCCAAACTTGCACCAAAATTATCAGTATTTACTTGACCAAATTTTAAATTAGCTTCTTGTTGTGTATTGGAGATAACATTCAACCCCACACCATCTGTCATAGCACCTGGTCCTATAACTCTTGAAGGACCAAGATTAGGTAATGCACCTATACCATCACCCAATCTAGCAAACTCTGGTAGATTAGGGTCATTATCGTTACTAATTAAGAAATCATTGATACTTGCTCTTGATGGTGTGAATAAAGGTGGTAATGTTCTATTAGTAGTAGTTTTTGTATTATCAAAAAATGAAGACATAGAAGAACCAAATTTAGTTCTGTTTTGTGCCTGTTGTAGTCTATTATTATTTAGTGCAGATTGTGCATGACTCGTGACTTGTGTATTTCTTGCAATTTCAAGGTCACTAACATTTTGATTGAATAGACTAGCCTCTGCACCAGTTGTTGGTAGTTCTGAAGTTCCACCACCTGCAGCACTAAATGCATCTAAAGCTTTCTTAAAAAAGTCTACACCTTTACTAACATCGGTGTGTCGAGTGTATGCCGCATCTGTTGTTGCGGACAATAAAATTTTTGGTAATGCCATAACACGAGTTTCTTGTCGTAAATTTAGAGATTGTAATATAGAATTATTACCTATAAAATTACTCCTTTGTGTTACCGCACTCAATCTAACAAAATCAGAATCTTGTCTACCAATTCGTGTCATCACTCCACCTCTGAAGAAATCTCCAGAAAATCCTATGGTTGGATAACTATTACCATCCCACCTCTGACCTATATTTCTAACAATAAATGGTAAACCTGAAAACTCCCCATTTGGTAAATCTTTTCCATATCCAAGTTTATTATGTTGTGATTTCCAATTACTAAATTGTAAGTCTCCCAAAATATCTAAATATGGATTTGTATTAGTGGGTAAGGGCCCACCAGTTGAATCTGGAATATATAGTAATCCACTATCTTGTAATTGTGAACGAGTCTTGAAAGTAAATGCAGATGAGTTTGTGGTTTCATCTATATCCCACGATTTAGGTGAGATTACATTATATGGAAAAGTATTACCATCATTTACTAATTGTGAACTATACTTACTATTGAAAGTTTTTGTAAATCCGTTTGGTAATGTGTTTGAACCCCACTCTCCACTACGACCCGATAAGAAATCTACTGTAGTTACCTCGTCTGTATATCCCAAATTCATACCATAATTATTTGGATATGAATATGTATAGTCCTCTCCTTTTATTTTGATACCTTGAAATTTACTGGCATCTCTATCTACAAATCTTTGACTAAATCCATTTGCATCTACATTTGGAAAAAAGTCTACTGAACTAATTAGTCCCAATCCCAATCCACTATAGTTTGGATATCCATAGGATTGACCAGCAACACCTTTGAAACGACTCGTGTCTCGTGAATTATCATTCTTGATAAAACCATCATTTACGGTATTTGATATAAAATCTACCGTGGATATTCTTCCTAAATCTGATTTTAAGTCCTTGAGTGCCATTATGTTATTACCACCTCACCTGGTCTGTTTCGTTTTGTTTGGTCTGTCAATACACCACGAGAAGTTTGTGCCTCTAAGTGTCTTTGTTTCTGTCCACTCTCAAATCTATTGAATGCTTGAGCAACCTCACTACTTCCTTGTTGTTGCATACTTGCAACTTGTAACATTCCATTTGTAACTGCCTGTGCCATAAATCCTTTTGGACCTACATTGACTTCATCGTCAGCTCGAGTATTAAAAATACCACCACTTGTACCTGAAGTCATTATTGTGGCACCACCACCACTCATCTGCATATCACCAACATTCATTACTTTTTTTGCCATACTCATCATACCAATAATAGAGGCAGTTGCTAGACTAAGAGCTAAAACTGGATGACCACCTTTTGTAAATGCATTTCTAAAAATATCAAAAACAGCTGTTACTGCAGCAATACCTTTCAAGGTTTTATATACTGTCACTAATCCGTACATTGCAGCTCCTATACCTACAATTGAGCCTAAAGCACCACCAAGATAATCATTCACCATATTGAAAGCTTCTGCAATACCAGCAACAGGAATTAATATCGCACCAATAACTGTAAATATTGTACCTAATGCAGGCATAATAACACTAATAAGAGTAGTACCAATACCAGCTAACGAATCTCCAAATGTGGCCATAAATTGATTTATACCTTTTCCTATTAAATCAGATATACCTACTAAACCACTTTCCAATTTTTGTTGAGTAGTTAGACTATCGTCATCTAAAATTTTCTTTCTTTCTGCAGCCTTTACTTGAGTCAATAATTCACTTGTGGATAATCCAACTGCAGCTGCGAGCTTTTGCTTTTCAATAACATTGAGTCTATCGAACTCTGCCATACTACCCACAACTCTCAATACTTCTTTTTGTACGGTTAGCATATCACTATTAAGAACTGCTCTTCTTGCCATATCTAAATTCAAATCTCTTCCGAGTAAAACACTTGCCTCCATTTCTGCATTCACAGAACTTTCAAAGTCTAAAAGTGAATCTGCAACTTTAGCAGTTATTGCTAAGTTACTTCCAAGTTGTCTTGCTGCAACCGCAGCATCTAATAAATTCTTTCCACCATCTTTAGCATAGTTTGCAAAAAACTCTGCATCTTCCGTGACATCTGCAAATACCTTACTTGGTATTACATTCTTTTGAGTTGCTAATTCACGAGTAGACATAATCAATGCATCTGCTTGGTCTTGTGAAAATCCACCAATTGCTCTCATATTTTCTCTCATCACAATCAAGTCACTAGCACTCATTCCGATTTGTGCAGATGTATTGATAAGATTAGATAAAAACTGCCTTGAACCATCTACAGTTCCACCCAACTCTTCTCGTATTGCAATTTGTGCACTTTTTATCTCATCTCCACTAACACCCAATAGTGCGAATTGAAATGATAAGATTTGTGATTGTTTGGTTAGTTTTGATGCCTCAATTACAGAAACACCTAACTCTTTTCTCAACTCTATTGCACCCTTTACGATTGATGCAAAATATGCAACAGTTGCAAGTGCAGCTGCACCTAAAGCCAACATTTGTAATTTACCTGCTGCTGCTGCATCAGCTATATCTCCTGCACCATCTGCACCTTCTGCGAGCTTTCTTGCCTGTTCGTTTGCTACACGATTTCCATTACCTATAGCATCATAACTCGTCATAGTACTCTTTGAAACTTCTTCTGCAGCCTCAGCTGCTTCTTCCATACCATCCATTTTTACACCACCCAACTCTTGAAAAGCTGCAGTAGCACCATTAATAGTATCAGTAATTCCTTTTCGTAAATTATCTACATAATCTAAATTTAGAAATGCATCTTTAATTGTATCATTTAGGTCATCAAATATTTTTCCCAATCCCAATGCATCAGATAGGGTTTGTCCAAACATTCCATCAACAAAATTCTTTGCACTCTCCAACGGACCAAGTAATAATTTTGCTTGTGCATCAAGTTTTTTTGCAGTAGACAATGCACCTTGATACGCCTTCAAATGTGAATTTAGTACTGTTGCTTGGTCTTTATTTGTTTTTGCTACTTTTGCAATTTGTTTTTGAAGAGTCTTGGTGTTGTCCATTATCAAAAATGTAGAATCACCAATATCATCAAAACTTGTTGCAATTTCAGAAATTGAATCAGTAATGGAGTCAAAAGTAGACAACATTTTCTTGGTGTCTTGACCCATTTCCTTAAAGGCTTTTACAGAACCGACAACGGCGTCTTTATATAATTTTGCACCTTTGGTTAATTCGTTCTGATTCCTAACTTCTTGATTAGTTGCCATATTTTTTTTCTTTTAGTTGAATTTTGAAATACTATGATTTCTGAAGAACTTATTATAGATTACGATATTTTCTCAAATCGGATAAAGCTTTCTTTGCACTTGGACTACCTTGTTTTGCTAATTTCACTAAGGTTTGCTCCCAAGTATCGAGAGCCTCTTCTGTTTCTTTCGTGGCTTTCTGTATTGTAGGGTCATTATTAAATGCCTTATTTAGAGCGTTAGAACGACCTTTCAATATCAATTTTAATATTCCGTCAAGAATACCTTCTGTTAGTTTTCCACGAGTTTTCATAAGATTCTCCAATATAGTTATAAATATCGTGAAATACTATTTTCTCGTTATTCCAGGCTTAGAAATACCTTGAGTTTTTTTGGTTTGTTTGTCCATATATTCTTTTTCTTTTTGGTTTTGTTCTTCGTATTTCTTTATGTAAAACCTACGAAGATAGATGGGCAAGGTATACACTTGGTCAAATGTAAATTGGCCCTGTCCGAGGTAGAGGAGATACCATATCTCAGAATGCAAGTCCGCCTTATATTGCGGACTCGGGCCAAAAAAACTTGGTGGTGATGGGTAGTTGTAAGGTGTGATTTACTCCGTCTTCATCCATATAGTCCCAACTTAAGTCTATATCAGGTGTTACCATTCTCGCATGTTCACGCAATGCTACGGCATCCCTTGAAAGAAGATAATTATCGACAAACTCCGTGATAGTTGCCTTTTCGGAATCTCCATTTACAGATGTAATGAGTCTCTTTAGACGAGTAGTTACTCCCCTATCGACTCCATCTACTTTTGATATTTTTTTCAAACCCTCAAGTTCTCTTGTTACTTCATCTTCATCCAATGCAGTAAGTAACTTGAAAGTAACATCTATTTTTGAATTAGGTAGCTTAAATGGTATATCACTCCCACTTTTTGGTAATAAACTTTCATCTATGATTTTATCTTTGAATGAAGTCAAATCAATTGTGTCTGATACTTTCTGACCATTAGTCGGATGTTCAAACTCAACTTCATATTTCTTACCATATGCAAGTATCCTTGCAGCTATCATAATTGCGTTTTTATCACCAATCAAAAGTTCACTATATTTTATTTTCTTATCAACAATAAGATTCTGTATGAATTTGTCAATAACTTGACCCTTTCTTACAAGATTTACTGATGTTAGAATATCCTCGTCTTTTGCGGTAGGATATCTTATTTCAATAGTACCTTTTGCTAATGGTGATTCTTTTGGATAGAGTTTACCTTGTGACGGCAAATCTACCACTTCAGTTGGAAACTGAAAGTCAGCCATTGCTATACTCCTATGTTATTATACTATACTAAAACCATTTATATAACTATACTTTTGGAAAAAATGCCAGATATAAAAGTATTGTTAGAATTGTAATATTGCGTAATCGTATTGTAATGTTAGTGTTATGTCTACTGGATCAGTTCCATTACCCCAATCCAAATCATTGAAAGCTGCATTCTGTATGTATGCCCCTTTCAATGTCCATTCTTCTACAACATCACCAACAGGTCCGAGTAGATTGAATGTTACATCTTTTTTGTAAAAGTCTGAATATCCATCACGACCCGTAACAGACTCGTGTGATAATCTAACCCATTCCATTACTGCCTGTGCAGCCGATGGAACAACTGGGTCGTAAAGTGTTATGTCTATAGTTTGCCAAGCACCTTTACCCTTGACATATCTTTTCACATTTATGTGATCTAATTCTATTGTATCAAACTGAATAGATGGTCTATTTGCCGCTTTGATAAGGTAAGACGGAATTCCTTCAATGTACATTACATATCGGTTTTTAGTCTTCGGTTCAAACGGTGTGAACATTATTTCAGAAGGATCTAATAAATCTGGCATTTGATTTCTCCAATTAAAAAATTTCTTATTTCAGTAATAAATATCAGTATTCTAAAAAATCGTCTGATTTGTTTTGGTATCATTTTTCATAGTTTTTTCATAGTTTTATTCTTAAACAAAAAACCCCACGAGTAGTGGGGCTTTTTGAAATGTAATTGACTAATTACTCTGGAAAAGAAGCTCCAGTTGGTTGTACGATAAAGTCAAGTACAATGAACTCTGCAGTTCTTGTTGGTTGAATGAAGATTTGTCCAACTAACCTATTTCTGTCTACGACATCAGGTGTGTTGTTTGAATCGTCCATTACAACTCTGAACGCTGACAGACCACTATTAGCCTGTACTGATTCTAAGAACGGATTCACAATGTTCAAGAAACGATTTCTTGTAGAGATTGTGTTCTGTTCAAATACCAAGAACCTTGAAGAACTTGAGATAAACTTCTTAAGTCTAATCAACAATCTTCTTACATTTACCCTATCCAATGCAGATGGTTTTGCTTGTAAGGTCTTTTGACCCCAAACACAAACACCTTGACCAGGAAATGTTGCGATTGGATTGACTCTACCTTCGTATAAGTCATCTCTTTCTTCGTGAGTCAATCGTGTTTTAGCTTCTGTTACAGAAGTCAAACCACCACGATTCAAACCAGCAGGTGCAAACCATTCGTGTGCCACTTTATCAGTAAAAGATATTACACCAGGTAATACTACTGAAGGCGGAACCCAAGTAGGTAGATTTGTATTTAAGTCTACAATCTTTACCCACGGATAATAAGTTGCCGCATAATTAGTGTCGAATTTTTCTACCTCACCAGTTACTGTACTGATTGTATCACCCCAAGCTGCTGAATCCATTACATAAAATGTATCTGCTCTTTCTTCCACTTTAGTGATAGCATGATTAGTTACATTAGAGTGTAATCTTGAAATCACACCAGGTGTTACCAACATATTGATATCAAACTCATCAGCATTACTTATTGCATTTAGTGCCCTCTTATAAGCAACTGAACCACTTGCAGTAGAACTTGATAAATCAAATCCAGAACTATTTGCAGAAGTGATTTCAGCACCAACATAAGGTACTAATGCAGGATTGTTACCATCGAATCCAAACTGAAATGGTACTTGGAATTTTCTTTGTCTGATATGTGAAGCAGTCAAAGTAATATTTTCAGTTGCATCAGATGATGTTCCATCAAGTGCTGCAGCTGCTTCTGCACTTCCTAATTGGTCTTCCAATGAGAAAGTAACATTGTTACCATTACCAGCATCTTTTGGAATCGGATTTAGATACTCTCTACTATCAAAGTTAGAGAAGTCAAATCCATAAGCTTTTGCAGCCTGATACTGACCTGTTACTGAGTTTACCTGAGTAGTCACAAAAGAAGCACTCGGTACATTTGTTGTACCAGGAACAGGATTGAATACTTTTCCAAAACCCATAGGTACTACAGATTTTGCTAATGAATTCAATGCACTTCCGTTACTTCCTTGGTCTGTGTAGTCACCAACTCTGATATACTTTGATTTATTTGGATAGTCACCATAATAGGTAAGTTTACCATTTGCATCAATCTCAACATATCTGTCACCAATAACTCTTGCGAAATATTGTGGTGATGTTGGGTCAAAGTTTAGGTTATCAAACTCCTCAAGTGTAACATTATCGTCAAATTGGTCTGGATTATATTTCTTCACTTGTAATGCGAAAGAACCATAATCAGAACCAAGAATTGAACCAGCAGCTTTTACCTGACTAATTTCAATTCTAAATTGTTGATTCATTTCAGCACCGTGATTTCTTGTGTAAACCCTAAATAGATTCTTAGCAGTTCCACCTATTCTTTGTGATAAAATATAAGGTGTTCTTGCATTTGAATAAGAAGAGTTTCCAGTCCAAGTATTTGCACTTCCATAAGTATCATAAGATTGTGTACCAGATTTGAAATCTAATGTACCACTTCCAGTTACAATATATGATGAGGAAAGACTTGGTAATGCACTTTCAGTTTGTGCAGCCAGTTGATCCTTATGTACGACATGCGAATTTTTGAAACTTGCTAACAAGTAAACCGATGAATCTTGATTCAAAGGGTCTCTTGAGATAACATTTTCAATGTAATTTGCACTTGATGTGTCGAATGACAAAGTATAAGTTTCAGCAGCGACATTAGAACCAGATACTGTCAATACAAATTCAGACGAAGCTGAAGCTGCACTACTCAAACCAACTCCTGTAAATCCTATGTCGGAAATACCTGAGTTAGATTTAGCAGATGGTGCTAAGGTTGCAGCAACTTTACCATCAAATGCGAAGTTGGAATCACCATCATTCTTATATTCAAGATTGATGTAATCAACTTCATACCCACCTATGTGTAAAACTCTAACTACGGTTACAGTACCTGCACTTCGTAGATATTCTCTTACAGCATATGGAGTATAAAACCTCTTATCCGTGGATCCAAACATCTCTTCAAACTCAGAGAAGTTACGAATAAGGGTTGGAACAAATGCCGGCCCTTTTACTGTTGGCCCGATAATAGCAGCTCCTATTTCCGCAATACCTTGCGGTAGGAATGATATGTCGGTTTCACGAGTAAAAACGCCTGGACTTACTATTCGTTCAGCCATTTAATTCTCCCAATTGGTTATAGTTGTTGTTAAATTTTTATATAAGTAAATATCAAATAAAATTCCCAAAATCACTTTCTGTACGAAATTTATTTACTCTCTCCTTGAGTATCACTTTCACTCGGTGTAAAAACACCTGTGTTTGGGTCTAATGTACCTGGTCCATATTTCTCGGTTATCTTATTAGTCAATTCTACTTCTTCTTTTTGAGTTTCTTCAAACTTCTTTATCATATCAGAATGAGCTTGACTAAGTGCAGCTTGTCGTTGAGAATTCAGTAATTTCTGAACTTCAATCTCACCAAGTCTATTTGTACACTCTACATAGTCTGTTTTTAATTGATTTAGTTTACTTACTTCTTCTTCCGTGAATTTTATATCACTCATTTATAACTCCTAAATTATCTTATATAAATAGTTTTAAAACTTCTGTAAATAGTATTTTTTATGCAATTCTCGTTATAATACCATTAGATATTGTCATAGTTTTTGTTGTCCTACTATCTTGTAAAAATCTTTGACTTGTACTCAAACTACCACTACCAGCTGGGCCTTGAGGTCCTGGAGGTCCTGGTGGTCCTGGAGGCCCGTCTGGTCCGTCTGGTCCAGAAGGTCCTGTTGGTCCTGTTCCCCCTTGTGCACCTTGTCCACCTTGAGGTCCTGCAGGTCCTGGAGGTCCTGGAGGCCCTTGTACTGAGACTCCACTTGTTCCACTCGAACCACTTGCACCAGTTGCACCTTGTCCACCTTGAGGTCCTGGAGGTCCTGGAGGTCCTGTAATACTTCTTCCACTCGTTCCACTCGAACCACTTCCACCAGTAGGTCCTGGAGGTCCTTGAGGGCCTGGAGGGCCTTGTACTGAGACTCCACTCGTACCACTCGAACCACTTGCACCAGTTGGTCCTTGTGGGCCTGGAGGTCCTGCAGGTCCTTGTGGGCCTGTTCCACCTGGAGGGCCTTGTACCGAAACTCCACTTGTTCCACTACTTCCACTTGCACCTTGTGGTCCTGGAGGTCCTTGAGGGCCTGGAGGGCCTTGTACGGAAACTCCACTTGTTCCACTCGAACCACTTGCACCTGGAGGTCCTGGAGGGCCTTGTACCGAGACTCCACTCGTACCACTTGAACCACTATTACCATCTCTACCATCAGAACCGTGTCTACCATCAGCACCACTTGTACCACTTGTACCACTACTTCCACTCGTTCCACTACTTCCATTTGCACCTGGAGGTCCTTGTGGGCCTACATCACCTTGTGCACCTTGAGGTCCTTGAGCTCCTTGAGGTCCTGTAATACTTCTTCCACTTGTTCCACTTGAACCATCAGCTCCTCTACCACCTTGTGGGCCTTGTGGGCCTGGAGGACCTTGTACCGAAACTCCACTTGTTCCACTACTTCCACTTGTCCCACTTGTTCCACTCGTACCACTTGAACCACTTGGGCCTTGTGCACCTGTTCCACCTTGAAGTCCTGTAACTCCTCTATCACCTTGTGGGCCTTGTGGTCCTGTTCTTCCACTTGTACCACTTGAACCACTTGAACCACTCGTACCACTTGTACCCGAAGTCCCACTCGTACCACTTGTACCACTTGAACCACTTGGGCCTTGTCCACCTTGTGCACCTTGAGGGCCTTGAGGACCTGTAGCTCCTCTATCACCTTGTCTACCATCAACACCACTTGTTCCTGAAGAACCACTTGAACCACTTGTGCCACTTGTTCCACTTGAACCACTCGTACCACTTGTACCAGATGTTCCACTTGTTCCACTTGAACCACTTGGGCCTTGTGCACCTGTTCCACCTTGTGGACCTTGAAGTCCTGTAGCTCCTCTATCACCTTGAGGTCCAGTTCTTCCACTTGTTCCACTACTTCCACTTGAACCACTTGTACCACTTGTACCTGAAGTTCCACTTGTTCCACTCGAACCATTAACACCAGCAGCACCTTGAGGTCCTTGGTCACCTTGAAGTCCTTGAGGGCCTTGTGGTCCTGGTGGTCCTGTACCACCATCTCTACCACTCGTACCACTACTTCCACTTACTCCACTCGTACCACTCGAACCACTTGTTCCACTTGAGCCAGATGTTCCACTTGTGCCTGAACTTCCACTTACCCCACTTGTTCCACTTGAGCCAGATGTTCCACTTGTGCCTGAAGTTCCACTTGTTCCACTCGAACCACTATCACCTTTATCACCAGTTCTTGCGAATGTAACTATAACAAACTCACCATTACTAAATGGTGAACTATCAGAATTAGCAACTACTCCACCATCAACTGTAAAGTAACCACTCTCTTCGGAAATACGAGTAATTGTCATCAAAATAAATTGTGATGAATCTGTAAGATTTGAAATTCTAAAATGTCCTTTTATGGTTGATGTAGAGTCATCTATTGTTCTTAGATATGTTTGTATGTCTTCTGAATTACTATCCGCATCATCGATAATCATACGAGTTGCAGAACTTTGTGTAGAATTATTTAGTCTTATTATACCAGAACCAGGATCACTTGTAGTTGTAGAAGTACTAAATCTATATCTAAATGTTGCTCCACCAAAGTTACCATCTTGTCCACTTGTACCAGATGTTCCACTTGTACCACTTGTACCACTACTTCCACTTGTACCACTTGTACCACTTGACCCACTTACTCCACTCGTACCACTTGAACCGCTATTACCACTTGTACCACTCGAACCACTCGTTCCACTTGTTCCACTACTTCCACTTGTACCACTTGAACCAGCATTTCCACCTCTACCATCTTGTCCACTTGTACCACTTGTGCCACTCGAACCACTCGTTCCACTTGTTCCACTACTTCCACTTGTTCCGCTTGAACCAGATGTTCCACTCGTACCACTCGTACCAGATGTTCCACTTGTTCCACTCGTACCACTTGAAAAATTTGTACCTTGTACATATGTGTCTATTGCATCTAAATCTTGTTGCATCTCATCAATCAGAAATGCTATAGGACCTACGAAATCTGAAAAACCATCATCTTCCAACCAACGACCTTTTGCAACAGATTCGGATGCAGCATTATGTACACTTTCGGTAACATAAAAGGCCAAATCTGTTTGGTCATAAGTTACACCTTTATCGGAAGCTACATCACCTCGACTTCTCGCAGAAGATATCTTCGTTTTTTGATCAGAAGTTTCTGCTAATTTGAATATCCGTTTTCGTGCTTTTCTTGTTATTGCCATTTATGTTTCCAATTTCTAATAAATATCATTTTATTGTAAACTATATGCATCTAAATACCACCACAATGTTACTATCGTGTCGTTTTGGTCACTTGTTGGGTCTATACTAACAGCAATAGTATCAGTATTTGTGAATGTAGATGTTGTTGAAAATGTTGCAAACCCATTATTATTAGCGGTCATACCAAGTATAGTTTCACTTTCTGTTGCAGTTGTACTTGGATTTGCAAAATTATCACCTGCCTCGTGATATCCAACCACAGTATTACCTGGTGAAGATTCTGACCTTATCACTGCCTTATGTAATTGTCCTGCAACTCCTGGTGCCTGTTTGTGATAATAACTAATCGAAGTTATTTCACTCAAACTATTCCAAGGTACAAAAACTTTTGTACCTGCAGTATATCCATAATTGTAATTATGAAATGTAGGATATAATTGAAATGCTGCAAATTTACCTTTTGAAAATCCAGCCTCTACAGCACTATCATATGCAAATAATAAATTATTATTTGCTGCAGTAT
>TARA_R100001591_G_scaffold46358_1_pt1 | contig 12087 bp, 24 predicted proteins | sample TARA_R100001591 | Tara Oceans TARA_R100001591 (sample SAMEA2622725) | marine metagenome | biome: marine biome (ENVO:00000447); feature: surface water layer (ENVO:00002042); material: "saline water (ENVO:00002010), including plankton (ENVO:xxxxxxxx)" | depth 5 m
ATGGCAACTCTAAGACAAAGAAACAACTCTATGCCATATGGTATAGAGAGAAAGATAAGAATATCTATGGAAGAGAAGATAGACCCTAGAATAACTAATCTAATCAAAGCCTACGAGAAGACTTTAGATAATATAGATCTAGATATAGAGAATACTAAAAGACAGATAGAGAGAGAAGTAAAGCTAGAAGAGGTAATGGGTAGAGAAGCTAGAGTAGCTTTAGGATGGATAGAGGCTTTAGAGTATGTATTAGTTTTAACCAAGAGAGAAAGAACACAAGGAGAAAAGATAATATGCTAGAATCAATTAAGCATCTACTAGGACTATGTGGAGAGCCACATGGTCTAGCACATATGCTATACGCATTAGGTAGTCTACTAGGTACAATATGCTATGGCATGATTAAGAGAGTATTATGGTGGATAGAGGATAACGTATGGATATAGAACAATTTATTAACAAGTATAGAAGCAATATAGATAGCTACTTAGAAGAGAAGTATCCAAGATTTAAGAGAACAGATCAAGAGAGACAGCTGTTTGTAGAGAATGATGAGTATCTATATAAATGGGCAGTCAAAAAGGGATTATCTACGAAAGATTAGATATGTATAAGATTTATAAAGAATTACCTACAAAGAGAGAGGTAGTAGTATAGATGAAAAAACAAACAACTAAGAATATTATCGAGAGGAGTATGCCTATGAGATAGTATTCTACAATCAAAGAAGGGAGAATATATGTGTGGTATATTTGGTTATGCAAAGCAGAGTAATGCACAGACAGACCAACAGATGGAGACCATCAACGTAGTTCTAAAGAATCTAGCTAGAGAATCAGAAGTCAGAGGTACAGATTCTACTGGTATAGCAGTTATTAACGAGAATAAGAATCCTCTAGTATTCAAGTCTCTAAAGAAAGCTAGTAATCTAGTTAAGAACAGAAACTATGGAGAGATTCAAGAGAGTATTGACAAAGAGACAGCGATAGTTCTAGGTCATACTAGATACGCTACTCATGGTACAGTATCTCTAAAGAATGCTCATCCATTTAGTTTTGGCTCTATCATTGGTACTCACAATGGTGTAATATACAACCATGAAGATGTCTCAGCATCTCTCAAGAGAGTGTATGAGGTAGACTCACAAGCTGTGTTTGCTCTATTTGACCAGAATAGTAACTTACAAGAATGTTTAGACGAAATGTATGGAGACTACGCATTAGCATGGAATAAAGATAACAAGAACACCTTGTATCTATTGAGAGAAAATGGTAGACCGTGCCACTACGTATACTGGAGTGAAGCTAGAGTTATGTTCTACGCATCTACTAAAGAGATACTAGAACAAGCTATACAAAAAAGCACTATGAGTAAACGTATAGATAAGCATACGATTGAAGTATACAATCACTTGCTAGATCTATACACGTCTGAGATACATACACTAGATGTGGATAAGTTATACACATTCGATACACACAAGTTTACAGACGAGTTAGTATACGAGACTAAAGACTATATCACAAACTCTATATCATATAACTACGTAAATAGTAGAAGTGCCTGGAATTATGGTGGCTATGGTAGCTATGGATATAACACTTGCGATGTAGATGATTATATGCTAGACGAGATTAGTTGTGATGGATGCAATGAGAAGACTCAGTACATGGATATAATCTACAACGAAGATACTAAAGAGTATGTATGCTATGATTGTGAATACAAAGAGAATCCAAAACTAAACGTAGACGAAGCTTATATGGAAGGTATAGAGTGTAGCGACTGCAAGTCTTACGATGACAACGTATATAAAGTCAAAGACAATTATATATGTGAAGATTGTTATGTCAAGGGAGACTTATTCAGAGAGGAGGGTTATGAAGATGGACAACAAGCTTTTATCTCATAAGAAGGTAGCTATGATAGTTGGTATAGAAGATAGCATTAGGTATCGTACCAAACTACAAGCTATGAAGAAGCTATACAAGAAAGCTAAGAACAATCCATTTACAGATACAGAATCGTTTAATAGCTACATGAAGTTCATAGCTAACAAGATCAGAGAAGGTACAAGCGTAGAAGTTCAATCACTAGAGCCAGAGGAGATATTCGATACATTGAAGAAGATAGGTTGGCTTAGAGAGAGAAGCTACGCTAGTTTCTATATGATTACTACTAACAAAGCAATAGCTTAGGAGGTATGTATGCCAGGTAAAATAACTACTGGAAGAATAGAAACCTTTGAATGTGATTGTTGTAGTGAAACATATACAAAGACTACTCTTGGAGCTAGAAAGCGAGAGAGAGATGGTACCTTAGAGCATCCTATAAGACAAACAATGGGCGTTGATGTATACGACCAACCACGTTGGGAGATATTATGCAATGTCTGTTACGATGATGTTATAGAAACATGCTGTGATTGCTCTTCTCATTTAGAGAGAGGTGGTACAAATACTTTCTACTCTGAAGATGGAGATTCATTCTGTGAAGATTGTTACTATGAGCATTATGGACACTGCGATGATTGTGGAGATGAATGCCATAGAGACTATATGGTATATAGAGAAAGCAGAGAAGAGACGTACTGTGAAAACTGCGATCCTGGAGATGGAGATGATGTAGACCTATGGAGTTTTAATAGAACAAATAAGATAGAGTCTACAATACCAGAAGCAGAATCACGTAGGTTCGTAGGTATTGAGATAGAGTGTTTAGTTGGGGATTCAGAATGGTGGGATTATCATGATGGTTATCCAGAGACATTCAGAGCTGTTAGTGATAGTTCTATAAATAGAGAAGGAGAAGAGAGTGCAGTAGAGTTTGTACATAGAGCACCGATACAAGGTAGAAGACTTAAGAGGTCTATAGTTTCTATGTGCGATTATCTATCAGATAATAACTTCTTTACTAATAAAAGCTGTGGTCTACACGTACACGTTGATGCTGCAGACATGGGTTACAGAGACCTTAAGTGGACTCTATTACTAGGTAAGTCTATTCAAGATATTATCTATAAGATGATGCCGATGTCTAGACGAGATGGTAGATGGGCTAAGAGAATACCTATGAGTAGAGAGAGTATACTTAATATCTGTGATGACCATGACTTCGTAGACTCATGGTACTCAGCTTGGGGCGTAGAGCCTAGCTACGAGAAGTACAATCACTCTAGATATTGTGGTATGAATATGCACTCTAGGATTATCAATGGCTCTATTGAGTTTAGGTATCACTCTGGTACTATCAATAGAAACAAGATAATAAACTGGATTACTATATGCCAAGCGATAGTAGATACTGGTAGACTTCTAGGTATGTATGGAGAAGCTAAATATATTACTAATGTTCCACAAGAGTATCAGTATATAAAGATATTAGCTAACCAGATCTCTGAGAGAAACCTAACCTATGGAGAGTTTTGTAAGTATCTTAGATTACCTCTTGAGGTAAAGCAACACGCTAGAAAGAGACTAACTAAGTTCTACAGCTCTGACTACAGAGAAGACTACGAGACTATGCATTTCTACGTATAATAGAAAGGAGGTGTCTATCGAGACATTTGAAACACTAGATAGATTATATAAATCTATAGAGGATTTAGCAAATATATTCTATACAAAAGATAATAATGTAACCAATGAAGATGTTCATGAGTCTATTGAAAAAGTTATAGATACTTATATAGAGTTAAAGAACATTAGAGAAGAGTAGTAATATAAATATATAAGTATATAATTATATATATATAGACCCAACCATTGTCTACAATATACGGAGTTTAGTAAAGTTTGTCAAGGAAAAAAATATCTTGATATGAAATATTTTTCTCTTTATATTGTAGACATGAGAAAGGATAACATATGCCAGCTATAGGATTTAAATATCCAGAGGGAGATACTATAACATTTGAAGATGCTCTAGAGAATAATAAGCTAGACATTAATAGAATGGGTGTATATCCTACAGCTTTGAGAGAGATGGCTAAACAGAGAGATCCAGATAGAAAGCCATCTGTTACAGAGCTACTCAATGGTACTTGCCAATCCTACTTACAGAGAACTACAGAATATTATCTAGACCCACAAGACCTAGCATTTTCTCTAGCAGGTACTCTACATCATAATAAGTTAGAGAGTAACGCTGATGAGACAGATGCTGAGATAAATGTAGAGGGATTAGATATAACTGGTATTGTAGACTTGTATGATAGCCAGACAAAGTCTTTGATAGACTATAAGAATACTGGCTCTTACAAAGCTGCTCAAGTACTAGGTATGGAGTTCTTCTTAGAAGATGACCCTAGTGGTGCTGTCTATCTAAGAGGTGGTAAGTGGGGGAAGAAAGGTTCTCCAAAAAAAGTAAAAAGATTCTGGTCTAATCCAGAGAAAGCAGATTTTGGAGACTGGTCTTGGCAGATTAATATGTATAGATATATGTTACAATCTAGTGGAAAACAAGTAGATAATATGTATGTACAGATGACAGTCAGAGACGGTGGAATACTTGCATCAAGAGACAGAGGTATAGACAGAAATATATATCTAGTTGAAGTGCCATATATACACAACGATCACTTACTGGATTACTATAGAGATAAAAGAGATAGGTTATTACACGCTTTAAAAAATAAAATAACTCCAGAAAAGTGCAATGAAAGAGAAACGTGGGATGGTATGAAGTGTAAAAAATATTGTGAAGTTAGACATCATTGTCCACACGTAGACAAACAAGACATTCTAGAAAGGAAATAATATGAAAAGCAACATATTTGAAACATTAGATAAGATAGATGTCTCTACTCATACAGAAAAGAAAGGACAGTTCAACTATCTAAGTTGGGCATGGGCAGTCAGAGAGCTACTTAGAGTGGCTCCAGAGGCTACCTGGACTGTACATGAGTGGGGACTAGAGGGTAATAAACAACCCTACATGCAGACAGAAGCAGGGTGCTTTGTAAAAGTATCTGTCTCTGTAAACAACATTGTTAGAGAACAAGTTCATCCAGTTCTTGACAATAGAAACCAACCTATTAAAAAGCCAAACGCTTTCCAAGTAAATACATCTATACAAAGATGTCTAGCAAAAGCAATAGCTCTACATGGTTTAGGATTGTATATATTTGCTGGAGAAGACTTACCAGATACTAGATTAGAAGAAGATAGTGTAAGAACACTAACTAGCTTAGCAGAGAAAACTGGAGATGCAGATATAATGCAAAAGATAGATGAGAGTATAGCTAGTGGTAAGATTAATAAAACTAATATAGAAGCTTATGAAGCTAGGCTACATAAATTAATAGATAATCCAAAGAAAGAAGATTAAATGAGTAACGTAGATACAATACTAGATAAAAGTACATCTGAAGCATACTACGATCCATCTATGGATTTCTCTGGTCTAATGCCAGAAGGAATGTATAAAGCACATGCTACAGATTTAGTAATTAAAGAGAACATAGTTATCAAGAATAAATACATATCTGATATCTATGAAGTTAAGTTTGAGATAGCACCAGAGAACGAAGAGAACACTTACGAAGACAATGGTAATGAGATTAGTGGTAAGACTTTCGTAGGTAAAGAGGTACGCTCTAAAGGTTTCTTTAGATTTAAGAAGCCAGATAAGACTACTCATCCTAACTTAGAAGAGAATAGTGGATCGAATAAATCCTATATGGAATTAATACAATCTTTTGGAATAGTATCAGAGCCAGATAGTGAGGGTAGATACTTCTTACCTAATGTAAACGAGAGCGATGTCGTAGGTATGCCAGTTGAGATAGAGGTAAAGCATAACGAATGGACAAACAGCGAGGGAGAGAAAGTTAAGACTCCAAAAGCTGTAGCTATATTTAGATGGGAAGGTCAAGCTAAGAAAGATTTAACAGAAGATTTGCCTTTCTAGTAGTTGTTTGATTAGAAAAATGGGGTGTGAGTTTTTCCTTTCTTACACCCCACTTGGAGAAAATTATGTATTATAAAAAATCATATTATAGCGTAGGGCATTTGATACTACCTTTTCTTATACTTTGGTATTTAATGCCAGCAATATAGGAGAATATATGGACACACACAATATTAATAGTGCTTTATCTACCATCATGTCTTTAAATGGAATAGAAGACATAAAGAAAGTAAATATCAAAAGATCTTCAGAGACTGGAGAGCACTACATAAATTTTACAGACCAATCTGATAGACAGTTTACACTTAAGGTAGATATAAATCATGAGGAGATGATAAGTAATGAATAGAATAACAATGGCAGAAGCATCAGAAATAAAAGCTGACTCTGATGAGTTAGGTGATAACATAGTAATAGACGGTTCAATTAGTGCACTTTTAGGAATAGAAAGTTTAATGATAGAAAAAGGCGATAGCACCACTAGCGAAGATATAGACAATTTTGTAAAATTTATATGCACTAAAGCAGAAGAAAGAGGAATGATTATTAGAAGAGAGGACAGAGCTAATGAAGATATCAAAATGGATAGAGATAGAAAACGAAATGACAAGCATGATGGGATGGAAGAGAGGCATAGATGAAATGGTCGATATCAAGAGAGAAGTTGCACCAAAAAAACCAATCGACGAACTCTCTCCAAGAGAAGATAAATTATTATTGTACAAGCTTAGACAGCGATATGAAGGATATAGAGAGTATAAAAAAGAACTTGAATTTAAAAAATCATCATTTTGAAGAATTAAGAGAAATAGTGGAGAGGATATATTAGATAATAATAACTTGTATGTGTACAAATGAATTATATAATTGATCTGGTTGGCACCACTCTCCACTAAAAAATTATGAAAAAAAGAAAAAACAAACCTACAATAAAAGAGATTCAGCTAGACTTGCAAACTGTGTATAGTGTAGTTAGGTCTATGGCAAACGAACTGCAGACTTTAAGAGTATTGATAGAGCATTATTTAAATATGAAGAAAGATACTAAAAAGCTTGCAAAATACATAGAATCAAAAGCAAAAGAGTTGGAAGATGAAAGCAAAGAATCTAAAGATAAAAAACACAAAACTGCCTAAGTTTTGCTCTAATTGTGAGGCAAAGAAAAGTGATAGATGGCATATACTATTACTATGCGATAGCGATAGAATGAGTCCTAGACATTATTTATTATGTAAATCTTGTTATCCATATTATGACAATGCTAGTCCAGACCATAAGTTCTGGATAGAAAGAAACATGGATAACTATGAGAATTGTGATCACTATGCCTAGTAAGAGTAAACAAAAAGGAAATAGATTCGAAAAAGAATGTGTTGACAAAGCAATAAAAAAAGGCTTAGATTCTAAAAGAGCATGGGGCTCTGATGGCAGGTCTTTAGGAGAACATCCAGAGGTAGACTTGCTAATTAACAAATATAAAGCACAATGTAAAGTGAGAAAGAAGATAGCAAAATGGTTAACACCAACGAAAGAAGTGGACATACAGATAGTGAAAGAAGACCGAGGGCAGATTTACGTAATCCAGAAGTACGAAGACTGGTTAGAGATGGTAAGCTCTCTCTCGTAACAGCGGCTGACAATGGGACAAACTTAAGAACAAGTGATAAATCATATCAAAGAAGAGAGTATGCAAAGATAGAAGCATTGCTACATTATTTTGATGATGAGTGGTTTGATTTTGCTGGCATGAGAGCAGAGAATAGGTCAAAAGTAGTTCAGTCAAATGATAGAAGATCTATGGATAGTAAGCTAACACCAAGAAGATGCACTACATGTAATAGAGAATATCATAGAAATGGATTAAAAAACGGAGTAGAGTCAGTAGAATATCTAGATAAAAGTGTATTTGGTACAATCAGAATGGAAAAGAAAGAGTGTCCAACATGCCAAGTAGAAAAGAAAAATGCCCCACTTGTGGATCGACAGTAAAAAAACAAGAATATAAAAGTCAAATACAAACCAAGAGGATGCGATATAGCAAAGAGTGCTTGAGTCTTATAGACCTTGCAATCAAAGAGATAAATGCATCTAGGTCAATCCAGTTAACAGATACAGATGTACACGCTTTTCTATCAGAGATAGATGGATGTGATACAGATATGATAATCATGTCCTTAAACAATTACTTGAAGTCTAATGCACCCAGAGAAGGTAAGGGTCTAAGATACTTATCTGCGATAGTAACAAACAACAATTCAAGTAAAGCTGTAAGAAAAAGAAACGAGTATCTGACTATGGATAGAATACCACCAAGGGTAGATTAGAGGTTATATGCACAATATAGAAGCAGAAAGATCATTGCTTTCTACAATGATGTTAGACCCATCTGTTATTGATGTGGTCAGAAGATGGATAGAAGAAGACAATGTATTCTATGATAGATTTAATAAAGATATATGGAGAACCATATCAAGGCTAAAAGATAAGAACGAATCCATAGATATGATATCTGTTGTACATAACTTTCCTAAAAAAGATTATAAAGACAGAGAGATAGCGTATGAGATATCTGGTATAGCTACTAGCGAAGCTACTACTAGCAATGCAGAGAGCTATGCAAGAATGGTTCATGAACACTACCTAAGGAGAAAGATGGTAGAGCATTCTCATAGATTAATCAAGAATGCTGAGGACAATCACAAAGATATAGACTCTCTTATCAATGATGTTAACTTAGATTCATCTAACCTTATAAACCTTAGACCATCTAAGAATGATTTTAACATAGATAAAACTCTAGAAGAAACCAACGACTCTATATTTAATAGTAGAGGTATAATAAAAACTGGTCTAGACAAACTAGATTCAGTAGTGCATGGCATGACTAGAGGAGAGATAACTATCGTAGCAGGTAGACCAGCTAATGGTAAGACTACTGTGGCTGCAAACATAGCTAGACAATTAGTATTGTCTGGTAAGAGAGTAGTTATGTTTAATCGTGAGATGCCTAACGTAGAGATGATGAAAAAGTTTATAGCTATGGAGTCAGATACTATTTCTTACAGAGGTTTGAGGAGTGGTGCTAAGTCTGTAAAGCCAGAGGTAGATAAAGCTATAGAATATATTAGAAATAACTATAAAGATAAATTATTTATGTATGACTCAGTAAGAGATATGCATGACACATTTAGCGAGATAACAAGAATAAAACCAGACGTTGTTATTGATGACCATATTGGGTTGATTGAATACCCATCAAATGACAATCGTGATTTAAGACATAAGATTCGTGATACAACTATGCGTTACAAATGGCTTGCAAAAGGCAACGACATGTGCGTAATTTTAGTATCACAATTAAACAGAAACATTGAACATAGGATCGATTCAACACCAAGACTATCAGACCTTGCAGAGTCTGGCTCTCTTGAGCAAGATGCAGAGATGGTAGTGTTTACACACTATCCTTATGTATCAAGATATGGTGCAGAGGATTCCAATGGTAGAATATGGATGCCAAACGAGATAATGCTTATTGTTTCTAAGAATAGATATGGTACTCCAGGTTCTGTAGAGCTAGGATATTCTGGAGATAGTTGCAAGCTATTCAATGATATAAAGGAAGCGACTATACATGAGAAGAATAAAAACTCAATAGAGTTAGAAGGACAGATAAGAATTGAAGAAAATAATAGTCAAGTCAATACTAGATCATTATAACTTACATCCAGTTATTATATTGGATAAAGATTTAGATGTAAAAGCAAAATACATACCAGAAGAAGATAAAGTAATTATCAAAGATATACCACCAGAAAAAACCAATCCAAAAGATATGTTTATTACTGTTTTACACGAAGCAAAACATATGTTAGATGCTAGGAATCTAGGTATTAGCAAATTTCTTAAAAAGTATGCACAAGCTGGTACAGTAGCTGTGTACTGTGATAAAGACTATCATGATGATAACAGGTGGGAGATTAGAGCAGAGAAGTGGGCACACAAAGAATACAATGGGTATTGGTCTGAAGATAGAGAAGAAACTAGAGGGGCAAAGTTTTTAAGCTAAACCCCTCTAGCCTAGGAGGGAGAGAGAGAAAAGTTTTTCCTTATAGAGTGCAGTCATATTGCCTCTTTACTTGTGCAGAGAAAGAGGGTGTAGTAGTCGAGCTATGCCCTCTTTTTATTTACATAGACTTTCTACTCTTAGGAACAGCATCGCTATCTTGTATTATTCTAAAGAAGTTATTTAAGTCTTCAGTAGCACTAGGATCACCTATTTGAAATCTAGGTCTAACTGTAACTAAATATTTTACTAAATCATTTACATTCTTTATATCAGAGCTCTGTCCAACCATTCTAGACAAGTCATCTGTTGATACTTGAGTTGGAGTATCTACATTTGTTTTATCCATCTGAGCCTTAGATAATGTTTGAGAAAGATCAGCTTCTTTTATTATATCATCTATAGATTTAGAGCTTGCGTCTTTGCTTAATTTAAATCTACCCATCATGCTAGAAAACTGACTTTGTATAGGAGAGTTAGGTTTTGCCATTCCTCTTATAATCTCTTGTATGTCAACATTCTCTGGTACACTAACTCCAGGATTCATGCTTGGACTAGTTAAAAATAAAACCTCTCTACCCATAGGAGTTTTAGAAAGTGCACCTTGTCCTTGAGTTAAAGAATCTATTAGTTTAAATAATTGTTCGTTGTTCATAATATTACCATTTTACTTTATCTGCCCACCAAGCTGCAGACATTTTACCTCTTGCTATATTCTTTCTATGTCTAGCTTTAAATGACTTTCTTTTGGCTTTCATTCTAGCAGACTCACCTTTCTTTGGTTTACCAGCAGTACCAGATAGAGTTCCTACCTTTTTACCTTGCTGACCAAAGCGTATTAATTTAACCTTACTTCCCTCTTTTGCAACCACAACATGAGACTTTGTAGGATGGCCAGGGGTTCTCTTAGGTTTATTGTAACCAGAGACACCAGCCTTAGCCAGTCTCGGATCTTTCTTCTTTCCTCTCTTTTTGGTAGCCATTACTTCTTCTTCTTTTTTCTGGCTTTAGACTTTAATATCATTTGTTGAAGTTTCTTTGGCAATGTCTTTTGCTTTGCAGTTAGACCATTCATTTTCTTACCATTCATTTTCTTTTTTGGTCTACCAACTTTTTTACCATAAGTTCCTTTTCCTTTAGGCATACTATCTCCTTTTCTTTGCTTTAGATTTTTTTTTATTCATTCTTCTAATAGCATCTTTACCAGCCTTAGCTATCTTAGCTTGTTGTGGTTTTTTAGCTACCTTAGCCCTCTGCTCTAGCACAGTTAGTATCTGTATCTTTCTAGCAAAAGGCTTTCTTATCTTCTTAACTTTAGCTACAGTTGCTCTAGCATCTGCAGGCGTAGCAAATTTTATTCTCACTGTATCTTTAGGGTTCTCATCTGTATATAATCTTCTACCAGAACCTTTAGGCTTTTTACCAGTCCCTACCTTTGGGTCTCTCTTCTTCCTTTTCTTCATTTCTTTTTACGCCTTGTAGTAGTCTTCTTTTTCTTCTTACCACCTCTGATCAAATCAGCATCAGCTTTTCTAGCACCACCTTTGCCAGTAGCAAAGCTTCTTACTCTACCTGCAGCCCATTGATGAGCAGATACTCCAGGTCTACTACCACTGGAATAGAACGCCCCCAACCCTCTCGAGTACACCTTAGACAAGGTTGATTTAGATATACCAGAACTCTTAGAGTACTTTGCTAGTACTGCAGCTTTACTGCCTCCAGTAGATTTTTTCTTAGGACTTGCTTTTTTTCTTACGCTTTTTTTTCTTGTTGCCACTATTCTTCCTCACTTCCGATATAGCATCCATCATAGCTGGAGTTAGCTTTCCCTCTCTGTAAAGCCTTCTTGTTCTCATTATCTCAGCCTCACTAGCAGATGGATTCTTAGAGCCTCTCACATATTTAAGTGGAGTTCCTCTTTTTGTTTTACGTACTTTTTTAAATTTTCTTTTTGGCATAAAACTAAATTACTTTCCTACCATTTTTTTAGCTTTGTTATGAGATTGTTTAAAGGTTTTACCTTTTCTCATTTCAGATGCCATTAAATTTAAATGTTTTTTAGTGTGATGAACTTTATGCTTTTGCATTTGTTTTTTTTGCATAGAAGTTAA
>TARA_R100001591_G_scaffold2271_1_pt1 | contig 12039 bp, 3 predicted proteins | sample TARA_R100001591 | Tara Oceans TARA_R100001591 (sample SAMEA2622725) | marine metagenome | biome: marine biome (ENVO:00000447); feature: surface water layer (ENVO:00002042); material: "saline water (ENVO:00002010), including plankton (ENVO:xxxxxxxx)" | depth 5 m
AAGCCAGATAGATTGACAAGAAGACCACCAGAAGATTACAAACCTGGAAAAGATGATGAGTTTGATTACATGTTTCCAAGAAACTTTGCAGAGGGTGGGTTAGCTTCTATGGAAAGAGATGCTAATGAGTTAAATGACAAAGAACTAATTAGCAAAGCAGTAGATGCTATACAAAACGAGTTGCCAAACCCTGAAGAGGTTTTAGGTGTATTCATAGCTAGATTTGGAGAAGAGGCTCTCAGAGACCTTGTGATGCGTGTACAGGATGGTACATTTGATGAGAATGTAGAAAGATCAGAAGGCATGGTAGAAGGTGCAGGAGATGGCATGGATGACATGGTTCCTGCTAAATTAGAAGGTGAGCAAGATGTACTTCTAAGTGACGGTGAGTTCATTGTACCTGCTGATGTGGTTAGTGGTATTGGTAATGGATCATCTGAGGCTGGTTCACAAAGGTTATATGATATGATGGATAGAGTTAGAGAATTAAGAACAGGTATGACAGAGCAACCAGATGACATACCTCTTGAACAGATGATGCCTGCATGATTTGCACAGCTGTACCTCGTGGGGCATTAGATATAGTTTGGGCTGATGCAGCTAAATTGCTGAATATGGCTATACAAACTAGTAAAGGTAAGTATCACATAGATGATATTTACGAAGACTTAACTAAAGGTTTCTATGATCTTTGGTTAATTATAGATGATGAAGGTGATGATAAAGTGGTAGCAGCCATAACAACAAGAATAATTTCTTATCCAAATAAGAAGGCTATGGCAATGGATTGGGTCGGTGGTAAAAGAATGGCAGAATGGTTGCCAATTGCATTAGAAAAGCTAGAGAGCTTTGCAAAAGATTGTGGATGTGAACATTTAGAAGGTTATGGCAGAACAGCCTGGAAAAGAATTTTGAAAAAATTTAATTGGGAACCAGATTATATAGCGTATCGCATGGAGTTAAATAATGGGTAAAGGTAGATCAGCACCAGCTCCTACAGAACAAACTGTAGTACAAAGTAATTTACCTAAGTATGCAGAGCCATACTTTACTAGATTATTACAAAGATCAGAATCAGAAAGCATGAGAGATTATGAGCCTTTTAAGGGTCAAAGACTAGCTGACACTGGGGCTGACGTATTAACATCTAGAGAAAGAGTCAGAGATATTGCAGGCAGAGGCATAGAAGGCTTGCCCACTGCACAAGCTGCAACGACTGCTGGTATAGGTCGTGCTGCACAGGCTTTTGATTTTCAGCCACAGATGTTTGACTCTGGTATAGCACAACAATACATGTCACCTTATCAACAGAATGTAATTGATGTACAGAAAGCTCAAGCATTGTTAGATTTTGACAGAGGTCAAGCAAGAAGAGATGCTCAAGCAGTACAAGCAGGAGCTTTTGGCGGCAGTAGACAAGCAGTGCAACAAGCACTAGCAGGTGAAGATTTACAAAGAAGATTAGGTGAGATACAGGCTGTTGGTCAACAACAGGCGTTTGAACAAGCACAACAACAATTTGAAAGAGACAGAGCAGCTAGAGAAAGTGGTGAAAGACTGGGATTATCTGCGGCAGAGAGTGCCACACAACAAGCTCAAAGCCTTGCTGCATTAGGAGATAGAGCCAGAGCAGGTGATGTGCAAGCAGCGCAACTATTAGAACAAATAGGTAAAGATGCACAGGCTACAGATCAAGCAGGTCTTGATTTAGCTTACGAAGATTTTGTCAGACAAAGAGATTTTCCAAGAGAAAGTCTTACATTCTTGTCCTCAATACTTAGAGGTGTTCCTGTACAGCCATCTACAGAGACATCTAAGTTTCAACAGTATAATCCTATTAGAGACTTGTTAGGCACAGGTATAGCAGGACTAGGACTTTATAGAGGACTTACAGGCGGATGATGAACATTATACAAGTTCAGGATGATCTGAAGAATTTTTCTGAACAACAGCTAATAGATGAGATGCAGAGTCCATCAGGTATGGCTCCACAGTTTTTAGTGCTATCAGAGCTAACTAGAAGAAGAAGAGTTAAAGAAGATTTTAATGCTAGGCAAGCTGAACAACAACCAACAGTAGCACAAGAGGCTATAGCAGCAGCAGGTATGCCACAAGAAATTATGCCACAAATGGCAGAGTCTTTGGCTCCAAAAAGTGCAAGTGCACTTTCTGGCAGCGTTGGCACATCAATGCCAATGAATATGAGATCAGGCGGTCTTATGAGCTTTGGTCGTGAAATTAGTGGAAAAATTTCTGAGGATGTTGGTCCTTTCTTAGATGAAGTAGAAAATATGGCAGAGAGTAAATTTAATATAGAATTAGATGATGCAAGAAATCCTTTTGGTCCTATGCGAACTTTACCTGCTGAGCCAATAGCACTGGATAGAATTAATTTTGAGCCTGCTGTTATGAAGCCTATGGAAGAGACACAACCTGCACCAACAGCTTTTGCCCCCACAGGTTTAGGCAGATTAAGTAGGTTTGGAGGTAAAGGCAGATCTGATGCTATACCTTATAATCAAGGCGGATTATTAGGTGGATACGATGAGGATATGGACTTTTCTAATATGTCTATGGAAGAAATGCTAGAGTTTATGAAAAGAATGAAAGGTCTTTCATCGCCTATGAAAATGCAAGAAGGTGGCACATTAGGTATAAGACAAAATAATCCTGGCAATATAAGACCAGGAGCTAAATTCTTTGGTGAAACAGGGATAGGCAGTGGTTATGCAACATTTGCAAATCCTATATATGGAGGAAGAGCTTTAGCTAGGCTTATGTCCACTTATAAAAAAGATCATGGAATAAGTAATGTTAGCAGTTTTATTGACAGATATGCTCCAAGTGGAGACAACACACCTGCATCTAGAAAAAATTACAAAAGTTTTTTAGCGGGCAAGTTGGGCATAGGTGAAGATACAGAAATAGATCTTGATGATGACAATACAAAAATGTCTTTAATGAAAGGCATTGTTGAATTTGAAAATAAAAAACAAAATCCTTTTACAGATCAAGATTATAACTTAATGATACAGAGTGCCAAAATAGATGATGAAAGTGAAGTAGATAAACTTATAGGCACTAATACCTCAAGCTCACCATCTGATGGTGGTTTAGGTTTGATTAGTCAAGCTGTGGCTGGTCCGCCAAACATGCAGGTACAAGATGAGAAAAAAGATGATGAAGGAATCTTAAGTAAAATTTTAACAACCAAGATACCATTTTCTGAGTACATAGATCCTATTGGTCCTATTTATAGATTTGGTCAAGAAAATATAGATCCAATACTAGAGGATTATGTTTATGGTAAAAGATTAGGTGGTAAAGAAAAATCTATTGTTGAAGCCATTGCAGGTCCAAAAGGTAAAGAGCTTTTAAAAGAAAGACAAAAAAGAATTGACCAAGAAAAAATAGGAGAAGCTTTAGATAAAGAAGCTAGTTTAGAAAACATAGAAGACACAACGACAAAAACTGAAGAGCCAGAAAAAAAGAAAGGTTTTTTTAGCAGTTTATTTTCAAGTGATGAGAAAAAAGAAGAAGATAAAAAAGATGATGACAAAAAAGATGCTCCAAAAACTACATCTTTAGCAGATATATCTAATAGAATAGCCAACCTGCAAAATCAAAGAACAACTTCTTTAGAACAAGATATAGTCAATTTACAAGATCAATTAACTAAAGATAAAAATGTTGACAAATATTTAGCTTTAGCTAGAGCTGGGTTAGCTTTAACAGATCCATCTAAAACAGTGTCAGAAGCATTGACTACAGGACTGGATGCATTTACAGATGCAAACAAAAGATATCGTGAGGGTATAGTTGACTTAATTAATGCCAGATCTAAACTAGCTAAAAGTAAATCAGGACTAACAATTAATGAGCTATTTAATCAATTAGCTAAAAATAGAAGAGATTATGCGGCATTAGTAATTAATAAAGGTGACCCTGATGCAGATAAATTATTAAAACAATTAGAAGATGAAGCAGATGAATTTAGAAGATTAATTGCAAATAATCCAGGATACAGTCAATTTGGCATAAATGTGGGTAAGCAAAAAGAAAAATTAGCTGAACAAACAAAGAGTTAATAATGAGCTTGTATCAAGTTCAAAGTAAACTAACAGGAAAAATATATCCCTTCTCTATAGCAGGTAATGAGCCTACCGCTGAAGAAGAAGCGATAATGACTAACTATATATTGCAGAATGAAAGACCATCTACTGAAGTTGATGGCGATGATGAACAGTCTATATTTGGGCAAGCGATAGGTCGAGGCTTTGATCTAATACAAAAAAATCTTGGTAGTGCTATTGAAGGCTTTGGCGAAGGCACAGGTATAGAAACTATAAAAGATTTAGGTACAGAAATTGTTGAAAATAATGAGAAAGAATTAGCAGAGAATTCAGACAAAGCAAAAAGATTAGATGACATAAAAGATGTGGGCAGTTTTTTTGATTGGACTGCTTCTACATTAGGCGAGCAATTACCAAATTTAGGTTACACTTTGGCTGGTTCTGGAGCAGGAGCTTTAGCAGGTCTGCCTTTTGGTCCAGCGGGAGTATTAGCAGGATCCATAATAGGCGGTACAGGATTTAATTTGCCTTTTTTTTATGGGGGAAATAGAGAGGCTCAAAAAGAAGAAATTGAAAAAGGTAATAAAATAGAAGTTAGTGAAGGTGCAGCTTTGTTAGCAGCAGGCTTCCAAGCTCCATTAGATTTTATAGCTGATAGATTGTTAATATCTGGTTTTACAGGCAAGTTGTTTGCAGGTGGAGGCTTGTTTACTAAGGGTGTGAAAGCATCTGAAGTGGCAGGCAGCGCTGCCAAAGGTATAGCCGCAGGTACTATTATAGAAGTGCCAACAGAATTAGGTCAGCAAGTAATAGAAAGATATCAAGCAGGCAAGTCACTTACGAGTGAAGAAGCTATAGACGAATATAAAGAAGTAGCAGCCGCAGCTGGACTGTTAGGTGGTGCTGTAAGAGGTACAGGACAAACTATATTTGGAAGCAAGTTGCCTGAAAAAACAAACACAAAAGAATTGCAAATGGCTGAAGATGCTAGAGTTGCACAAGAAAAAATGAAAGTGCAAAAAGCAAAGTCATTAGAAATAACAGAAAAAATAATACAGTCACCAGAACAACAGACAGCTGAAGATATAAATATAAAAGAGGACAAAACTCAAGAGTTATTAGATGCTTCTAAAGAAACTCAAACTGGCTACAATCCTGTGTCATTAAAAAATTTAGACCCCAAAGATGCAGAAAAAATTAGAAAAGATAGGATAAATGTTAAACGAGATGTGTCTCCTACAGATATAGACTCTGATGCTACAATAGAAGAAATACAAACAATTTTAGGCAAGCAGGTAGCTGACACAGAAAAAGCAAAACAAAAACCTAATCTTTTATTAAATACAATTAAATTTTTAGATAATAATTTAGTAAATCTTGATGGTGCAATAAATGCAAACATGGAGAGAAAAAGACAAAACGAAAGAGTAAAGAATAACTCAACAAATGAAAATGATATAAACAAAGCCACAGAAGAAATAAAAAAGATTAACGCTGAGATAGACACATTAACAAATACAAAGGCTATACAAGAGCAACAATACAACGAAGCATTAGAAATATATAAAAATTCCAAAGTAAAAAAGAAATTAGATCTACAATATGATAAAATAAAAGCAAAGAAAGCCAGCCCTGAAGCAGAGAAAGTTGCAACACAAGAAACATTTGAACCAACACCTGAATACTTTGCAAAGAAAGATAGGGTGCAAGAGTCTTTACAAAAAGAGTTAAACAACATCGGCTTGAAAGATGTACAGGTTAGAGTAGAGCCAAAAGACTTAGACCCGAATGATCCTAACAGAGTTGTTGAAGGCTTCTTTGATGTCGATAGTAAAAGTGGACAAAAGTTTATAGCCTTATCTATGTCTTTATATGATCCAAGCATGAGTGATGCAGATTTATTGGCAAAGCTACGAAGTGTATTACATCATGAGATACTACATGCGGTTAGAGATTTACAGATTATAACTCCTAAAGAATATAATTCTTTGGTAGAGGCAGCCAAGAAAAGAAAATATGTTTTAAAAGAAGGTAATAAGACAGTTGTTAGAGATTATTCTTATGTAGATAGAGCTATACACATGTATAGACACAACAAAGATTACTCTAGAGAAGATATACATGAAGAAGCTGTGGCTGAGATGTTCAGAGATTATGCTGATGGTAAACTAGTTTTAGTTGCCAAACCTAAAACTATTTTTGATAAAATTATTAAAGCAATTAAAGCTATATTTTTAGCACATCAAGAGAATAATTTTACTCGTGCAGATCAAATCTTTCAGAACATTCTATCTACAGATACAGAAAAGAATATTAAGGCAAAGCAGGAAACAGGAGCTAAACCAAAAGAAAGTGCATTCTTGATACCTGGTGTGGAGACTAGAGAGACTCCTGATGATAAAACAGCTAGAGATGATTTCTTTGAAGCAATGGGAGAAGAAGGTGTTTTATTAGAAGTACCAAGAATAAAAACTTTATTAGACAGATACACACAAAACAATAATCGTAGTGCCATAGAGTTTGCGGTAATAGACCCAGACTATGAAATATATAAAAATGTTCTAGATGCAAACTTAGAAAAATTATACCCAGATAACAAAATACCTTTACGCAGAATGGTAAATTATGCACAGGTAATGAATGAAGGTGCTAGTCCAGAATATGTAGCGGATGTATTTACTCCATCAGAAGTGGTTGCAGCAGGCAATGACGGTGAAAGAGAGTTAATAGTAAATCTTAATGGTGATATACGGTCCTTTTCTATGGTCCCATCTACAAAGAAAGAAAGTGCTATCACAATAGATAGCGAAGCAAATAGACTATTAACATTTATTAAAGACAATCCTGATGGATTTACTATCGATGTAGATAGTCTTGAGTTCAGTGCACCACAAGGGGGTATAGCTGTAGCGCCTGTCAAAGCAGCTGAAATAGTATTAGATTTAAAAGATCTAACAATAGATAAAGTGTATGAGTTTGCAGAAACTGTAACTCTGATGTCTAAGTTAGGTGACGTTAAGATGTATGCAGGCGGTTGGAAGAACGTCAAGACGGATAAAAATCCAAAGGGTGACAACAAATTCTATTTAGATGCAACAATAGTAGTAGATGATTTAAACGATGCCTTATACATAGGTGACGCAGCACAACAAGAAGCAGTATTTAATTTAGCAACATTTGAAGAAACGAGGACAGAAGATGCAATCAAAAGACTCCAAGAAACCAGTTCTTACGATAGTAACGCCCACAATGAGCGTAGAAGATACGTTCAACAGCTTACTCAAAAATTTAAAAAAGCAAGGCGTAGAGGTGAAATCGAATCCAGAGTTCGAGATATCAAAGATACTCAAAAAAGAACTAAGGGGAGACCCAGCACCGAAGACCAAGGACTAAAAATAACACCTACCACTGATGAAAATGGTATGGTCACATTGACTCATTTTAGTCCCATTGAAGGATTAGAAGAGATAAGACCTGATCAGCAGGGTACAAATAGCAATATACGAGGTCAAGAATCTTTACGAAGAAGATATTTTTCTAAAGATTATCCAGCTAGGAACTATTATGGATTAGATGTAGATCAAGATTATGGATATAAAAAAGAATATGATGTAGGAGATAATGCCTACGAAGCCAAAGTTCCATTAGAAAATTTATATGACATGGATTTAGACGAGCAAAAGCTCAAACCTATAGCTATAAAACAAGCTGAAGGTGATCCTGATCAATCGCTATATGCAGCAACACTATTAGAAAAAGCTATCAAAGAAAAAGGCTTTATAGGATATTATGCTAACAACGCTAGTTTGGGGTTAGTGGCTGCTATATTTCAGCCTTTATCAGTAAAGCCTGCGAAGAGACCTAAGTTTAGCGAGATCATTCTGCCAGCAGGTGCAAAAGATATTGGCAGGTATTTACTGCCATCAGAAAGAGATTTTATTTTTGAAAATAATAGATTTGGCAGAGACAGGGCTCAGACACTATTTCAACTTTTTACTAAAAATTTACCTTCGCCATTTGAGATGGCAAATGTTGCCGTGGCTGGTATTGAAAAAAAAGGTTGGTACAAAAGATCAGCAAAGGGCATTGTAGAGTTATTTGGTGTGCATGATGGAAGAAGATTTGCAGCTTTACTAGCCGCCACCTCTCCGCAAACGCCAGTGGATCGAAATCTATCTAATGCACTGAAAGTTTGGATAGCTTGGAGTAATAATGGCAGACCTACTGATGTGCAAAGAATAGAAGAGGTTAGCAGAATAGCCATAGGCAATGAGTTTGATTTATATCGTAACAATTTATTAAGATCACTATCTACGCCAGATGGGCAAGAAATGAGTATACTCTTATCAGGTCCGAAAGTTAATTCGTTTATGATGAACTTAGTAGGCAATGTAGAAGAAGTTACTAATGATACTTGGATGGTGAATTATGCGGCTGTAGATATAGATCCTAATTTATTAAAATCACAATTAAAAAGAGACCCTACCAAAGCTGAGATAGCAAAAGGTACAGGAAGAGATGCCATAGGACTTATATCAACTAAGAAACCAAACTACATAGCCCTATCCGCGAAAACTAGGGAAGCGGCAGAGGTGGCAACAGAGATAACAGGTGAGCCTTGGACTCCTGCTGAGATACAAGAGACTGTCTGGTCTTTTGCAAAAGCACTAGGAGACATGTTACGAAGCTCACCAAAAAGTGCAAGTGAACTTTTAGTATCAGGTGCATTAACTAACCAAGACATAGCAAGTGTTCCAGACTTTGCTACACTTATGTCAGATGGCATATATCGTCAAATATTAGAAAGAGGTGGATATGGAGAAAGACTCAGAATTATTGACTCTGCTGAAACAGGTAGAATTGATCCAAGAAGGGAAGGGTCAGTCCTTAGGACTGAAAACCGCAAGATTGATGCGAACTCTTTTCAAGAAGCCATCCTCCAAGCAGCCGACAGAATTGAAACAAACATTTCAACCGAAAGAATAAATAGAAAATTTTCTGCTAGAGACATGCAGCCTGAGTACAGGTTAATCAAAAGCCCAACAGGAAGTAACTCTTATGGTGTGATACCTTATGGTGACAGGGGATTAAATGTTAACGTAGTATTTCCAGAAGGCAGGCACTTAACCAGCGGACAAGAAAAAACTTTTAATGAAAATTATGGCGATGGATTTATGTCTTTCGGTCTCAGGCATATACAAGCTGACAGACCAGGAGTTGAAACAAAAATAATAAATCATCAAAAAGACTTGTTAAAATTTACTAATTATAAAAGATTTGAGGATGCTTTAGCTGAAGTGATTAAGGTTATAAGTGATCCAAGAAACTTAATATTAAGAAACAATACCGCTGTAGGATACAAAAAGAATAGAGATTTTAATGTAACACAAGACAAGAAAACTGGCACATTAACATTTAATTTTACAGAGTCATCTAAAGTTAACAATAAAAAGTCTGGAGAAAGACCTGCTCCGTTTAGGTTAGTTTTGCAATTAGCAAGTAGAAAAAAACCTGATCCTAGAGATAGAGGACTGCCTCCTGCAAACTCTTTTGAAAATACAGACATGCCAATGGGTATTCCAATATTGTTTGTTAAAACAATGTTCAATCAAAATCCTAGATTTAGTGCTATACCTGTAGAAGAAGTTGTACCAGAAAAAGCAGTTGAGCTTGATAAAGGTATACAAGATAGAGAACAAGAAATTAGATATAATAATTTAGCACCAATATTAGCCAAGCCCCTCAAGATATTTTTTAAGTCAGAGAAGGCAGAAGATGTAGCTGAGAATATAGTCATTAGATTTCAAGATGCATTACAACCAGTTGGTAAAATGATGGATGCTTTGAGAGATAAAGGTTTTAAAGTTGCTGATGCTTTCGACACATACCTCAAAGAAAAACTGTTTCATGGTAAAGTAAAAGACCTAACTATCAAAGCATATGAAAACTTGTACACACCTATGGGTGAGTTAATAAAACAGATCAATGTAGATCAATCAGCCTTAGACGCATTAGAAGCCACAAAAGGCACGATAGCATTTAGAGTTTATAAAGATCAGTATCCAGATATTAGATTGGCTTTAGCAGATTTATTTCTTTATGCCAGACACGCTAAAGAGAGAAACAAATATGTATTAGATAATAAGCAAAGAACACTTGGTTCATCTATGTCAGACTCTGAGGCTGATACATATCTAAATTGGTTTAACAGCTTAGATCAAGATCAAAAAAATATTTTTACTAGAATAGCTGCACAAGCCAGAGAGATAGCTCAAGACACTACTAACAAGAGAATAGAAGCTGGTTTAATACCTACTGATATACAGGAAGTTTTTAAAGACTTTAGCAACTATGTGCCTCTACGAGGAGACACATCTTTAGAAGAAGAAATAGAGGCAGATAATGCTGATACTTTTGTTAAAAGAAAAGCAGGAACTTTCTTTGGAGGTAGAGGCAGACCTGACGCAAAAATAAAAGGTAGAGTATATAAAGATGCGGCTTATGCTCAGTTTATAGTGCCATCTTTGATGTCACAAAATCAAAAAACCATAGAACAAGCTCAAAGAAATATTGTTGGTAGAGCCATGCTTGATTTATTTGAGGGTAAAGAAGTGTCTCCTACAGGTGAAGTTACAGTTAGCGAAGATTTAAAAAATAACATAGCTGAGTTTGGTGAGGTCATAGATAAAAAAACATTTACTGCCTTAGATGTAGATCAAAAAGCATTAAGAGTTATTACTGTTAGAAGAGATGGAAACGATAATTATATTTATTTAAATGATGCAAAAATAGCTAGAGCTATGAAGTATCATTTTTCTCCTGATACTATGGGCAGTGTTGTTAGATTTATGTCACAAGTAAATAGGTTTTTATCTAATGTAAACACATCATGGAATCCATCATTTGTTATTCCAAACTTTGCTCGTGACTTAGAAACAGCAGGCGTAAATATACAGCAGTATGGCGAGAAAGGTATAGGCAAAGAGGTTGCATACACAACACTAAAAGCTCTCAAGGGTATCAGAGACAACTTAAGATCTGGTGAAAAAGATAGTGAGTGGGCAAAAGAATATTTATTGTTCAGAGAATATGGTGGTCAAAATGCCACAAACCAAATGGGAGATTTAGAAACTCAGGTTAGAAATATAAAAGAGGTTCTAGATGGTGTAGGAGAAAATGCTAGGATGGGTAAACTTGGGTTAGTTAAAAATGCTTTTGTATCCAAAGGTAAATCAATCTTATCTTTTCTAGATGATTATAACACAGCAGTTGAGAATGGTGTTCGTGTTGCTACCTTTAGAGCATTAAGAAACAGAGGGATGACCATAGAAAGAGCCGCTGAAGCGGCTAGAGATATTACTGTTAACTTTGCCAAAGGTGGTACAGATAAAGCATTTATGAATGCATGGTTTTTATTTTACAATGCTTCACTACAAGGTTCTATGGCTTTATTTAATGCGGCAGTTAGATCAAAGAGAGTTAGAAAATTTTGGGGTGGGTTAATAGTTTATGGAATATTACAGGATCAAATTAATGCACTTCTCTCAGGAGATGAGGATGAAAATGGCATACTAGATTACGATCAGCTAACTCCGTATGAATTAGAACATAATCTAATTCTTCCAATAAACTGGATTGTAGATACTGGAGACAACATGTTAAAGATACCTCTTGCATATGGTTTGAACATGGCTGTAAACACAGGAAGAGCCTTGAGTAGAGCGGCTAGAGGAGAGTATACAGTTGGAGAAGCAACTAATTCTATAACAAGAACTGCAACTGAAATGATTAATCCTTTGGGTGGCACAGAGTCTTTTTTAAATTTTGTTGCACCTACAGTAGCAGATCCGTTTGTCAGCCTTTACATTAACAAAGATTACAAAGGAGATCCAATAGTTAAAGAGTCTCCTACATTCGCTTCTAGACCTACACCTGACGCACATAGCCACTGGAATACAACTGGAGA
>TARA_R100001591_G_scaffold40159_1_pt1 | contig 12002 bp, 22 predicted proteins | sample TARA_R100001591 | Tara Oceans TARA_R100001591 (sample SAMEA2622725) | marine metagenome | biome: marine biome (ENVO:00000447); feature: surface water layer (ENVO:00002042); material: "saline water (ENVO:00002010), including plankton (ENVO:xxxxxxxx)" | depth 5 m
GTGTTCCCTCTGTTGAGAATGGGACTACAAAGTGGAATCCACCTGTATTTTTACCAACGGAAGATGATCCCAAAACTCTTTTGTTTTTAGATGAGTTACCGCATGGTAGCCCATCTGTTCAAAATGCTCTGTTCCAATTAATCAAGGACAGACAATTAGGTGAATACACTTTGCCTGAATCAACTGTCATTGTGAGTGCCGGTAATAGGCTACAAGATAGAGCAGGGGCAAACAGGGTTAATACTGCATTAGGTGATAGATTTATTCACCTTAACTTAGAGCCTTGTCCTGAGGAGTGGGTATCATGGGCTTTAAGTAGTGGTCGCATTATCCCTGAGGTTATTAACTATATTAGGTATCGCCCTGAGAATATCTTTGTGTTTGATACTAATGCTCAAGTTAATACTACCCCTCGTTCTTGGGAGTATGCCTCTAGGATACTTGATAATAATCCTGATGCTGACATAGAGCAGGAATTATTAGCAGGGACTATTGGTGAGGGTATTTCTGCTGAATTGGTAGGCTATCTGCGAACATGGAGAAAGCTACCATCTATGGATACTATCCTGAAAAACCCTGACAAGATTAATCTTGATTCTGATCCTGCGGTTATGTATGCGGTATGCGGTATTGTCGCTAGGAAAATGACTAAAGAAAACATTGGGAAGTTTGTAGATTTTCTAAAGACTTTGCCTGATGAGTTTGCAGTATTGTGCATGAGTGATGCAACAACAATGAATCCTGATCTTAAAAAGACTAAGGCTTACATTGATTTTGATGTTGCATATCAAGACATTACATTATGATCTATGGGGGCTTTGCCCCCTAGGTATCAACGATAACTATTAACCAATTAATATATAAATATAGGAGTATGTTTTATGGCTACTAAGCTAAATGAAAAAGCTATCCTGATCAAAGTCAATCTCAAAAAATGGGGCGGAACTAAGGTCGATAAAGGCTTATCTGAAGAAATTGCCGATAAGCATGGTGTTCTAGCTAAACATTTCTCTGTGTCTAAAAAGCTAACGAACAGTCAAAACTTAAAAGAGATCAAAAAGATTGATGGTCTTATTAGAACTGACTGTATCTATAGCGGTGCAGGATACAGGGGTTTTTGTCATGCTTGGGATAATCAAGGCACATACCTTTTGCCTGTTGATGCAAAATCGAAGTTTGAAAAAAGATTCGCTGAGTATCGTGATGCAAGGGAATTGTATGTGAGGGACTTTGTTAAAGAGTATCCTGATATTATAGATGAGGCTAAGGGTAATCTTGGCTCAACTTTTGATATATCAGACTTTCCCTCGCTTGATGATATTAAAGACTGTTTCTCATGCGAAGTGATCAAAAGCCCAATACCTAATACAGATGATATTAGAGTTAATCTATCTAAAGATGAGATAGACGAACTCAAGTCTAATGCTCAACAAGAGCATGACGCTAAGTTATCTGAAATCACCGGTGCGGTAGTTGATAAGGTGCAGGGTGTTTTAGGACACTTCTCTGAGAAGATTAAGAGTGGTGAGACATTTAGAGATTCAACGATTGATAAAGTTATTGATCTCTGTGATGTATTGCCTGATCTTAATATCGCAGGAGATTCTAAAATTCACAAAGCACATCAAGAACTCATGGATATTTTCGTGGGTAATGATGTCAATGCTAATACCTTGAGAGAGGATAAAGATAAAGCTAATGAGATCGCAAGTAAGACAGATGAGATACTTGATGATCTAGGGGGGTGGCTCAATGACTAATAAGATAATGCCTGAAATGATTAAGGCTCGAACTGAATTAGTTTTGAATTATCCTTTCTTTGGCAAACTTGCTTTAGGTCTTGAACTTATTGAATCAGATAAGTTTGATACTATGGCTACAGACGGACAGCGTATTTATTATAATCCTGAGTGGGTTAAAAGTATTACCCATCAAGAGAGAGTGGGAGTTATAGCCCATGAGATACTTCATGTTGTCTATAAGCACCATCTACGCAGGGGCAAAAGGGACGGCTACTATTGGAATGTAGCAGGAGATTATGTCATTAATGACATTCTGCTAGAAGATGGTTTCATCTTGCCTGAGGGTGGATTACACAATTCTGAATACGCAAGTATGCAAACTGAGAAAGTCTATGACCTTGTTTATCAAGAATCAAAAGACGATTCCGGTGATGGTGATGGTGATGGTGAAGATAGTGGTGATGATGGCAAAGCACCATCTTGGGGTGAGGTCATAGATGCTGTCAATGATGAGGGCGGTTCACTATCAGATGCGGACATTAAAGAACTTGAGAGAGAGATTAATGTTAGCGTTCTACAAGCTGTTCAATCTGCTAAGGGTATAGGTGGTAAAGGTTCTGCTTTTCAAAAGATGATTGAATCAGTTAAGCAGGATAAGGTTGATTGGGAAGATGTCTTAGCTAATCATATGTTAGATAATCTCACCCCATGCGATTACAACTTTAACAATCCTGATAGGAGATTTATCTATCAAGATATGTATCTACCTAGAGTTGAAAAAGAACCTAATCAAAACATAGCTATTGCTATTGATACTAGCGGTTCTATCTATGAGGACACTAAAGCTATGTTCTTAGATGCTATCAACAATATTATTACAGTAGGAAAGCCTAACAAGGTTAGTCTTATTTATTGTGATGATCATGTTCAAGAAGTTAAGACATTCTATAAGGGTGAAAAGATTACCTTAGATCACTTATGGGGTTGTGCTACTGACTATGAGCCTGTATTCAAATACATAGATAAAGAGTTAGACAACGATATTTCTTACTTGGTTTATCTTACAGATGGGTATTGTTATTGCGATAGATTAGTAGAGCCTGACTATCCGGTGATATGGGCTACTACTGAGGCAACTAAGTATTTTACTTTTGGGGAAATAGTAGATGTCGAATGACATTGCTATTCGTTGGTAAACAGTTTGCTTGTTCTGTCAAAACAAGCATTTAACTATTAACTAATTAATACATAGGAGTATTTATGAAATATAAAAATCAAGAAGTTAAAAATGTAAATCATCTAGCGAAAACATTAATACTAGATACCATCATTGATCTCGAGGATAAGGTTTACAAAAATGCTTTTGGTGGCTTAGATATTAGAAGTGATATAGCTAGACAAGTTCTTAAAGACAATGAGGGTTTTGAGGTTAGCGAATTAGAGACTGAACTACTAATCAAAACTATAAAATTTGAAGTAGCTAAAGTGTTAGGCAAATTAGAAAATCAAACAGGTATTGATACAGGTTTAGTGGCTAGAAACAGTCAAGGTTTTGTAGATAGATACTCTTACTTAAAATGAGTGCAACTATACAAACTGAAAAGTTAAAAGAATTTATTGCGTGGTTGGAAACCTGCAAATTCAAATACACCATATCATCAATGCAAGGTGGCTTTGTCCATGTCAAATTTTTTATTGATGATGAAAAGCTAAATTAATTATTAACTAACTAATATATAGGAGTATATATATGAAAAATAGAGAACTCTTAGAGAGTGCAACTAAAAATATTATTGGTATCTGCAATGACATCTATACACAAATAGATAGAGGCACAAAAGATTCTGATGATATGACAGAGTGTGATTGGGAACTAGTAGGTTTATTCAATAAGCTAGTAGCGATCAATCAAAAAAACTTAGATGCTTTGTATCCTGATAGAGAGGCAGGTGAACCTAAGTATTTAAGGTTTAAGTTTGCCAATGAGAATGGCGACATAAAATATCCAAAAATAAAACTTAGTTCTGATATAGCAAAAATAAATGATGAGTTTTGTGATAATACTAAAGATGTATGGGTAGAAGATACTAACGATAAATATGAGGGCGAAGTGGCTCTTATGTTTGCAAATTTATTTAACAAGGAGTAATTATGGATAAAACAATAGAAGTATTTATTAAAAATAAATATGGCAATGATCTTGTATATCCTAAGTGTGCTAGTGCTGTTATGTTCGCTAAACTTAGCGGACATAAAACTCTAACACCACATACAATTAAAGTGTTAAAGGATATGGGATTTACTATCAATGTAGTTTCTGAGGTGGATACATTATGAGCCTAGTCAAATATAGTTATCCCATAACTACATCACATGAACTAGGCTATGAAAAGATTGAGGACTTTATCATTCCTGAGGGTGATTATAGGGCGTGTTTAGATGCTTATCATAAAGTACCTAATGCACCTAGTCATTCATGCGTTAGGTGTGATCTTAATTGGTCTAAAGGCTTTCCCCATTATCACAATCAATCAGCAACTATCTACGCTGATTATAAAAGATTGGTAGAGTTATTAGGTAAGCCGGTAAAGATTCCTAAATCTATTTTTAAAGATCAGAAAAAATATGCCAAGATATTTTATAACAGAGATTCCTGTATTGCTTTGGCATCAAATCCTGAACTATCAGATGTTATGTGGTTGGGCTATCTTGATGATAGAAAATATAAAGGTAGGACTGCTAAAGACTATTTTCTTATTCGTGATTTTGGTGTGGGTAAAAATGCTTACGATTACTATCATGGATACGGAGATCAAGAACAAGCTAAACTAAATCAAAAAGTATTAGACAGCGTGTTTAATGGTTATATAGCCCCTGATATAAAAAGTAGTGTTAAAGAAATACAAAAAAAAGCATCAATAAATATTGATGGCAAATATGCTGGGACTGAAGAAAAATATCATTTTCCTGCACCTGTTAATCTTAAACTACCTGATATTAAATCTTGGAATGTATCTTGCTATAGGTATGGTGATGATGCTAAAAGAAGATCAGCAATAGAGATAGCTGAAGTATTAAAACAATTTATTGAGGATTAATTATGAAAATATACATTGCAAAAGACTTAGACAATGAAATACCTTATGGTTTTACTAGTAAAAGAAGAATGTTAAAAGAGGCAAATGCTAATGATTGGGTGGTTGAAGAACCTCTTGAGTTTGATCTTACTAAAGTAGGTGTAATTAGAGCAATGGAAAATTTGTCAATAATTTGCGGAAATACAATAGATATAACAATAGGAAATTAATAGGAGTAATTATGAAACTAAAGAAACCCCCTGAGCCTAAGGGATATGTAACAACTCGTATGCCACATAAACTTAGGCAGGAAATACAAAGTATCGCTGATACTAACAGGCGAAGTTTATCATCACAGATAATCTTTATGCTTGAACAACAGATTGAATTGCAAGAGAGCAAGAATCTTTAGACTTATCTAAGTCTGAATGATAAAGGGAATTGGAGACTACATTTAGCCCCAATTTTAAGAGGTGTATATCTGATTCCCTTTTGATTTTATTTTCCACAATGACACCCATCAAGTGAGTGAAAAGTGCTGGATCATGGCAAACAAACATTTTACTTACTTTCCTTAACAGCAACGATTTGAGAAGTTTATTACTAGAATTTTTCATATCTGTCTGCTTCCCTGAATAATTCAAATTCAAACCCCCCTGAAATATCCCTGACTTGACACACACATTTAAAACATATTCACCTGCTTGGTGTTGGTGTTTATCTATTAACTCGTTAATAAATAAATCATCAATGATATGCTGAGTAATATTCCTTGCTCGTAAATACTTATTTCCTAAATCCTCTATGACAAACTTATGTTTGTTATGCAGATATTTATTACCTAAGTCTGTAGATTTAAAAGTCCCAATCATATTCTTCTATTAAATTTTCTTCGTTAGGCTCTGAATATACACCTGTTGGTGGATAGTAGTCTAGTTTTGTCATGCCCTGTTTACCTACCCATTTAAACCTACACTTCCAAGTATGTATCTCTACATCTGTTCCCTCGCCTCTATGAACAGTAAGCCCTACATCTGCTTTGGAGAACCATGATGCTGAACCTGATATAGAATATCCTGTTGGTGGATTGATCTTGCCATCTGCATTTGGATAGAGTTTGTGTGGGTGAGCAACAAACCAAACATGGCAGTCATGGGCTTTAGCAAAGCGTGTGATCTTGGTAAGCATCTGCGAAATACTATCTGTTTCACTAAATGATTTATCCATTTCTATATAGTTATATGGATCAATGACTATACCCCTACAACCCATCTGTCTAACAGCACCTATGCTTTTCTCAATGATGCTATCCATAGTGGCAGGTTCGCCATCTAGGTAATCAATAAAGATAAAGTGTTCCTCAATAAACTTGAGTGCATTGTCTCTTTCATCTTCATTCATTCTCTTAGTAGCACCTGTAAAGAATGGTTTATCAATATACTTTTCAACTAACTTTGCAATGTGTAAGTCCGGTGGATTCTCAAAAGAACACACCGCAAACTTCCAACCCTCATTCTTAGCAAGGTTCATCATAATCATATCTATAAACTCAGACTTGCCTGAACTTGGTATGCCTGTTACAACTGACAACTGCCCCCCTGCAATCTTAAACAATTCATCTACATTAGAATATCCTGTTGACACACCCTGCATAAAACCCTTGTCGTATAAATCAATGACTGAATTTTCATAGTGGTTAGATTTATACAATCCTGAAAGTGGGTATGGCTCTGCATTAGCAACAACCTGTTGGAGTTTCTCCGAACCCCCTTCAATCAAACAGTCATTAGCATCTTTGTATTCACTAGGGATAGAGGCGATCCACACTTTATTTTTTCCTATGCGTCTAGCTAATTCCTCTGTTAAAGACTTACCTGCATCATCATTATCACAGCATAAGACTATCTTCTTAGCCTTATCCAACTTCTCACTAGCGTTCCAAACATACTGAAACTTTTTATCTTCACTAGGATCAATCTTGTTGTTGTTTACTTTCATCACCGCACCATTAGGCACAGACACCGCCCCCTCTATTCCTGCCTCGGCAAGTGCTAGTGCATCAAACTCCCCCTCGCATATAACTATTAACTCGTTAATGTTTATCTTGTCTAGTCCAAAGAATGTCCTAGCCGATCCCTCTTGCGTAAAGTTTTTTCCCTCTAATGTTCTCCATTTGACCGCATAAATCTTATCTTCTTTGTAGTATGGAAACCCGACACCCGTAGCATTGCCAACTCCGTTGAACCCTCTACTATCAAAGTAAACCCCATATTTTTTTGCTGTATCCTCTGATATACCCCTATCTTTAAGGAATTTTATTTGATGTTTGTTATACGCTACCCCAGAACTAGGTGTTATTTCTTTCGCCACAGATATAGGTGTTGGCTCTGTTATCTTTTTTGTTTTTGTTGTTGGTGTTTGATTCATGTTTACTACTCCTGATAATTGACAATGCCAACATTGATATAAAATTTTATCGCTATCCCTAGTCAACGATAAAGTCTTTTGATTCTTTTTTTTCCGGTGTGGTGAACAAGCAGGACATTCAATCCTTTTGTTCTGTTGATCAGCAAGATATTCTGAATTTATTATGTGATCTAATTGCATTTACATACTCCTTATATATACTAGTATTAAACTAATACTAATACTAGTTATAAACTAGTTTAGTTTTTAACTAGTGATTAATTACTTCTCTTTGCCAAGCCATACCATTAATAGCAGATATAATATTCTCAGATATTTTTTTTCTATCTTTAGAATTTATTAACTTCAATAATGATTCCCTCAGGTGTTGAGGATTTAGGTTAGCCTGTAAACAAATTTCTTCAAAGTCAACCGAACTAAACCAATCAAACGCTTTATAAACCTTCTTATCATCACTACTAGCTAAATCTCGAATGGCTTGAATGATTACTTGCATATAAATTTTTTGATTCATTTAATTAAAATTTATTTAACATTTGTATTTAATACAAAAATGAATATAATTTCAATGGTAAGGAGTTATATAGATGTATAAAATCGAAAAGGACATACCTGTTCCCCCTGCAAGAACTAATATTTCTAAAGCAGATAGTAAACTTAAAGACATACTAAAAACACTAAGAGAACTTGAGATTGATCATTGTTTTCTTATACCCATGAGTGTTGATGAATTAAAAGATAAAAGAGAAGTTAATGTGCTGAGAAGTAAAATTGCTTATGCTAAAAGAATATTAAAGCACAGAGAAAAAACCAACATACAACTAACATCAAGAGAAGAAAAGTTAGGTCTTAGAGTATGGCGAATCAAATAACTAATAATCATAACCTACCTCAGACCTTAGTTAATTTAGCTGAGAGAAGAAACTATACAAGGGGCAAGTCTGATAGATCAATAACACAACTTATTGATTCTCCAAGAGTATCTATCTTGAGAATGGCTAACGATAATAAAATTCAAGAAGATGTTATAGATACTTTTTGGGCGAACTTAGGTAGTGCATTGCACCACATAACAGAGAAAGGTGCAGACGATAAACACATAGTAGAAGAAAGATTATTTTTAGAGATAGAGAATTGGACTGTTAGCGGTGCTATTGATGTGCAAAGAATAGAAGATGATAACTCTATTACTGTAATGGATTATAAGTTTACTTCTGTTTGGGCGGTTAAGAATCCTAAGCTAGATTGGGAGAGGCAACTTAATTGCTATGCTTATCTAGTGCATGAATGTAAGGGCAAAGAAATTAAAGAACTTCAAGTCATTGCTTTTCTAAGAGATTGGAATAGAAACAATGCAAAAAGAGATCAATCATATCCGCAACAACAAATAATGGTAGTGCCTATAAAACTATGGTCATACGAGGAACAGAGAAACTATTTAAAAGATAGGACTATAAAGCACAGAGAGGCTCTCCAAGACTATGCTTTTGAAAAGGGTATGTCTGAGTGTAGCCCTGAGGAAAGATGGCAGAGAGAGAACACCTACGCAGTTAAAAAGAAAAAGAATATTAGGGCATTAAAAGTATTTGATAATGTGGAAGATGCGAATAAATTAGCCAAAGAGAAAGGTGATGAGTATGAGGTTGAAGAACGAATAGGTATTCCGGTTAGATGTGTAGATAACTATTGCAAGGTTAATACTTGGTGCGAACAATACAAACAATGGCAACAAGACAATGAATGAACTTGAATCAAAAATAATTGGAATGTTAAAAGCATTTGGAGACTATGGCATTGAGAACATAACTCTATCTTTAGATGAGAAACAAAAACATATAATCATAGAAGATAGATCAAACCCATTTATTATTACCACAAAAAAATTGACACTAGATCAGTTTGTTTGTAGTGATGTAAAGATGTTAATTCAAATAGTAAGGAGTATAAAAAATGACTGATATTAACGATAAACTTATTGGGGCTTTAATCAAAGCACAAAGCGAAATGACTTTTGCCTCAAAGACAGGGACTAACCCACACTTTAAGAGTGGCTATGCCCCCTTGGAAACTGTAATTGATGCGGTTAAAAACCCTCTCAATGACAATGGCATTTTTTATTTGCAAAAAGTGTATCTTGCTGAGGGGGGACAATGCGTAGAGACTGAGTTTCATGGTCATGGTGGAGTTATTAAAGCAGGGAGAGTGTATGTTCCTGCTGACAAACAAACACCTCAGGGATATGGGAGTGCCTTAACCTATGCGAAAAGGTATTCACTTATAACTGCTTGTGGTTTACCTAGTGAAGATGATGATGGCAATAGTGCTGAATCTAATTACAAAGCTAAACCAAAAGCAAAATCTAAAGCTAAACCAAAACAAGATGAGCAAGATGAAAGTCATGCTAATGTTTTGTATGAGGCTTTAGCTATGGGAGTAAGCGGAAGTAGTAGTATGGAATCGCTAAAAGAAAATTGGAAAGCTAATCAAGATGCTATTAAAAAATTAGAGAAATCTAATTTAGATGTTTACAACAAGTTAATTAAACTAAAAGACGACAAGAAAAAGGAGTTAGAAAATGTCTGATTATGCAAACAAGCCTAAGGCTACAGGTAATATATTCAAGAATGGATATAAGAATAAACAAACACACCCTGATTACAAAAGCACGATAACCATTCCTGCTGAACTATTAAGGGATATGGTGGAGTTTATTAGAGAAGATACTAGGAGAGAAAAGGGAGTGGACTTATCTATTGCCATGTGGGATAGAGTTTCTAAGAACCCTAATCCTAAAACCGGAGATCATACACCTTATCTTTATACTGTTATAGAAATAGATAACTATAAGAGTGATAAAGAAAAGGCTCAACAAGAGGCAACTGATAGTGTCAACGCTGAGGCTAGTGTTAAAACAGATTCATTTAATGATGAAGATGTCCCATTCTAATAAAATTAAATATTAAGGAGTTAATTATTATGTCAACATATTACAGACCAACAAAACCAATATCGCTAGAAGATATTAAAAAAAATAAAAGTCTTAAACTTAGAGGTTTTAAGATTGTAAATGATGAAGATGGACAATACTTTTTTTGTAAATCATATTTACACTTTGCAACAGATATTAATAACAATGTAATAGATTTATTTAGATACAACACCAATAATGCTAATGATGTATTAGAGCCTTTATCTAAGGAGTTTGGAGTGGACTTCATTAGTGAGTATGAGGACGAATACGAAAGTCTAGCGAGTGATGAAACACCTGTAATGACTCTTAACTTGAGTGATTTACTTGCAACAAAAGATCAAAAATGAAAACAAGTTATCAAATAAACATTAAAGAAGTAAAGTCTGCTGATTACACAATAGAGGCTAATAGTTTGACTGAGGCAAAAGATTTAGCTTATTGGAGATTACATACACAAACTGAACCATCAATAAAACCTAAGGTATCTTATGATGTGCAAAAAATAAAAGAGGATAACGAAAATGAATGATGTATTAGAAAAAGTAAAAACTTGGTTAAAGGAAGAAATAGAACATAACGAGCCTGTATTAAATGGCGATGAAGAATTATCTGATGGCACTGAGGATATTCACGAAGGCAGAAGTGAATGTGCTACATCTTTACTTGAACAAATTAAAAAATGGGAGAGTAAACACACATGGGAGAGCCTAGCAGAGCAAGGTCATTCTCCAAAAATGATCGAAAGTATTTTAGCAAAACAGGAGAATGTATGAATAGATTAATAGAAGTAGTTAAATCTGTAGAAGATGATATGGAAGAAAGAGACTTTGTAAACTTTTGGACTAGTTATAAATTGTTAATTGAGCAACTTAAATCTAAAGGCAGGAACAATGCTCACTACGATTTAATAAATTATTTAGAGTTATGCAATGATCAAGGGGATATGTGGGATACATCTGCTCGTTGGATTAAAGAAGATATGGCAGAGAACCCTGAGAAATATACCCCCAAACATCTTAAAGATTTGCCTGAGAAAACTGTAGATACTTTAAGGGAGATACATAAGCCTCGTTCATAATGAAAAATAGATTAAGAAGTGAACGCTACCTTAAACATATCAGGCAGTTTCCATGCTTGATATGTGGCAAGGTTGGTGTTCATGCTCATCATTTACGACACGCAGATTACAAGGGTTGGGGATTAAAAAATGGAGATCAATGGGCAGTTCCGCTATGTGCAGAGCATCACATGGATTGTCATAGAACCGGCAAAGAGAAAATGTGGTGGGCTATGAATGGTGTAGATGGGTTGGCTTGGGCGGAGAATACTTTTAATGAATGGCAGGGAGAAACAATACCTGATAAGTATCAAGCTATAACTAGTGATAACGCAGATTACTTTGAACAAAAAGATGAATGATTTAATAGTAGCAACTCGTAATGTTGTTACCACAGGAACAGCAGGTGGTAACGCAGTTACATCAATATCACCTATTTTTAATGAATATGAACTTACAGAAAATAAATATGGAGAAACACAACAAGATAGAGATATGAACTTACTAGCTGTTAAACATTCCAATAGACCTGTAGTAAATTATCAAGGCAGTAAAGTTATAAATCTTTGTTTGTCTTGTGTTTATATTTTGTTTTATCAAAAAGAAATGGTTTACATAGGCGAAAGTAAAAATCCCAATCAAAGAATCGGTAATCATGTAAAAGACAAAGTGTTTGATGGTTATAGAATATTGCCTACAAACAGGAGAAAGTATTGGGAAAAGATTTT
>TARA_R100001591_G_scaffold111975_1_pt1 | contig 11996 bp, 3 predicted proteins | sample TARA_R100001591 | Tara Oceans TARA_R100001591 (sample SAMEA2622725) | marine metagenome | biome: marine biome (ENVO:00000447); feature: surface water layer (ENVO:00002042); material: "saline water (ENVO:00002010), including plankton (ENVO:xxxxxxxx)" | depth 5 m
CTAGAAAAAGATATAGTTGCTACAACTTACGAAGAATATGACGAATACATTAAAAATAAATAAGCTATGAGTTTTGTAATGGCCGGTGCCGCTTTAATATCAGCTGGAGTTGGTGTATATAACGCTGTGCAAGGTAAAAGAGCAGCAGATGCAGCTCGTGTAAAAGAGGAAGAGGCTCGAGTAGAGATGGAAAAACAACGAGCTGCTTTTGAAAAGCTTGACACAAGCAATCCTTACTTAGGCATGGAAAACATGTATCAGAACATGGAAAACACTATGGAGGATTTAACTGTAAATAGGCAAGCAGCAGAGTTTGAAAGACAACAGCAAGAGCAGCAGCGAGCTAACATCATGCAACAAATGAGGGGTGCCGCGGGTAGCTCAGGCATAGCGGCGTTAGCGCAATCGCTAGCTAATCAAGGAGCGTTAGACGCACAGAAAGCTTCAGCTAGTATAGCAGAGCAAGAACAAGCAAATCAACAGTTAGCAGCTCAAGAAGCTAGTAGAATACAAGACCTACGTCTTGGTGAAGACGCGAGAATACAAGGGCTTGAAAGAACTGGTGAGCTTAAGTCTAGAGAAATGGAAGCCGCTAAAGTTGATTCTCTACTAGCGTTAGCAGCTGGTGATGTTCAAGGCGCTCAAGCTTTAGCACAGCAAGGTATGACAGCTATGAGCGAAGGTATAAAGCAAGCTGGTGAAGGAGTTTTGCAAGCTGGTACAAGTATAGCAGATAGAATCGAAGAATAGTAATTATGGCAGATCAATTAACAAATATATCAGAAGCTACACCTAGTTTAGGTTTATCAGCAAGCACTATACAAGCAGTTAAAGACGCTGGTGTAGAGGCTACATATAAAGATAAGAAAGGTCGGACTGTAAACGCTAAAGACAGTCTCCGCCAAGGCAAGATGCTTGGTGATATAGGTAAACAAGTGAAAGAAGGTTTAGGTGGAGCTGCAGATAAAATAGAAGGTGCTAAACAAAAAAGAAAAGAGTTTAGAGAAGGTCAGCTAGAAAAGTGGGACGAAGGGTTTGAGGAAATGGAACTTCGTGGATCGTGGGCTAATAACGATTTGTATGATGTGTTTGCTGGTATTGAAGGAACTGAAAAAGAAAAGTTTGAAACGGCTGTTAAAGAAGGTAATAAAACTAGGCAAGGTGAACTTTTAAAATCACAAGCAGAAAGATCAAATCAACTCAAAGCTTTTAAAGAGGCTATGGAGTCTGCTAAAAAAATCAACGATACTATAGGTTGGAGCGTAGCTCTTAAAGGAGACGATGAAGGTAGAACAGTACTTATGGAGATGTCTAAGATGGGTCCTGATGTAGCTAAAACAGCTAAGTTTGATAAAAAAGGTATATTAACTTTTGAAATAGGTGGTAAAAGATATAATGCTTCTCAAATAGATCAGATGGTTGCAGACGGTGTTAAGCCAGTGCAAAAAGAGTTAGATTATCTTAAGGGTTTACAAAACTACCAAACAATGGGTAGTGAAGGTAAGCCATTTAATGACGAGCAAGTTGTTAAACAAAATATGCTAGCATTAGGTAATGATGATCAACTCGCTACCTACGCGTTTGAAGACTTTGGTGGTGGTGGTAGTTTTGCACAGCATATAAAAACAACTCCAGAGATGCTAAAAGCGTTTGAAGGTTTAGAATATCAAGACGATATGAACTCTGATACGTTGAAAGACGCTATGGACGACGGTACTATAACGGCAGATGAATACGCGACTTTTAGCGATGATGATATGAAAAAAATTATTGGTCAGATGAAACCAGATGATCTTAGAAAATCGCTAGCTAATTATCAAATGCTACAGCAAAAGAAAAACTGGCAAAGCGGTGTTGATGCTAAACAAGGGGCTAGTATAATGAGAGGTAAACAAGCGACATACAATGGCTTATCTGCGGATCAGAAAAAAGCTTACGCTGACTCGTTCGCCACTGAACAAGAATTTTTCCAAGCAATAGGTTTACTTGACTAATGAATCCAGAATTACAAGCAAAATTAGATGAGCTAGTAAGACTAGCTGAAGAGCAAGGAAAATCGCCTCAAGAAATAGCGTATTTAAAATACACTTTCTATGAGACGAAAGGCCTTCCTATACCTCCTGATTTAATGCAGCAGATAGGCGTAGTAACCTCTGAACAAGCTAAAGATACCGAGCAACAGCCTGTTGAGTTTGATATCAGCGCGGAAAACGCTATCATCAACAACGAGTACTGGCGTAATGAAGAAGCTGGCTCTATAGGTCAGTTGTTACAAATGAATGGTTTTACGCGTGATGATATTGTTCAAGGTGAAGACGGTAAATATACTATAGGTGGACAGTCTAAGATAAAAGCTACTTTAGCTTGGCAGTTAGCTAACTCAGGTATGCCTGTGCCTGCTAACAACGCTAGTGTTAATAATGAAGTTGAAATAGATGTCAACACTTTGTTTAAAGACTCTACGTTAGTTAACACGTGGACAAAAGAACAAGAGCAGCTTGATTTACTTAACAATATTAACGCTAACAGATCAAATGATCAAAAACTAATAACAGACGCTGAGCTGTCTATTGAACAATCATGGGCTCAAGCTGCAAGCAATGGGTTTGATAGAAATAATTACGAGTATAGAGAAGAAAGAACAGTTAAAGGTAAAACTTATCCAGCAGGGTTATTTTACGATGACGGCACAAACTATATAGAGGAATACTCGATTGGAAGAAGAGTGGCTACAGTGCAAGACGGTGTATTTGTACCTGCTGGCAGCCGCGGCAATGAGCACCTAGACGCAATAAAAGCTTTCAATGGTCAACGTGATTTAGATGATAGAGTTGAAAAAAGAGACAAAAGAGATAGTAAAATAAAAAACGAAGCTGGTAAAACTAACATGCCAGCTTTAACGGTTTCTGATTTAGAAGCTGATGATAGAAATATAGAAGATCTCTTTAATAAATATACTAGGTTTGGGTTTAGGTTTGTAACAACCGGCTTAGATGCTAAAGATCAAATAATTATAGTAGCAGACAACGGTGATAAAAGAGTTGTAGAAGTAGATAAGACTTATTCTTCTGAGCAAATAGCAGAAATAGACGCCTGGATGAGATCTAGAGCCGTAGATTATGGTTCTACTTTAGATGCTAACATGGCTGACGTAGGTTTAACTTTAGAAATTAAAGATGACATACGCTCTAAAAATAGCGATGAGTACGATAAGTTTACAGATTCTGTAGACAATGTTGAAGATACTAACGAAGAAAATAGATCGCAAGATTTCCAAACAGTAGGAGATGTTTGGGATTTTGTTACTAGCGGAGAGGGGCAGCAAGGTGATGCTTTGTCAGGCATAGATAGTACTGTGCAAATTATCGATAGGATACAAGGTAAAGCTCCAGCTGAAGACGCAAACATATCTGTTCCAAAAGAGTGGACTAAGTCCGGTGATGGAGGTATTGAGGCGTCTTATGCTAGAGGCGCTGGTGGAGTTCTAGTAAAAGGAACTGAACTTGATGCTTCAAACATGCTAACTAGTATTTGGCAAGCTGCTAATCAAATTGCTACAAATAATTTTTTAGATAACTATACCAAAGAAGACGGTACTAAACTTACAGAAAAAGAAAAACAACAGTTTTTTACAGAAGATTTTAGCGTAGCTTCTGAAGATGAGCAAGAGGAAGCAAGAGAAAAAATAGGTGAAGCAGCTAGATCTATAAGCATAGACGACGCTATGCTAAAGCATCAAACTCTTCAAAATTTACAAATCAAAGAAGAAGACAGTATTATTAGACGCAACGTAGCTAACAGCGTAGAGAGTTTAACATCTAATATATTTGAAAAAGCAGATACTCAAACTGTTTTAAAAGAAGCTGCTGAAGAAAAAATAGAACAACTCACTCCTAAGCACGCTGAGGCAATTGCAACTGCTAATACTGTAAATGAATTACTCAAGTCTAATATAAGTGAAATAAATATAGCTGCAGAGCAATTAAAGAACTTTGACTTTGAAGCTAGGGTAAACGAAATAAAAAACAGAGATCTTTCAACACAAGAAGCTATAGATGAAGCTAATGCAGATATAACTAGCCTATACAACGAATATAAGTCTCTATACGAAAAGTTTGGCTCGCTCAAGCAATACAATGAGTCGCTTTTAAGCGCTGCGGCACAAGCGAACAACGACCTAGATCAGATTGCTTTAGACTTAAATAATCTAGACATATATCGAGAATATATAGGAGACAACCACGCTATTGGCACTCAAATGTGGGCTGCTCTAAGTGACGCTGTTATTGATATGGGTCAAGGCGTTATTGGTCTTGGTGAAATGGCATTTGACCTTAGTACTGGAGTTGTATCTTACTTGGTAGAATCTGCTACTTTCATAACGCCTGACTCTGTAGATCCTTCAGTACAAGCATTTGCTCACTGGATGCGAGGAGGCGCTGATTATCTTGGGGGTAACTTTAATAGAAGCCACGGGTTTTTAGATGATTTTAACGACGCTATAGATGACTGGCAAACAGAGCGGGCTTTAGGTATACAGCAAGTCACATTCGATGATATGCTATATGGCGAAGGTTTTGGTGGTGAATACTTTGCGACGATGATTTCTGGACAAATACCTAACTTAGCTCTTATGTGGGCTACGGGTAATGCTTCTCTAGTTGTCATGGGTGGGGTTGCCGCAGGTCAAAAATACAATGACATGCGAGGTGAAGCACGTGAGTACCAAGAGTCAGAAGGGTTGTATGGCTATAAGCATAGTTTTGCTAGTATGTTTAGTACGTCTGTTATGTATGGAGCTGCAGAAGCATTATCTGAAAAAATTACACTTAAACAAGCTACCACTGCTAAAAATATATTTAAAGGATTTTTTACAGAAGTAACAGAAGACTCTTTTAATAAAGCTTTTAAGAATGGTTTTAGAGCATACATGAAAGATGTTATGTTTAATCCTAAGCAAATAGCTACTTTTGGTAGAGATCTTTTTGAAGAAGGTTTGTCTGAGTCTGTAGCAACTATTAGTCAAAACGCTTTAGATATAGCAAGCGGTAAAGACGTTGGTTTATTTGACGATGTTCCAGAGTCTTTTGTGAGTGGTGTAGTCCTTAGCGGCGCTTTAAAAACACCTCAGCTTGGTAGACACGTTAGAAATATTTTTGCTAGCGCTAAGTATTATGATATAGTAGAAGTTAATCACGAAAAAATTAACACTCTACAAAAAAGATTAGAAACAGAAGATTTATCTAGATCTCAAAAGACAAAAATAGAGCAAGAAATTGGTTCGTTAATTGCTCAAAGTACAGAGCAGTTAGAAAAAGACGTCATGAAAGCAGACGCTATGAGCGACGCGGACAAGCGTAGACTGTTTGAGATAGATAAAGAAAGATATAGGCTACAAGAAGAAGCTAACAAAACAAAAGACATAGAGAATAAAGAAGACGCTGACGCGGCTCTTGCTGGTATTAATAGACAGTGGTCAGAACTTCGATCAGAAAAGAACGAGATACTAAATAAGTACGACGACAAAGATGTACAAAGAAAGTATAAAGACGTAATAAAGAGCACTGAGGCTTATATAGGAGCCATGAACGAGGCTAACAAAGGTAAGGAGACTGTTGAAATTGAAGAAGGTACATCTGAAGACTTTGCACAGTGGCAGCTTGATAACATGGGCGCTGCTGAGTGGAGAGAAAACACTATTAATCTTAGAGACGGTTTACAAAAAATAATAGAAGATCCAAGGGCTTCTGATAGCAGAAAGCAAAGTGTTCAAAAGATGATCGATAATATCGATAATCTTCTAGATGAGCAATCAGATGCTAAGTTTAATTATGGAGCTCAGGTACCGGTGTTTGATGCTAATGGAAAACTAACTGGTCACAAAATATTCATAAACAAAGAAACATCTGTAAAAGAAGGTATGTTTACTACTGGAGCGCATGAATTTTTACATGTAGCTCTACATAATACTATACAGGGGAACGTAGCCGTAGCCGAAGCGCTAGCTTCTAACGTAATTCAGTCAATAAAAGATTCTGGAGCTACGTTTGATGCGCAAGACTTTAACAGAAGGATGCAAGCGTATCCGCCAGAGAAAAGAGGGGAAGAAACTTTAACTGTGTTATCTGAAATGATGGTTGCTGGTAAGCTTAACTTCAACGACAGCGTGTGGGTTAAAATTGGAGACTTTTTAAGACAAGCGGTTAGTAGAATTATAGCTCGAGACGTAAACTTCGATACAGCGGACGACGTTAAGAACTTCCTCAAAGATTATTCTAAGTCTATTCAAAAAGGCTATGTAAACAAAAGCATCGTACAGATGGCTGTTAAAGGAGCAGAAGGAGCTATAGTTGAAGAAGCTAGAAGACAAGAGACTCCAGAAGAAGCCGATGCTTTCTCTGACATAGCAAGAAAGGGTAGTTTTTCTAAAACGTTAAAACGATCTGTACAGGCTAATCCAGATCTAAAGCAAAACTTTGATAAGTTTGTTCAAAACGAAAACGGAGATGCTAAGTATAAGTCTAGAGATGACTTTAAATCTTCGGCTGACTTTAGCGGTGCTTACCTAGAGATCATGGAAGGCAGATCGCTTGACGGGCTTATACAACAAGGAATGACAGATCTTGGTATACCGCCAAACGCTATGCGTGAGTTTACTAGAGACGTTAAAGATAACATCAGCATGCGACTAATTGAGAACTTTGACCCTGCTATAAACGAAAGTTTATTTGGTTGGTTAACAGGTGTATCAGGTGGTGCAGGTAGATCTATTATATATAGAGCTAAGGGTGACGTTATGAAAGCCTACAGGGACTCTGGTAGAGCTCAAACAGTATCTATGGATGCGGTGCTTGGTGATGATGCTACTTTTGCAGAAGGTATAGCTGACACAGGAGCTGCCGCTGACGTTGCTGTTGATCAAGCGGTAGAGGACACGGGTAAAATGGCTGTTGATACAGTAGGCTTAAAGCCAACTACTAAAACTACTATTAACAATAGTGTTGCTGATGCAAATGTAGATTTACAAGGTCTAACATACAAAGGTGTTAAGAAACTTATCAAAGGCAAAGATCCTCAATTAAAAGGCGTGTTAGACGCTGTGGCTGAAGACTTTGGTTTTACTGGTAAAAAAATAACTGAAAACAAAGATCTTGATAGTAAGCAGAGAAAGTCTGCCCAAGAGTTTATTAAAGCAAACGCTGACGCATTAATAGAGTTGTTGCCTGAAGGTCAAACGGCAAGTGGTGAAGCCACAGGTTTACCTAGAGCTTTGCTTAGTAAGTTTTACGTAAAAGGTGATAGAGTTAGAGTAGCAGAAGGAGCCACAGCCGCTGGTAAGTTTGCACAGACAAAAAGAACTGATCTTACTAAACAAGAGTTTTTAGAAGCGTTTGGCGTTAAGGAAGACGGAACATTGGACAACAATAAAAAATTTGACGGTGCTATAAGAGCAATGGCTGAGCAAACGGCTATGATAGCAGCTAACCAAGCTCTTAGAATAAACGCTATTAATAACGAGTCAAGCGCCATGAACATTGTGGCTTTAGTTGGCGATGGTAAGTCTGGTGGTATGTTTAGCGCTAGAGTTAAAGGCGCTAAGAAAAAGCAAGTTGTACTTAACACTATTGGTAAAATAGATAGAGGTCTTAGTGTTTTTGATAAGATATTATTCTGGGAAGGTCTTGGTAAAGTGGTGGAAAAAGCAGTGTTGCAAAACAACGTCGGTAGTATTGAAGCTGCTATTAGAGAACAGTTCTCTGATAATCCTGAAATACTAGCTAAAGCAAAAGAACTAGCTAAACGTCTACGTAGCGCAATAGATCCTATGTTGCAGAGAGCTGGTATTGCTAAAGAAAAAAAGGTAGAGAAAAAAGCTAAGAAACTAACAGCCTTATTACAAAAACAAAACTTAAGTGCAGATAAAAAAGTAGCAGCGTTTGTAAAAGATCCTGTAGGAGCTAGAAATAGATTCCAAGATCCTAAGTATTCTGAAAATGTAGATAACTTTAGAGGCGCTGATAAAGCATACTTAAACGAGATATATGATCCTAGTGATATACCAGGATTCTTTAGAAAGGTTACTATGCTTCAAAAGTCTAGTACAACATCACCTAGAAGAGCACAAGCTTATACAGATCCTAATGGCAAGCATGTAAAAATGTTTACAGACATGCTTTTAGTGGGTAAGCTTGATCCTAAAACAGGTGTTGCTACAAGCTCGGTGGATCCAGACTTAACTTTTAAGCTTAAGGGTAATGGTGGAGTAGATATTAAAACAGTTAAATACAAGGGTGAGGCAGTAGAAATAAACACAACGTTTGTTTCTAATACTAGTAAGCAGGGTAAAAAGGACTTAACTGATCCAGCTGCTAAAGCAAAGCGTAGAGCTGATGAGCTGTTTGCTCAAGAGTATCTTTTAGAAAGATTTGAATCTTGGGGTAAAATGTATAAGAACGGTGATATATCTAATATAGAGCTTGGTATGTTGTTGTCTTCAGAGCTTTCTAGTATGGACAGCGCACTGAGAAGAGCGGCTGTATTAAAATATATATCTGAAGATGCGTTTACTTTAGCAGATAGTGATCTTAGATATGAGCACATGCTACCTGCCGTAGTAGTAGCGGTTGGTATGATGGATGCTATCGTTAATGGTGACGGTGTAAATGCAGCTAGAAAAATACTTGATCAATATACTGTTCAGATAATTGGTAGAGACTTTGACAAGGCTATTACTGAGTCTGGACACGCTGAGTCTATACCTGAGGGCACTAACATAAATACTCCTGGCGTAAACATTATGAGAAATTACACTGTGCCAGGTGATCCTAGAGTAAAGAAGATTATAGACGTAGATACAAATACGATTATAAAAGAGTCAGAAGTATACGACGAATATACTAAGCTGCTTGAATCTAACAACAATACTCAACAGGAAATAGAAGATATTAAGACGGCTAACAAAATGCAGCCGTTTGGAAACTTCTCTAAAAGAAAACCAAAGGGTGCTAGCGTTTGGGACTTTGACGATACATTAGCTACAACAAAGTCTAGCGTTTTGTTTACCGCTCCTGACGGAACTAAAGGTAAACTTAACGCAGAAGAGTACGCAAGAGATTATGTGGAACTAGCTGCTCAAGGTTATGAGTTTGACTTCTCAGAGTTTAATAAAGTTGTAGAAGGTAAGATCGGACCTTTGTTTAATAAAGCTTTAAATAGGGCTAAAAAGTTTGGTACTAAAGACCAGTTTATACTTACAGCAAGAGCGCCACAGGCTCAAGAGGCTATATTTGAATTTTTACAAGGAGTAGGTTTAAATATACCAGCAGAAAACATTATAGGTTTAGGTAACTCAACTGGTGAGGCTAAGGCTAGGTGGATTGCAGAAAACTTAATAGCAGAAGGTTATAACGACTTATACTTTGCTGATGACGCTCTACAAAACGTTAAAGCTGTAAGCGAGATGTTTGATACATTTGACGTTAAAGGTGTAGTGCAGCAAGCTAAAGCAAACTTTAGTAAAAGAGCTCCTAAAGAATTTGACAACATACTAAATGAAGGTAAAGTTGATTTAGATCAAGACTTTAATATCATACTAGAACAAACTAGGGGTGTTGGCAGGTTTAAAGAGTTTTCATCAGGTAAAGCTCGTAAACGAGGCAAAAACAAAGGTAAATTTAAATTCTTTATACCACCATCAGCTGATGATTTTGAAGGACTAATGTATAGCTTCTTAGGTAAAGGTGAGGTAGGTAATAAACAACACGAGTGGTTTAGAAAAAATCTATTTGATCCGTTTACAAAAGGTATTAGGCATTTAAACAGAGTGCAGCAGCTAGTAGCTAATGATTTAAAAGAGCTTAGAAAAGCAGCGCCTGATATACGTAGAAAATTAAAAGATAACGTACCGGGTTCTGAATACACGTTTGAAGATGCAATAAGAGTTTACGGGTGGAATAAGTCTGGGTTTGTAGTACCTGGTTTATCTGAAACAGACTTAAACGCTTTAATTAGAGCTGTAGAAGCAGACTCAAAGCTCAACGCTTTTGCAGACTCTATCATGACTATTAACGATAAAACTACTAACAACATAGTTGCGCCTGACGACTCTTGGATGGGTGGAACTATAGCTAGCGATTTAAACGATGCTATAGAAGCTTCAAGAGCAACATATTTAAATGAGTGGATAGAAAGAAAGAACATTATATTCTCACTTAAAAATCTAAATAAAATTGAAGCTGTATACGGCTCTAACTTTAGAGAAGCTTTAGAAGATGTGTTATACCGCATGGAGAACGGCGGTAATAGATCTCGAGGGCAGGGAAGATTAATGAACAACTTTATGAACTGGATACATGGTTCTATAGGTACAACGATGTTCTTTAACGCTAGATCAGCGGTGCTTCAAATGATATCTAACGTTAACTTTGTAAACTGGAGTGATAATAACATGCTAGCGGCAGCTAAGGCTTTTGCTAACCAACCGCAGTATTGGCAGGACGTAGCAATGATATTTAACTCTGACTTCTTAAAGCAAAGAAGAGGTAGAATACAAACTGATGTTAACGCGGCTGAGTTATTAGCTTCAATACGTGACTCTAAAAACCCTATGAAGAAAGCCACGGCTTATCTGCTTCAGTTAGGTTTTACGCCAACACAAATCGCTGACAGCTTCGCTATTGCAACAGGTGGCGCTACGTTTTACAGAAATAGAATTAATTCTCATATTAAAAACGGCATGACTCAAGCTGAAGCTGAGAGCCAAGCTTTTGAAGATATGATGGAAATAGCTGAAGCAACTCAACAGTCTACAAGAGAAGACAGAATATCTCAACAGCAAGCTTCGCCTCTTGGTAAAATGATATTAGCATTCCAAAACACACCAATGCAGTATAATCGTTTGATTAAAAAGGCGGCACAAGATTTAGTTAACGGTAGAGGTAGTGCGACTGCTAACATATCAAGAATAGTTTATTACGGCGCTGTACAAAACATGATATTCTATGGCTTACAACAAGCAATGTTTGCAGCGATGTTTGGTGACGATGAAGATGATGAGCTATTTGAAGATAAGAAAGAGCGCATGGTAAATGGTATGTTTGATACCGTATTGCGTGGCTCTGGTATTGGTGGCGCTGTAGTATCTACTGCTAAAAACGTTATATTGCGTTTTATGGAAGAAGAAAAGAAAGCTGACGACGGCTTATTCTACACTGAACCTGATCACGCGTATACTGTAATTGAAGCTTTAAACGTATCGCCTCCAGTAGGCATTAAAGCTAGAAAACTATATAGCGCTTTACAGTCTTGGGAGTTTAATAGAGATGTTATTGATCATATGGATAAGACAGATATTGATAACCCTATGTATGACGCTATATTTAGCGGCACTGAAGCGTTAACTAATCTACCTTTATCTAGACTATATAATAAATATCAAAATATAAAAGAAGCTGCTAACGCAGACCACGAAACCTGGAAGCGCGTAGCTATGTTACTAGGTTGGAGCAAATGGAGTTTTGGAATTAAAAACCAAGACGTCATGGATGCTAAAAACGAGATTAAAGAAATTAAAGCAGAAGAAAAAGAACAGCGTAGAGAACAAAAGAAGAGAGAAAGAGAAATAGAAAAAGCTGAAGAAGAGATTCAAGTTATTGAAGATAATAAGCTTGATCAAGAAGAGCAGAGAGAACAAGGAGCAGAAGAAGTTCAGTGTGCAGCTGTTAGTAGGTCTGGCAAGCGTTGTTCTAATATGGCTTTACCTGGTGAAGACTTTTGTACGATACACCAAGAAGTTCCTCAACAAGCAAACGAAGTTCAATGCTCACACATAAAGAAAGACGGTAAGCGTTGTAAAATGAAAACAAAAAATAAATCAGGAAAATGTTATTACCACGATTAAGTTTATTATTAACCCTACTGTTTAGCTGTACAGTGCTACAAGCTCAAGAACTAAAGAAAGCATTTAAGTTTTCTACGTTCTACGCGGCTGTTAACGG
>TARA_R100001591_G_scaffold118644_1_pt1 | contig 11957 bp, 9 predicted proteins | sample TARA_R100001591 | Tara Oceans TARA_R100001591 (sample SAMEA2622725) | marine metagenome | biome: marine biome (ENVO:00000447); feature: surface water layer (ENVO:00002042); material: "saline water (ENVO:00002010), including plankton (ENVO:xxxxxxxx)" | depth 5 m
CCTGCCAGCACTGATGCAAATCCTTTCGACACACTACCAATCCTAAAAACAGTATGTTCATCTACATTATCTGTTTTACCGGTTTCCTTTACACCAAAACCTTTTTGGTAAATAACCCGACCTTCTTTCACAATTACTACTGCCCCACCTGGAATACTCTGGTTTGTTAATCCTTCTTCAAAAGCAGCGCTGAATGTATCAAGATATAATGCTGTTGAATCATCCATAAACCATTCTTCTGCGGCAGGCAAGGTGATCTTTGGCTCTGATTGGATCTCCGTACAAGCATGAAAAAAAATCGAAGTGAGTACAAATAAGAAGGTTACTATTAGGAATCGAATCAAAAGCTAGTAGATTTTGGCTTAAAGATTATTTTCAGTTTCGTATAAAAATCCTTGGCAAGGATACTGAAAACTAGCCTTGATAGAAAATAGTATTCAATAAAAATAACTCCTATAGCCAGTGAATATCCATTAGATCAGAGCTTTCCTGAATATCAGTTCACTCCTTATCAAGCTCTTAATATTCTTGCCGTTTTCATTTTTTATAGCTTAATTATGAGAAAATAAAAAGATGAAGTCTTTTCTTTCTTTTTTTCTGGTTTCTATTTTTTTCATCTACGGGGAAAAACAAGACAAACTTACTCCCTTTAGCTATTCTCTTACTGATTACTCAATCTCGGGATCAATTGAAGGTCACATTATTCTAACCCCTAAAAATAATAATGTTCGTTTCGGTGGCGGTTTGTATGGCAGGCCTGCAAAAACATCTTCTTCGCCCACTTCTGATTCTGTTTTAGTTATCCTCACAGGTAATTCCAGTACTAATGAAAGTGAAACTGAACTTGAATATCTCAATCAAATAAACCAGCAATTCCAGCCTAGTATACTCCCATTAAAACAAGGACAAACAGTTAGAATACAAAACTCAGATCCTGTTTATCATAATGTATTCAGTCTAACTAGTCCACATAAATTTGATGTTGGAAGGCGTCCCAAAGGTGAACATTTTGATGTTACGTTCGAGAAACCCGGTGTGGTTGATGTATTTTGTGACATTCATTCCAATATGTATGCAATGATATATGTTTTGCCTTCTAACATTATTTCAATCACAAAAATACAGAGCAACGATAACTTTATATTCACAGATATACCCGAAGGTAATTATGAGATCAAAGTAGTCGCATTGGGTTACAGTGAGTTTTCACGATCGGTTTCGGTTACCGCAGGGAATGCCATTCAGCTGGGAACAATCACATTAAATCCTTAATAATGAAACTTAGGTTCTTAAGTTTGCGATGGAAGCTTTTATCAGGATTTGTTGGACTGGTTTTAGTTATCGTTTTGAGCCTTTTATATAGTTTAGGCCAATTAGTTGAATTAAGAATCAGAGATGATATAAATCAAAATTTTACCGAAGCAGGCAGAATCTTTGAGAGAATTCAGGACATTCGATTTCGACAACTACGACAAACAGCCGTACTGCTCGCTGATATCCCTTCACTTAAAGCGGCTATTTCTACTTCTGATACAAACACTGTAAATCAGAAAATTCGTGAAGAATTACGTTACTTATTGGATTTTGACCCTTTGATCCCGGATTCTCTTATACCTGAATCTTATTTTACAAATCCTGATTCAGCCGGACTTTTGTTGGTTTCGGATAACAAAGGCCTACCTTTGGGTCAATTATCTTCAAAAAAATTACCTGAGTTTTCTATAGCAGACCGAGCAGGAGTGCGAGAAGCACTTAATGGTGAAATGCCGACTCAAACATATATATGGAAAGAAAATGAGCGCTATTTTAATGTAATATCGATTCCAATCTGGACGGGTTATAATCTGATCGGTTCTCTTACTTATGGACTTCCTATTCGTCAGTTAGAAGCGGAGCAACTTTCACGGGATATTGGAATGGATGTCATTTTTTATGTTGATGATAAAATAGTTGCTGAGACTTTTGGGAATATATCAGCGGACGATAAAAACGGGCTGAACAAAAAGTTTCATGATGCTACTTATGAAGTACTCACAAGTTACCAAGCTTCGACATCTGAAATACTTTTGAATAGTGAAAACTGGTTGATCTATTTAGCCCCAATGTTTCATCTTAATGATGAAGTTCAGGGAATTAAGGGGTACTACGGAGTTGCTAAATCTCTGACAAATGCACTAATCCCACTAAAAAATCTTCAGATCTTGATATTTGGCATTGGAGTTTTTGCGATAGTCGCTTCTGTTCTTATAAGTATTATTTTAACTCGGAGAATTACACGTCCAATTGATCAGCTTGTTGAAGGAGTTCAAAGGGTTGAAAATCAGGATTTTGGTCAAAAAGTTCCTGTAACTACTCATGATGAAATAGGAAAATTAACTATTGCTTTCAACCAGTTAATTGAGGGATTACAGGAACGCCTGTTAATGCTTAAATTTGTATCAGAAGCTACACTTGATGCCATCAAAAAAGATCTGACCAGAATCCAGCCGGGTGGTGAACGCCGGGATGTAACAGTTTTCTTTTCAGACATCAGAGGTTTTACAGCATGGAGTGAAAAACACACTCCTGAGCAAGTCATTGATATGTTGAATAATCTATTGAGTTTCCAGGCTGAGATCGTAAAAGAAATGGGCGGTGATGTAGACAAATTTGTTGGTGATGAATTGGTAGCAGTGTTTCAAGGTTCCAAGAAAGATCAGTTGGCTGTACAGGCAGCAATACGAATTCAACAAAGACTTCCGGGTGTTTTGAGTGATGAGGAAGGAAATTTGGCTGTAGGAATCGGCATTAACAGCGGTGAAGTTGTAATGGGTGCAATGGGTAGTGAAAACAGAATGGATTACACAGTATTAGGAAGTACAGTAAACTTGGGTGCTCGTTTATGTTCAGCGGCTAAAAAACATCAAATTCTGATTTCAAATGAAGTGTATTTAAATCTTGAACGTAAAATACCTGCTAAAGAACTCGACAGCATTAAGGTAAAAGGAATAGAGAACGAAATTCAGATATATGAGATAGTCTGGAAGGAAAAGTCTAAAGAAAGAGTAATAAAATTGGGGAATTGACATGTTTAAACGATCGACTTTAATTTTCGCTTTTTGTGCTTTCATTCAAACCATAGTTTATGCTCAGATAAGTATATCAGGATTAGCAGATTTTGAACTTAGACAAGCCGGAGAAGACTCTTCCCCTTATGTCAATCAAACTCCGGGAGAAAATCTTTCTATTTACACTCCTAATCTTCGACTTTTTATATCAGGGAATATTTCTGATCAATGGTTTATAAATTCTGCTCTGCAAGCAGATTATTATGATGGAGACGAGTTAAGTGATCCTTTTTTTTCCTTGCTCAATATAAACTGGACACCTGACCTTAACTCTAATCTCCTTGTAACAGCAGGAAGATTTATCACTCCCTATGGCTCCTATTCAAACAAATTCATCTCTTCTGAAAATCCATTTGTGCATTTGCCAATGTCTCATTCTTCAGGATTACCAGTAAGCGCAACTTTCGGGCATTTAGGTGATGGAATTTCCAATCCTGAAGACATCTCCCGCTTATACGGCGAAGATGAAAAAGGAACTACCATGGTTTATTCAAGAATGTATTCACAAGGGATAAGGTTTTCTTATGCATTTGGGGAATCTAAATGGCTAGAGATCAATGCAGCCGCAACTTTAGCTCCCGTATCAACACATTTGGATTATGGACAATATAGTTCTCCTGCCAAAGTAGCCAGAATCACTTTACAACCTGTGATTTGGGCTAAACTTGGTTTATCTGTTAGTAATGGCACATTCCTTCAGGAAAACGCTGCCAACGACTCTTTACTTATCTACGACATTACTTCCTATAAACAAAAAAGTAAAGGTGCAGATCTTACTTTAAATTATAGATATTATACCTTAATGCTGGAGTGGAATAACAGCTTTTGGAAAGCTCCCTTTTATGATCCACAAACCTCTGATTCAGATTCTCCACAGACGGGGCTGGCAGAAACCGATCATTATTCAGCTGAGTTTGTATACGATCTACCCTTTTTGGTAGGAGCATATATTGCCACTAGATATGAACATATCTCGAATGGGGAAATTGAAATCTATGAAAAGGATAATTCTGATAACCGGATAAACCAAATTTTCCGGGATTGGACGTACTCACGAACCAGAATTGAATTCGTTACCGGGTATAAACTTCAAAGAAATATAACGCTTAAAGGCTCATATCTGATTTCGGATGACGACGGTCCTAAGCTGGATGATAATGTAATATCGATTCAACTCAGTGTTTTGTTCTAAGCAACTACCCCACTCTTGAACCTAAATTGATCACTTCTACGTTTTCGATCTTGCCAGCATGAATAGTAAAACGCATGATGGTTCTTTCCGTTTGAAAGCCGTGCCGACCTGCTGCTCCCGGATTCATATACAACATTTTATCCATTTGCTGATCCCTTGCAACTTTCAGAATATGAGAATGTCCACAGATAAAGAGTTCAGGCGTGTTATTCTCCATCTCTTGTCGAATAGGAATACAATATCTACCTGGAATACCTCCAATGTGCGTCATCCATACATCCACCCCTTCACAAATAAAGCGTTGGTGTAATGGATATTCAGATCTGATATCTTGTCCGTCTATGTTTCCATACACACCCACAACCGGAGCCACTTCTTTAAGCTGTTCAGCTATTTTAATTGTTCCGAAATCACCTGCATGCCAGATTTCGTCACAATCAGAAAAATAATCCAGAGTTTGTGGATCCAGATAATTATGGGTATCTGAAATAAGCCCGATTTTCATCATTCTTTTTTGGTATCATCTTCATTGAAAAACAATGGAATCAAAGAAAACACTTTTTCTTAAATTCTCCTATATAAACTCAACACTTTCTTAACAAACTTCATTCTTTGAAAGGCTTCAGTATAATTATCGTCACTTGGAACGGACTTCATCACCTGAAAACCTTCCTTCCTTCTGTTTGTGATACGGATTACCCTGATTTCGAGATCATACTTGCTGATAACGCTTCTGGCGACGGAACGGTTGAATGGGTAAATGAAAACTTTCCTGAAGTTATTATCTCCACTTTTGATGACAATTACGGGTATTGTGGCGGTAACAACAGAGCAGTTGCAACAGCATCTAAAGAAATTCTACTATTCCTGAATAACGATGTTAAAGTTGATGCTAACTGGCTTCATGGTATTAACGAATGCTTTGAGTCGGATGAAACTATTGGAGCTGTTCAACCCAAGTTATTGTCTTATAAAGAGCCCGAGTACTTCGAGTATGCGGGAGCAGCCGGTGGATTTATTGATAAATACGGTTATCCGTTCTGTAGAGGTCGTATTTTCGAAACAGTTGAAAAAGACGAAGCTCAATATGATGAGATCTCGGAGATCTTCTGGGCAAGTGGCGCTGCATTAGCTATCAAAAAGGAGCTGTTTGAAGAACTAGGTGGCTTCGACGAGGATTTCGAATTCCATATGGAAGAAATTGATCTGTGCTGGAGAGTGAAGCGATTCGACCAAAGAGTTATGTATACTCCGGAAAGTACGGTTTACCACCTAGGTGGTGGTTCTTTAGCTATGGGCTCTCCACGAAAAGTGTACTATAACTTCCGTAACAATCTGTTTATGGTCTGGAAGAATTATTCAACTTCTGAATTGATACTCAGGTTTCCAATCAGATTGCTTTTGGATGTAATAGCAGCTTATAAATCATTATTAGGAGGAAAGCCTAAAGAGTTTGCAGCCATTGCGAAAGCTCACCTTCACTTTTTTATGGACTGGTTTAAAGTTCAACGAAAAAGAAAAGCTATTTCCAGCCCAAAAGTAAAATCACTGCAGGGAAAAATGCCCTTCTCCATAATCTGGAATTACTTTCTGAAAGGAAAAAAGAAATTCGATCAACTTCTCTGAAATGAACATTAACACGTTAAAAGAAAAAGCTTTCCCCTTTCTTAAAACGTATTGGTTTTCGATTATTCTGATCTTCTGGAGCTGGTTTATAGTTAAACAGTTTTACATGTCGCTAGAATACAATATCCTTCTTGCTGTAAGCTATAAGCATGTTTTCGGTTTTTCGATGATCTACTTTGTGATAGATAATCTTACTCTGATCATACATGAAGCCGGCCATACCATCTTTGGAATATTTGGATGGAGATTTCTAACTGTTCTTGGAGGTACACTTTTACAGATATTACTCCCTTTTTTACTATTCATTGTTAGCTGGAGAAGCCGAAAAATAGTTGTATCTCAGGCTTCATTATACTGGTTGGGTTTCGCTTGGCTTGATAGTGCAGCGTATTGCGCGGATGCTTACACTCAAGACCTTCCGTTGATTGGAAATTTACCAAAATCTTCTCATGACTTTCTTAACATCCTATCTGATATGAACATTCTAAATCATTACAAGACAATTTCTTGGGTTATGTTTGTAATTGGATGTTTTATTTTGATTACGGGAATAGCTCTTCCCTATTTTTCTAAAAAAAGAACGGAAACGGTTAACTTAGATCTTAAGCTTTAATCCTCAGGATAAACAAATACCGGAGCTTGAGCGTACCATTGAGTACGGGTTAACCTTTTTAATCCGGTGATATCTGATTTCATAATATAGATGTCATAATTACCAACCATATTGGTGGCATTAAAAGCTATATATTTATTATCTCTTGACCATGAGTGCCAACCTTCATTCGAAAGATACCCATTTGATGTAGAATCGGGAGTCAATTGTTTGTAATTAGTACCAAGAGGTGAAATAGAGAAAATACTGTAATTACTATTCTGTTTTGAAAGATAACTAATTTGGTTTGAGTCAATCCATTGCGGAGGTCCTGCATGATATTCCCATTCTAATGCTGTTGAATCATTTGAAGGATAGTCAGTTAATTGCCTGATTCCGGTGCCATCATCGTTCATAATATACAATTCATCATATTTAGATCGATTAGAACGAAACGCAATTTGGGTTCCATCAGGCGAGAAATGAGCGTCAGTATTTTGGAAATTATCGTCTGTTAATTGACGAATGATCTCTCCTTTCAAATTAATGATATAAAGGTCTCTGGTATCATAATCATCACCTTTATTGATTGAGAGTACAAATTCAGTACCATTTTTTCGGGAACTCATCCAGGAATCGTGAACTAAAAAGTCTGTTACTTTTCTAATTTCAGTACCATCCCATTTCATTTCATACAAAAAATATTTTCTTGAGGTGGAGTCTCTGTCGGATACAAAATATAACCGATCTTTGTAAGCATAATAGACCCAATCAACTCCGGGACTGTTTGAAATATTTCTTTGTTCTGTTCCATCCGCATTCATTACAAAGATCTCGTAATTATCAGCATCCAGATCATAAGCTACATTGTATGCTATTTTGAAATCAGATGAATCTGCTTTTACTTCTGTTGTTGTTGGTTGTTGTTGCTTTTTAATATTAGAAGAGCAAGCCCATAGACTTGCTCCCAAAGTTAAAACCAGTATATAAGTTTTGATACTTTACCTCCAGGCACCGATAATTAATCCCATTAATGTGAATACAACCGTCCAGAATCCACCATTTATGAGCATATATTTGAATGATTTTTGTTCATACAGACCTGAAACAGCCATAGCCAAGGCAACCCATGCAAAACCGGTTAAGAAACCGTAAAAAGCGCCTGTTTCTGCATCTATTTCATTACCGAAGAACATAGCTAAACAATAAGCCATTATAAACTGAAAAACAGCCGTTAATCCAAAGATCTTTGCCATATTCCCGTTTTCAACATCTTCTTCGGTTAAACCTGCTTCCTTCATCCAAGCTTTACCAAAAAGTGGACCATACCAAACAAAACCGATTGCAAAACCAACAAGCGTTGCGGCACCTACTGCTAACCAGTTAATCATAACATCTTCCATACTTTTCTCCTATTTAGTTAATGTAGCACAATGAATTAACGGAATATTAATTTACACATCAATATTAATTTAATTTATAGCACATAAAGTCCGATAAGCATTACTATCTAGATAGGTTTCAAAAAAAATAAAAGGTACAGTTGAATATTCTTATAGTTGAAGACAATCCTCATGATTTAGAGCTAATTCTAAACGAACTTAAAAGGTGCTCTTTTGAATGGGCTTACCAACATTGTGATAACGAGAATGACATTATAGACGCGTTAAAACAAGAATCTATAGATCTTGTGATATGTGATTTTAATGTTCCTTCTTTAAGCTGTATTGATGTGCTAAGTACAGTACATGCGCTCAATAAAGATATTCCTTTTTTTATTGTTTCAGGTTTTATAGGCGAAGATCAAGCTGTTGATCTTATTGTAAATAATGGAGCAACAGATTTTATTTCGAAAAATAACCTTTCAAAATTATCTCACTCTATTACCAGAGAACGTGACAATTTGGAAGTACGCAAGGAGCTTAAGAAAAATAGAGTTGAACAAGAACGATCATTAATGCTACTTAAAGCTATTAATGACATTACAACTTCCATTCTCAATACAAACTCGCTTACCGATATAGCCAACGCGATCACAGAAAAAATAATGACTCACTTCGATTTTGAAGATTGTGTGATTTATAGTTTTGATGAACAAACAAATATGTTGGAACAAATTGCTGCTACTGGTCCAAAAAAGAATCTTGACAGCAGCATTAACGGTGCAATTAGTTTAAAAATTGGGGAAGGAATTGTTGGTAGTGTAGCCAAAACGTTACAACCAGAAATTGTAAACGACTTAACCAAAGATCTGCGATATATCAAAGATATAGAATCTAATAATTCAGAGATCACAGTTCCTATATTACTGGATGGCAAATTAATAGGTATTATTGATTCTGAACATGAAGAGAAAAACTACTATACACAACAACATCTTCAGGATTTAGAAACCGTAGCCGGAGTAATTGCTACTAAGTTTAAAGCTGCTCAAGAAAACAGCAGATTATGCAAAGTTGAGAATCAAATAAAACTAATTACTGAAAACATTGAAGGTGTTGTATTTCGCCATAGAATTACTCCTGGCTCCAAATCTAAACTAATTTATGTAAGCTCTAAAGTTAAAGAAGTATATGAAATAGATATAGATGCAGCACTAGCAGATACAAGCCTCATATGGAATCAAATTATTGAGGAAGACAGAGACCATGTATATAAAGTATTTAATCAATCAATTCTAAAGGATAAAAGCTTATACCTAATATTCAGAATTAAAACTCCATCCGGTAAATTTAAGTGGATTGAAGCAACCGGTAATTCTATTCTCCAAAGCGATGGCAGCTATATAACTGATACTGTTAACATTGATGTCACTGAAAGAGTCAATATTAACGAGCAAGTACAAGCCAGTGAGGAATTACTCCGTTCTATAACAAATAATTTTCCCGGAACTATAATCAGGTGTTCAACATCAGATAAAAACCATGTGAATATTGATTATATAAGTGAAGGATGTGAAGAAATTTTTGAGATGTCTCATCAAGAAATTCTACAAGGAAAAATAACCCCTTGGCAGCTCTTTTCTCAGAAAGATTTTAAAGAATTAGTTACATCAATAGAAAGATCTGCTGATGAAATGACAAGCTTGAATTTTACCTACCCGATAAAAACAAAGAGTGGTAAAATAAAATATTTACAGGGCAATGGAACTGCTCAAAGACTTGGCTGTGAACAAAAGATAATATTTGATACTGTTATACTGGATATAACCACCCAAAAAGAAACTGAAATTGAGTTACTAGAAACCAATAATAGTTTAGAAAAAGCTCACAAAGTAGGAGAACTTGGTAATTGGACCTTAGATATAAAAACAAATAAAATTGAATGGTCTGAGGAGCTTTACAATATTTATGACAGAGATATTCAACTTGGACCTCCTAATTTTGATGGTTTTCTTACTTATCACGATTTGACTGATTCCAATATGGAGAATCTTCTTAAATCAATACAATCAGGTGAACCCTACGATGTGGATTTAAAATTAATTACCAAAAAGGGCGAAAATAAATATATAAGAGCAATTGGCTCTCCTGAAAAAAACAGTACCGGAGAAGTCGAAAGATTTACAGGACTTGCTCAAGATATTACTCGAAGATTGGAACTTCAGAAAAAATTAGAGAATAGTGAATTCACATTAGATACGGCCGTAAAAGGAGCAAATTTAGGTGTTTGGGATGCCAATATCAGAGACCAACTAGGTGCAATGAATGAGCGATGGTATGAAATGCTAGGCTACTCGTCTGAAGAAATTGAAAATCCTTACAGCTTCTTTTTCTCCAGGGTTCATCCTGAAGATTCTGAACTTATACTTAACGAAATAGGAAAGATCGAAGCAGGGAAGCAAGATAGCTTTGAAGTAACCATAAGAGTGAAATGTAAATGCGGTGAATATCGTACTATTTTAGACAAAGGAACTGCTTTAGAATACGACGAGAATGGTAGAGTGGTTCGAATGATTGGAACTCATTTAGATATAACCGAACAAGAAGAATTAAGAATTAAAATCGAAAATTCTTTAAGCGAAAAGACCTTACTACTCTCCGAAATTCATCATCGAGTGAAAAATAATCTAGCGATAGTCACAGGTCTTATTTCACTTCAAAGTATTGGCTCAGGAGATGAAGAACTTAAAGCTTTATTAGACGAAACAGCCCGAAGAATTAAATCTATTGCTCAGGTACATGAATTACTCTATAACACAGACAGTTTTACTGATATTCCTTTTGATAAATATGTAAGATCATTAACAAATTCGATAAGTGAGACTTTAAACAATAAAAATGGGATCATAAATTTAAAAATAGACGAAAATCTTGTTATCAATATAAATCAAGCTATACCCTTAGGTCTTTTACTTAATGAATTAATTACCAACTCGTTCAAATATGCCTTTGATTTAACAAGTAAAAATAATGTGATTAATTTTTCTTTGGAATTCAAAGACGGTGCCTATTATGCAAATTATAATGATTCAGGTTCCGGTTTTGAACGATCAAAATTAGAGAGCTCGTCTTCATTAGGTTCCCTTCTGATTGACACCCTTTTACAGCAACTTGAAGCTGATTTTAATATCGAAACAGAAAAAGGTTATACAATTGATTTTACATTCGCAGAGTCAATTTTAGGAGCACATAGTAACTTTTAAGTATTGCCTAGATTTGGTTAAATATTAGGAAAATCTTCTTTACCTTTACAGTTCATTTAATAAAGAGGAATGCGCCCAGAAACTAATTTTGAAAAAGTACCCATAGACCGTGTAGCGGTTGAAGAACGTGTAGGAAGACTTAATAAGCGTAGTATCAAAAAAGAATCCAAAATTCAGGCTTTAAAGCTTGCCCTAAGCATGGTTGATTTGACCACATTAGAGGGTAAAGATTCTGAAGGTAAAGTTAGGCAATTATGCCAGAAAGCTAAAAGTCCGCATCCAAGTATGCCGGATATTCCAAGTGTAGCTGCTGTTTGTGTATATCCTAATATGGTACGTATTGCAAAAGAAAGTTTAAGAGGAACAAATATTAATGTTGCTAGTGTAGCTAGTGCATTCCCTAGTGGAATGGCCCCACTACCTATCAGAATTGAAGACACCAAGTTCGCAGTTGAGGAAGGTGCTGATGAAGTTGATATGGTTATCACAAGAGGTGCTTTTCTAGAAGGAGAATACAACTTTGTATTTGACGAGATTGCTGCTATCAAAGAAGCTTGTGGAGATGCGCATCTTAAAGTAATTCTAGAAACCGGGGAACTTCATACCTTCGAAAATGTAAGACTAGCTAGCGATATAGCTATGGAGGCCGGAGCAGATTTTATCAAAACATCTACCGGTAAAATTTCTCCTGCTGCTACTCAACCTGTTACATTAGTTATGCTAGAAGCGATCAGAGATTTTTATTACAAAACTGATAAAATGGTGGGCATGAAACCTGCAGGTGGCATCAGAACA
>TARA_R100001591_G_scaffold23570_4_pt1 | contig 11947 bp, 27 predicted proteins | sample TARA_R100001591 | Tara Oceans TARA_R100001591 (sample SAMEA2622725) | marine metagenome | biome: marine biome (ENVO:00000447); feature: surface water layer (ENVO:00002042); material: "saline water (ENVO:00002010), including plankton (ENVO:xxxxxxxx)" | depth 5 m
GATATTTTTAATCCAGTTTTTATGAAACTTAGCTGTTTCGTATTGTTGTCCTGTTTCTGTTAAGAAGTACCTATCTCTAAATTTTTTAAAAGATTTTAAAGAATCCCTGGCCTCTTCTGGTATATCCCAGTTTTCTCTTGCTGCTAGTTTTGCTTTATCTTCTTTGTATGCAAGCATCATTCTTGCAACAACACTCTGGTCAACTCCTATATCCTCTGCTACAAATTTTTGTGTAAGTAAACCTTCGTCAATTTCTTCTGCATAGTTTTCTACGAAATATAAATAATGTTCTCCACGATTTGCCCTGTTATTTGGTGTCTGTAATTTTTCTTGTTCTTTTTTCTCTTCAGTTCGTGTCCTGGCATTTGCAGCTTTGGTGCATTGTATCTTGCAATATTTTTGTCTGCCATGTGCTTGTTTGAATTTATCACCACAATGTGGACACTTGACTATTTTAAGATTTGGCATTGTAGTTATCTATTTCTTCTTGGGTTAATTCGTCATCTAGGTCATCTAAGATAAATGTATCAAGAATCATTTTTTCTTTTTTCTTTTGTCAGCCATTCTTGATTTTTGTACTTTTTTGGTATTTATTCTTTTACCAGCTTTGTATGCCTTAGCAGTACGTTTTATTTCTGCTGCACGTTTTCTTGCAGCTGCGTCAGATAACCCTGCTAAATATTTAGCTGGTACACCAAATCTATAAGGTTGTGTCCTCTTTGCCATTATCGCAAATCAGTGTCATGTTTTTTAGAGCCACGTATAAAACTATTTACCCTACCCATAGACCAAGCACCCATACTTACACCTGGTCGTGAACCAGAACTAAGATATGCAGCTTGTCCTCTACGATATACTTTTTTTAAAGTAGATAGAGATATGCCACTTGATTTAGCCTTCTTGATAAGTGCTGCGTTTGCACTTGCTGGTATTTTTGCTGCCATTATTTTTTTATCTTCTTTACTTTTCCGTTTGCTGTTCTAGCAAATTTATGTGTCTTAGTTTCTCTTATTAGAGTACCATAATATCTTTTGCCACCAAACATCCAACTTACTCTCTTAGCCATTACTCTTCTTCTTGTTTGGCCAAAGCATATTCTACTGACAAATCTGGTCCACCCATTATTTACCTACAGCTTTTATCGCACGTTTATGTGCCTCGGTAAATGTTGCGCCTTTTTTCATACTCTTCTTCATGTGTTCCATGTGTTTTTTTGTATGATGCTTTGCGTGTCTTTTCATAGTTTCTTGTTGTCTTTTAGTCAACGTAGAAATATCTACACCTTTTACCTTCATTATTTTTTCTTCTTTCTAAGAGCTGCGAAATCAGCAGCAGTTATTTTATTTCTTGGTGGTGCTATTCTTGCAATCTTCATTTGCTTTTGAGAATAACCCTTCTTACCTTTTGGCATATTCCTCCTTTACCAATCCCTACAGGCCCAATATCTAGCTGTAGTTTTATCTTTAGCTGTACTGCATTTATGCCTGGCACGAAATGATGCCCTGGCTTTAGGATTATTTTTCCTAACTGGCATGTTAGGGTCACCGAACATAACCTTCTTGACTTTGCCATTACTCATAACAAATACCTTTTTAGATTTTCTTCCGTAACCTGGTTCGCCTTTTCTAATAGCCGTAGGACTATTTAGCTTAACCTTCATGCCTTGATATTCAGCCATTAGTATCTTCTTTTTTTCTTTTTGCCTTTTCGCATTTTTTTGCCGTAAGCCATTGTTTCTCCTATCTATAATAATATTATGCCAGAATACATATCGGGTCACAAGTACCCTAATTCCAGAAGGAATGCGCAGTACCAAAAGAATCGGACCTGCGTTGATTCTGCATGCACTACTATTTTATCCCAATATAATAAATACAAATATTGTTATAAACACAAACCTAAATCTTATCCTAGAATTAAAGGTAAGTATGTTGATGAAACAAAACAAAAACCCCGGGAGTAAAAAAAAATTTTTTTTATGAAATACAAATTTAGAGATACCACAACAACGGAATATATCATTGAGGCAGACAGTGAGGAAGAGGCTGTAAGTATGTTGGACAAGTTATGGTGGACCAAACAAAACTCTATTAAGGATATGTGTCATCAACATAAGATACAGCGCAGCTCTCGTGTCTGGATAGAGTATTAATTTTTTTTCTTTGAATTGTAAGTTAGGAAATTTTCTAGTAGAGTTTAATCGCAAACAACATGGAGATAGTAGTTAGATACAGGTAAAGGGGACATCGGGAGTACAAAAGCCTTACCATGCAGCCAGCATGACCAACTAGAAAGACAAGTAAGGTACCCAAGGTCTAGCAAAACATCCTAGTTCATAATTTAAAATATAAAAAAAAATAGCCCGTTATATTCAAAATGACCCTCTATAAAATTACATTATTAATGAGATGCAAAGAATGTAAAAGAAAACTTAAATCAATAAATGACACTAACTTTTATTGTGATAGTTCTCCTAATATGTGTAGTTTATCTACAAAAACAATTAACAAACACAAGATATAGTATATCTTTACAGATACACATTATATAGTATTAAATTGGCAATAACACAATATGTTGTTACGAATACGAATAGACCCCAGGCAAATTTACATTCCCGTTTGTTTGTCCTATAACATATATTATGTTGCGCAAGCAGGTCAATAAAATAAGCCTTTTAGAAATAAAAGCCTTGTTTCACTACATATAAAAACATCTGCAAAAATACCCCTATATTTTTTTTAAAAATGAATATGGCATGGCCTAATTTGTAACGGATAGATAGATTAAAAATTATAAAACTTGTCGCTAGTAATTTATATATGAAGGGTACAAAAGTTACAGACTGCAAGAAATATAGAAGGTTACAGAAAAATAATATTTTTTATAAATTGTTACCATTAGTTACAAAAGTATGCCTATAATGAATTATATGAAAATTGAACAAAAACAAATTACATTTATTATCGGTGCATCTGGCTCTGGGAAATCAAGGCATGCAGCAAAAATTGCAGCCCGTGACAATTCTTTTGTGATTGACCCAGATAAGATTAAGCTGGCCCTAAATTCATTTAATGATTTAGATGCCAAAACTAATGAGCAGCTGCACCCGTCAGCCAGCCAGTTAAGTAAAGATTTACTAGCCAATTATTTCAATGACCCCGAAACATTTTTAGCAAGATATAAAGCCGATTCAGTTTTATTTGATAATAGGGGTAAAGACTGGGCCAAGGTACAGAATCATATTAAGAATGGTCTGGCTGCTGGTCTGGCCGTTAAATTTGTTTATGTTGAAAACTCATTGGCTAGTTGCTTACTAAATGTTTACAGAAGAAATAGAACAAGCAGCAGGGCCATGAGGTTGTCTGTTGTAGCCCTTGATTATGCCGGTACTGTAGCAACTGCAGAAAATCTCAAATTCATGGCAGCAGCTGGCGCCATTGAATTAGAAATAATATCGGGTTATGAATCAGTAAAATCTAAATTCATTAGAAAAGTTATTGGGTATTCAGTAAGTAAGTTAATGAGAAAATGAAGGGGGTGAAATGAAAAATACAAAAGAAGAAATTGTTTGGGTTGATATATTTGGTAATGAGGTCAAACGTGACGTGTACCAAATCACTGGCCCAGAACGTGACACGATGAAATTCAAGAATGAGATAGATGCCAGTCAAGGCGCTAAATAAAAAATAAAGGAAGGAAGGAAAAAATAAAATGACAAAAGAGATTGCAAAGCTGGTTGTAGTCAAGCCAGTGTTAGGCAGTAAGAAAAAATCCTATTTGGAAAAATGGGGATTTACTAAGACAAATGGTGAATGGTCAAAGGAAGGCACCGTAGAAGAATTAAAAAAATTCTGGGATGAAATAGATGTTTACAAAAGACCAATCATGATAGAAAAATATACTACTAAAAGTTATTTAAAAAATTACGATGGTAGAGATTCTGGGATGTACACAACAGCACAAAGAAAATATGTACACAACGATTATGATTTGGATTTCTATTTACAAGTAGAAAAGATGCCAGCCATGGAAGTTGCAGCATGAAAAAAAATAATATAAAAAATGATTACATAAGTTACATAAATGTGTACAATGGTTATGTGATAGTAAAGGAAGGTAAAGAATGATAATAAAAATTGTTATTGAAACTGATAATGATTCTTTTGGTGATGACAGAATATTTGAAGTTGAAAAGATAATTAAAAAGTATCTACCAGAAATTAAAACTAAGGACAACGTGAGGCTTTACGATTCTAATGGTAATGCAGTTGGCTATATACAAGATAGAGAAAATCTCGTAAAGGATGATGCCTAATGGGTGCAGGTAACTGTTATCCAGCAGCTTGGAATGCAATCCATGACAAGTGGCCAGAAGAAAAAGATTGGGTCGTGGTCCATGCGCTTAGAGATATTTTCAAGGGTGGTAAACATTATGGTGGCCATGCTTTTCTAAGAAACACAAAGACAAACAAAGTCTTTGATGACAGCATCAGCGCAAAACAAATTGATGGTTCTGTTGATGGTGTTGTTGACGGTATGGACTTTGATGAGTACGTAAAGAAAACACACGTGCTTACAGAAGGTAAGTATGTTTATAAAGAATATACAATCAAGGAACTTAATCAATGGACATTCAAGAACGAAACACATGAGCCATTTGAATTAGCAAAAGAACAATGGATGTTATCCGAGGAGGAGTTTCAAAAAAGATTCCCAGGATTTGAGAACCATGCAGATTACATAAGAAATTATTACTGGCCAACTTTTGAGCCACATTGGGAAAAGCTAGAAAAAATAAATGAGGCTGCATCATAATGGGATTGCACAGAGATTCATACAGCAAATTTGATTCGGATGCAAACGGAGTTATGAATCCACCATTCATGTATGTATCACAAGATTGCAAAGATATTGGAATGCCAGCACTGCACGAGGCAAGAGCAGAGATAGAAAACATTTCATTCCCATCAAATGAAGAACCACTAACAGCACTTGATTTACATTACTTAATTTACGAACAGCCACATGAAGAGTGCTTTAGTTCACACGGCAACAGTCAATACTGTAATGGAGGTTCGGGCCTTGTTTAAAAAAGTTTATAAAAGTGTTACCATATTACACAGAGTATGTATAATAAAAGAGAAGGAAGGAAAACAATGAGTAACAAAGAGTTCTATGATTCTTGGAAACAAGAACACATAGATAACCCAGAGTTCACAAAAGCTGAACAAACACTTACTAAGATTCCAGATGATGAAGTCTTAGTATTGAAGAACGAAGATAGGCTAATCGCTGTTGCCTGGAGTGGCAAGAGAAGTAAATACGATTGGTACTACAGATTCCAAGATAAAAAACAAATGGATAAATACATTTCGGATTACTTCTGCAAGCTAGAAGATATTGCAAGACTAAAGATAGAGCGCAAAGAACAAAAGAAAAAAGAAAAGCAAGAGTTCTTTGATTCAATACAAGTTGGAGATATCTTTGTTGATAGCTGGGGTTATGACCAAACAAATGTTGACTTTTACAAAGTCACAAAAAAACTAAAAGCATCTATCAAGGTAGTTAAGATTGGTAATGAAACAGTGGCTGACTATACGAGTGCATTGTTGGTAATTCCAAGAGAATCAATACATACTTCAGAAGAAATAACCAAGGTACCACAAGACGGTTATATAAGAACAAGCAGCTTTAGTTATGCGTGGCCTTGGAATGGTAAACCAATGCACGAAACAGCAGCTGGATGGGGTCACTAATGATTGAAATAATCTATGCACTAGCAGCAGTTGTGATATTTTTATGGGCATTCTTAACGGGTGCTATGTTTGTAAACATAAAACATTTAGAAAAACAACTTTATAAATATGAAAAACGTGAAAATGCAGTGCAAGCTGCTATTGATAGAAAACTAAAGGGCAAGGAGGATGATTACTTTGATTGAGCTGATAGCAGTTGGTGTTGCATATCTTGCTGGAAGAATCATTGGAGAGTATCAGACCAAAAGAAAATTCAAGAGAGTATATGCAAGACATCAAAGACTAATTAACAAAGGTAAAAAATTATAACGAGTAGAAAGGAGGTGTAGTTATGTGTAGTGTGCAGGGCTTTATATTGTTGACCATGTTAGCATTTGGTGTAGGGTTCACTTTAGTAGTGGCCTATTATCAGTTCCTCACATGGAAGGGCTACCGTTTTGCCAAAAAAAAGATGAAAAATATGGACAATTAGTGTACAATAGTTACTAACAATTGTATAAGGAGGTAACGTTTGTCAAGCATTTGTATGATGTGTGGCCAACATACCAGGGTAATAGATGCCAGGCACGTTTGTGTTAATCATCTTTGCACTTTGTTTGGTCAGCCAACAATAAACGTTCCAACAAACCAACCCATATATTTGTAAATAAAAAACGGAAGGAATCAACTGTATGTCTGTTCCATTGGATGACGACACTCTAAATAACTTATTAGATAATTTAGGAATTAATTATTCACTTACAGATTCAGTTGAAGATATAGTAATAGAAATAAAAAAGAGAGGAAGAGGTAGATGGCAAAACAAATAGCAAGCTATGAGGATTTGTTGTTAGAGGAATTAAAATCTAATTCAAAAGATATCAAGAATAAAATCAAAGCAAGAAATCTTATGATTGTAAAGCTGTTTAATTCTCGTATGAGTACAAAGATGAGAATACAGGAGATTGCTGCAGCTGCAGACATATCACGTAAACATGTATATACAATTGTAAAACAAGTACAGGAAGGTAAATATGAACAAGGAAGTTAGAAAAAAATTAACTGCAAACTTCCCAAAGGAAGTAGTAAGGCCTGCGCCTAAAGGTAAGTTTGGTAAGTATGTTCCACATCATTTATATACACAACGTTTAGTTGATGTGATACCTGGAGGTTATGATTTTTCTTATGATGTCATAAGGGATAAAGATAATGCCATAGTAGGTGCAAGGTGCATACTTTATTTAAAAGAAGATAATCAAACAATAATAGAAGTTGGTGATGTAGATGTACACCAAATTGCCAGGAACATAACTGAATCAGAGATTCTAAAACTAGCAGTTTCAGACGGAATAAAAAGATGCTGTATGAGAATAGGTCTAGGACTAGAGTTATGGACTGGAGAAACAACCGAAGAGGAACATTATACGGAGGTTAGTTCTACCCCTGTAAAAAAGTTACAGGTAGCACAAAAGACTGGGACATCCCCTTCTGATGATGCTGATGATTTGCAAAACATTATTTTAGATTTGTGTAATAAAGATAAGACACTTGCAAATAAAGTTTGGAAGTTTGCTTTGAATAGTATGCAAATTAAGAAGGGAGTACCGGAAAAAATTAAGGACTATGACGAGGACCACGAAAAACAATTTGTTGAAATCGCAGCACAGTTTCTTAAAAAGAATAAAGAAGAGTTTGCTAAACGAGAAGGCGAACCAGAGTACATGAATGTTGTCAGAGAAAATTTTGATGACGTAGAAATAAAGGAGGATGAAGTGGGAGAACGACCACCATCGGGACCTTGGGAACAAGACCCACCTAGCGAGGCACAACTAAAACCATTTAATGAGGCTATGAAAAGAACAGCTGATATTGATGTTGACCTTTACGAAAAAGCAAAGAAGGCATTAAATGACGGAACAATAACTAAGGGTAATATTTATGATTGGATAAATAGAGAAGATTCACCTTGGGTATTGCAGGACGGCAGCAAGTAATGCAGCAAGGTATGTTATTCACAGAGGCTAAGGAACCAAAGGAAGGTACCGATAACCATAGAGTATTAGAAAAATTAAGAGAACGTAGATTTGACTATGTTTGTGGCACACATTTTCTACAGATGTTTATAAAAGATTATGCACAAAGAATACATGACTTAAAAAACATGGGCCATCGTATTGAATCTGCATACTGTAAAGAACATCCATACTGGAATCATGGACACAAAGGTAATGTAGCTATGTATTCTCTTAAAGAATTTAAGGAGGCACCGTTCTAATGAGTGATTTATCAGTCAAAGATGCAGACATTGTAACACTGCTAGCTGAATTAGAGAACAGAGGTCTGTTTCAGTCTGTGATAATTACACATAATGCTGGTCAGAACAAAGGCAGACAGGAGTTAAAAGCTGTTCTACCAATCAATCCAATGTTCTTAGAAAATAAAAAATCTAAAACAGAAGAAGAATGAGTAAATTAAGTAAACCTTTAAATGATTTTTGGGATGTACAAATTGCAAATTCAAAAGTAGTAGCAAAACCTTTTTCTGGTAATTGTATGTTTTGTAACAAAGAAATTACAGAGCAAGATGATGACCATAGTGTTTGTAATTTATGTTGGAAAAATATATAACATCTTAAAGAATCTTTAAGTTATCCCATCCTTTTTTATTTACTGTAAAGGTAAGTACACCAGGATGGGACCAGTTACCAGTTCTCTCTGTAAAATCTATACTCTTATCTAAACTAGGACTTTGGAACCAGGTTCTATCTCCCTGTTGTTTTGCACGGAAGTGATGATAATGACCAGAGATAAGTATTGAAACATCTTTAGTATCTAGTTTTCCATACATCTGACCCTTCCACCAATTCTCAATCTTTGCCTCTGCATTCCCCGAGCCAGCACTCATGTGGCCATGGAGCCAAGCACAGCTAATAGATTTAATTTTCATTACTTGATGAAATCCATCTGGAACTATAACCTTGACTTTTTTATATCTGTCTGGATTAGCTTTCATTATCTCTTCACATATTTGAATGTGCATTGTATCTGAATTATCTAGTCTGCTTGTAGATACCTGGCCTTTACCTGTGCGAGAAACTTCTCCATGATTACCTGGACATCCAGCCAGAACTAATTTATCTGCATGTGGTAAAAATGTTTCTACTGTTTTCATCATCATGGACCTAGCAAGTGCGTATTGCTCAATCAATGACAACTCTATATTGTGTGGTAAGGAATCGTAGAAAGTCGGACTGCAGCCCTCACTAAGGTCACCTAATCCTATCATGTATATTTCATCTATCTGTACACCAGACTTGCGCAGCTCTTTAATTCTGTTTACACCATCTTGTAATGCCAGGTCATATCTTTTGATAGTATTTTCAACACCGAAATCTTTTTTACCAAGCTGCCAATCAGCCATAAACCATAAGAATGCCGTATCTCCACCATGTGTTTTTAATTTAAGAGGTGGCTTACGACTAGCTTGTTTAAATAATGCCTGGAAGTATTTATCTTGTCCAGGTCTTTTCTTTTTAACAACACCTTTAAAGGCATAGAATGTTTCAACAGTTCCTCCTTTTAATTGTGTATTCCAGGAGGATGCTTTTACTGTATCTACAATTTCATAATACTTAGGGTCAAAACCCCAGCCACGAAGAATATCATCAAACTTATTACGGTAGTTTGGGTCCGTTCCAACGTGTGTAATTTCTCCGAGGCCTGTAGCCTCATTAAGTTCTAGCCCTGGTTGCCAGCCAGACTTGTAGAAATTGTTACCCCACTCGTCTGGTATTTTGTTTGACAATTTATTTTGATATTTGTTTCTTTGCGTACTCTTTGACTACGACTAATGCTGCTCCACCACCTGCAATTGCAGCTGCTTGTAAAGCATTTATGTCAACACCAATTAATGGACTTACCACTAAGGCACCGATAGCTGCCTCAATAAAAGTCCAGAGTGTTTTATTCAACATATTTTTTAAGTCATCACTCATTTTATACTCCCATGAATCGGACCAAGGTGTCCACCATACATCCTTCTTGAATGTACCATCTTGGTTTCTTGCTCGTTTCTTTCTATCAAACACTATATTATGTTCTTACCATCAAGTTTAGCATTTAAAACTTTGATTTCTCCACTTATCTCTTGCAGCTTTTCATACATATCATTTGATTCTTGTGGTTTTTCTTTTGGTTCTAGTTGTATATCCATGTATTCTATTGTTACTTTATTTCCTATAAGTAGTTCTTTTGCTACCTTTTTATATAAAGACATATAAGCATCACGTGACTGTGTAATTAACCCGTCTTTATTTACATCTAAATCTTGTTGAGTATTTCCTACACCAAGACAGCCCATCGTTTGGTCATCATTATTAAGACTATGAATAAGCACAAAAGTGAACCCAGGAACATTTTGTAAGTGGAGCATACCGTAGTGATTTCCACCATAACGTTTAGAATATCTTGAATGAAAACCACCTTCTTTTCTAAACTTTATTTCATAAGTCCCTTTTGGAATACATGTTTCACCGTACACCTTAGGGCCAGCTTGATATTGGTCCTCTAGTGTATAGCATTCAAAAATACCATCAACAAATAATAATCCATTTGTCGCATCAACACCGAATTGGTGTCTGGTTACTGTTAGTTTCATTTAACCTCCATGTGAAAAATAACCGTATTTACAATTACAAATTGTTACCCAAGTGCCATTGATTTTTTTGGATGTACAATTTTTTTGTTTTTCTTCTTCATATAATCTTTTTGTGTAACTCACTAATGACTATGAGTATAGTTCCATAAATCAGAAATCTGGTTATTTATATCATCTATTTGATACCACTTCTGATTAACATTTTCTACTTGTGTTTTTAATCTCTCTAATTGTTTTAGCATATCTTGCCATTCCCATTTCTGTACTTCGTATGCCTGGCTATCGTTAAAGTTTGATTCTCTGTTCTTGTAATCTTCAAAAGCCCACTCTAAATCTCTTACCTTTTGGTCTAAGTTCTGATAGTTAGCATCAAGATAAGCTACTCGTTCCTCTAAATATTCTGCATTGTATGCAACTTGTTCTAATTGATATATCTTTTCATACAGTATTGATATTTGATTATTGATTTCATTATCTGCTACAAGTTCTTCTAATTGAGAAACTCTATCATCAATACCAGATAATGTATCAACAAGTCTGCCAACTGTATTAATACCACCAACAACACCACCCACAATAGTAAAACCACCGATGACAAGAGCAATATTTTTTCTAATTTTTTCAAGCAATTAGTTGCCTCCGGAACAACAGCCTTGCCCACAACAAGTGCTACCCATCATCCACCTACCTTAAATAATATCTCTCTAATAACTTCTTCAATAATTAAGAGCTGGTCATTGTTATCTGATAATGCACTCTGATAACCAGATACAAGGGCTTTTAACGTTGCAACTTCCTGCTGCAAATCATTTACTGTTCTAAATAACCAAGCTACTAAGGCAGCTAATCCACCTTGTAGTATTTGATTCATATTTATTTTTACACTTCCATTCATATTATCCTTCACTTAATCCAATCCCAATCTTCTTCTGTGTATGTATCTGGAATTTTAGGGATAGTAAATTTATCTAACCAAACAAAGAAATTTTTACAAAAATATCCCAATAAAAATCCAATTAAATAATCCATAATACGATTGTATCATAGGATTTTTTATTAAAACTTAATTTAGGTTGATGCTATTTTTTTAAAAATTACTCCAGAACGAAACTCATTTGCATTACCTCTTAAAGTAGATGTGTTTACTTCATTAAAATCAAAACGAACTTTATCATTAGTTGTATTAGTAATATCTACAATAGCTGTGGCAATATAAGTAGTTCTACTATTGTCATTTCCATAAAATCTAGCGTAAGCAATTCTATCAACACTAGAAAAATTATCATCTGTAGCATCAATAAATATTTCAGTAGCATTAGAGTTTGTGTCATTTTCAACATTAGCTATAAATTGTACTTCATAAAATCCAGTTGATGGAAATGTCCAAGCACCATCTGCCGCAACAGCCATACCTGTTCCTATGGGCATATTTACCAAAGTTCCTGTATGTCTAGTAAAATATGTACTTCCTATTGGTTCATGGTCAGAAGTTAAATCTGTATTTATTACCCACATATCAACTTCACTAAAAGCTGGATTTTGAGTAATAGATG
>TARA_R100001591_G_scaffold116043_3_pt1 | contig 11946 bp, 9 predicted proteins | sample TARA_R100001591 | Tara Oceans TARA_R100001591 (sample SAMEA2622725) | marine metagenome | biome: marine biome (ENVO:00000447); feature: surface water layer (ENVO:00002042); material: "saline water (ENVO:00002010), including plankton (ENVO:xxxxxxxx)" | depth 5 m
CATAGTAGCAGCGATTCCGGGTTGACGCACATTCCCCGCTTTCAGTGGCACACCGCTACCCTTCTTTCTCCTTCTCCTTTTGATAGACTCAACTCTAACATTCTTTTTCGCTTTACGCTTCTTCCCTGTTTTCGCTCTTTCGCGCGCTCTTACAGTTTCAATAGTAGTGGTTTTCTGCGGTCTATCTGTATCATACTTCGGCTCATTCTTCTTTTTGCGAATCATCTCAAACGCATCGTCAATGTAATCTGTTGTTGACAAAAGAATGTTAGAACCTAATCCGCTAGCATTTGGATTACCACCTGCGTTAGCCTCGTTTTGACCGACCTGTCCTGTCATTTGAGCAAGTTCAGCCTGTTGTTTCACTTGACTATCTTCCTCATCTTCGGGGTTTTTCTGAGGGATTTTGATTTTCATGTGTTGAATACCATGCAATTTTTTAGCACGCTTTTCCTGTTCTTCGCGCTTCTTAGCCTCATGCTTAGCACGCTCTTCTGAATCTTCGCGACCAACGCTAGAATCGTCTTCCAACTCTTCAGCACTTTGTCGAGGATTGAATCGCAGTCCAGCGGTACTACCTTCGGGACCACCAACCATCAAACATCATCTCCCATCAGTTTACCGCGTAGTCTAGTCCAAACTTCGGGTGACTCCTTCGCTAATTCGACCTTGAGTATGTTTATTGTCTGTGCGGTCATGTTCTCATTAGTAGTTCCAGCAGCACGCTCTTGGACGCGCATGATGTCTTTTACCGTTTCACGCACTTCTTTGTGTAGCGATACAATGTTACGCACATACTGAGGGTCATTACGGTCAGCATCGTCGAGGAAATGACCTAATTCACCATTGATTCGCGATAAATTGTTCCGCAAGGCATCCATTTCTTGACCTGCTTCAACAATAATTAGGTCTGCTGCACCCTTCTGCACGACAGGTTTGAGATGATGTCTGATATGATGATACACCGTGGATTCCGGTATCTGCAAATCTTCCGCTATTTGTTGGCTAGTCATAGAGCCGTTGAAATATGCCATCTCAAGAGATTCGCGTTTAGGCGAAGTACAAAATGCACATTCACTGTTGCTCGACATATGATACTCGCCCATATGGTTTCTGAAATGTCTATCAGCGGTTCCTTCGCGCCAACCCTTTTGTTTATCTAATTCCTTTGCAGTTATAAGACCGGCTTTCATCAATTCTTCAATGCTATCGCGGTCGGGGTCTTGACAGAACTTACAGGAGGCCCTAGTTATACGCTCCGCCATAGCAAAGACCATGTAGTGGTGGCAAAAGAACCTTTTCCATGCGAAAACGCTTACAGCGCGCACCAAAAATCGGCGGAGTTCCTATGTCAATAGGGACTGCGAAGAGTCTTTCGCGTGCTGCCGCTGATTTGATTACAAATCAACGCGCTGATATGAAAGAGAGGCAGCGGAGGCTATGGATTTGTCAAAGTTGCCCCGAAAGACAACACAAAAGGTGCGGATTATGCGGTTGTTTTTTGAAAAGCAAGAGTATGCTCAAAAATAGCGAATGCCCTATCGGTAAATGGAAATTACCCTTGACTAGCGAGTCTGCGATAGACGATGCCGGTAGCAGTAAAACAAACGAACAGTGAACCTATAATCCAACTAAGCGTAGTGGAGTTCATATCCGGCCCCGAAAACACTAAGATAAGGAAACAACCCACTGTTAATGAGATTAATTGCACCATTATCATGTCAACTATCACTGATTTGCGCAAATTAGTCATATCACTAACTGCTGAATAGAAAGAAGTCATATCCATATCATCGTCCTCCTGTCATAACCGAGCGAAGGAATGAACCTGCGCCTTGACCTACACTTTGCATCATACCGGGGTCAGCCATCGCGTCGTTCAACATGTTCTGCATCACACTTTGGTTTGCAACTTGTACCATTTGTTGAAATTGCATAGTTTTCTGCTGAACATTATTTGATGACGCGTTAAGAATCTGAGTTTGCGCCATCGTGACACTATCAGTAGTCGGCATACCCTGCACCGCGCTAAAATCAAACTTATACCCATCACCATCTTCAACTAGACGCGCATTAGCAAGCAATGTGTTTACAGATACCGCGACAAGACTGCTCAAAAGTGAAATGAGCATGTTCATATTAGCACCATTATTCTCAGATAACCACTTGTCAATCATAGGATTTGATGTAATCATGGCAGAAAGAATCTCCATTTCAGTAGGCGGTGCTTGGTATTGGAATCCATACTGTTGTTGACCCCATTGTTGCCCTTGCGCTGGTACTTGTTGTTGCCCGTTACTTAGACCAAGATTTAACGCGCCGTTTTGTTGTGGTTGTTGCTGATTATTACTGTTAAAAGGCCACACCATGTTACCACCTCACGCGCTTCCCTCATTTTGTTGTTGTGGTAAAGGCATAGGTTCAACTTTTTGCTGCATTTCGTTAATTGCGAGAGCATCAAATAGCAATCTGCCGTTATTACCTGCATGGAATTGACGCATATCAAAAACAACTACCACTAAGTCGTTCATACCCGTTGCGACATTCGTCATATGAGTGATTGGGATATTATCTTGCTTGAGCATTTGGAAAAATGGCTCATATTTCGCTAATATTGGTGGAGTGTTGTCTTTTTTCTTAATTGAGTTGACGGGAACCGCGACTAGCGAAACTCCTTTCCTCAATTTCGCTTTCAGCGTCCCTGTTTCCGCTTCTTCTTCCGCTTCTTCTTCTTTTTCCCATTTTGTAAGCAGATGATACAAATGTAAGTGTTCGGGGCAGTAAGTACCGCGCATTTTACGCCCACTTGTGACATTTTCGCGTGCTACAAAGGCTTCAACCTCTCCCGTAACAGGATTTTTGAAATATATGTCCCATAATGACTGCCCTGTTTCCTCATCAATGATTTGGTCGTAAATATTACCTGCTACGCGGATAAGATTCTCAATATCGGCCCCATCAATAACACATCTCATAGTATTCGTGTTATATCTGTATTTGCCACCAAATAACCACCTGCGAGGCGAAAAAATAGACCTTTTTGTCGGTTTCAGCAACTTATATGCCTGTTTTATGTCCTTTTTACGCGCTTTTTTGGGGTTTGGGTGCTTAGAAGGGTAAAAATTGACCTGTGGAACCTGTATATGTTGACTCGCATTAGTCATAGCAGCCTGTGCAGATGCCTGTTGTTGCATCTGTGCAAGGCTCATTTGTGTCTGTGCGGCAAGGTGTAATAGGTCATTTTGGGGTGTTTTTCCAAGCATTTCATCACCAACTTAGCATTTCAATCATAGTTTTTTCGACATTCCAGCCGATTTTGGTCGCCATCATGCTAACGCGACACGGAATACCCGCTTTTTGTAGCCTTCGCATGGCTGGACGGTGTGCGTCAAACACTTTATGTTCACGCAAACGGTTAGATTGCCACAATATGTTAGCATTTTCGTCCCACCATTCGTCCGCTTTGTTCGCTACAAGCCATATTTGTTTAGGCGCGTATCGTTTACCCTTGAATCTCGACTTCAAAGAGCGATATTTCCACCTTTTATTGATTAAAGCATCAACAAGATACTCAAAACCACCCACCGCGTCGATGATTTGCGCTCCATTTCCCCTCAAAACACGCGTATCTGTCATAAAAATAACAATTTCAACCTGTCTATCGACCATATCGTCAATCCATAGGTTCCAAAAGCGTTGTTGACCGCCAATATCAGCAGAATGGACCACTCTTTTCTCTCCTTGCCACCTCAATCTCTTTCTCGTAGCCTTTGGTAGCACATATCCACCGCCGATTAGCCTTTTTGGGTGCATAGTACGCTCTTCTATGTCGTCCATTTCGCCCGGAGTGCGCATAAATTGGTCTAGTGTAGTTTTTCCGACTTGTGTTGGACCATAAACGCCGATTCTGCGCGGTTTGATGAAGTTGTAAAGTTCACGACCATACACAACTGCACCCATAAGCGCACTACCGGCGAATGTACCGACCAATTAACCCACCCATCCGCGTATTTTGTTGTAAAACCACTCAACAGTGTTCTCCCAAAGGCTAACATCTGTCTGTAATTCAAGATATGAAACCGTTAGAGCAGTTACAATACCCGTCACAACACAAAATATCAACGCTCTTCCGCGCTCATAGTAAGTATCTAAGGTATTTTGTGTATGTAATGCGCGTAATGTCGCTTCAGTAGCGTCATCGCTTGGGGTTTTGAATAACCAACCCATACAATCACTCCTTTTTGGTCTTCTTGTAAGTGCCGTCGGGGTTTCTCTCTCTGCCACCTGCACCTAAATTGAGTGACTTTTTGGAGTCTGCTTTGTGTTGCGGTATTTCATCACCATCATTCATCCCCATTAGTCCTAGATATTGTTGAACTTCGGGGTCTTTTTCTAATTCTTCCATCTGTTTAGCGAAAGCAACCTCTTGTTTCTTGATTTCCATTTCCATTTGAGCCTGTGCGAAACGCATTTGTTGGTTTTGCATCTGCCGCGTCATGTTTTTCTGCATATTAGATATGACAGCGCGTTGGTCCATACCATCTTGCGCTAACATTTTGTAAATGAAATACGACATGCCTTGTAATGTGAACGCGCCCATTGTGTATGTTATCGCGTTTGTGTAAGTATCTGCTGACTTGAGCCATAGACCAGCATCAAATACCGCAATCGCGCATCCTACGAGTACGCTTACGAATGATATTAGTCCTAAAATCCTCAATTCATCTGTGTTGTTTTGTGACCTGTTGCCTTGCATCGCAAGGGACCTCCTTGATATTCGTGTTCGCGATTGGTAAATAACGATTGCTCAGAATCATTCACCTCATTCTCGATATTATCGTATTATTATCATAATAATATATATTATTCTAATTATCATAATAAAATGATATTATCGAGAATCACTCTATGGTTTCCCTAGATGCCTGTTGTGCCTGTTGTGCCTGTTGTTGGTTCAACGCGGCTAGTCTTTGCATCTCCGCTTGTTGGGCCGCTGCACTTCGCAATGCTTCCATATCCGCTGCTGTACCTCTTCTCGGTGCATTGTAGTTATGCATCTCTTTTTGCGCGAAATCGAACTTCAAGGACTCGTCGTAGTTAGATGGTGTTAGTGCCAAATCGGGGTGATGCATAAGCAAAAGCATTTGAGATTCGTCTAACTTATTCATTATCGGAAGCGGCAAATCTTGCTCTTTGTATAACCTTTTTAGTTCTGAGAAATCCATACCGTCTTCGTTTTCGTCACCATGTAATATGTCTTCACGCGCTTCTCTTCGCATCCAATTAGGGTAGTTTTCGTACATAAGATTCTTTTTCAGCAAATCATACTTCTTTTTCTCTTTGTCTGTAAACTCCGCTTCTCTGCTTTGCATAATGTGCGGAGTCACTTCATCAACACCACCACCAATGTTCAACGGTTTCAGTTTTCCATCTGAACCTCTTCCTACAATCGGTAAAGTGCTGCGCCCATTGCTATCTTCGACAGGCACTACATTCGCGCCAGCCAACACTTCATTCTTGAAATGTTGAGCGTCAAGGACTAATTTGCCTATTGTAATCTTACTTTTCATATTCAACTTCTTATCCATGTCTTCTTCATCTGTGAATCCAGCAAGCATAGCGGCCTCATCATAGAAATGCGGTTGTGTATTATCATCCATTGTCAATTGCGCGAAATTGGCGACGGTTACATTTTCGTTTAAGTTAGGGTAATCCAACTTATTCAATTTCCCTTCAATGAATTGCTTGAGTGCCATGCGTTTGACATACTCCCTCCACAATGGTCTGATTTGCTCATTTATCGCGGAATCATGTTCTGAACCTATCCCGCGTTTTTGGTTCTGTGCGTTGCGCATAAACAAGTATGTGTCCTTCAATTTGGATTTGCTGACACCTTTCTCCTTCAACATTGACAAAAACTCATCATTCCAAGTAGCGGTCATACCTGTTTCGGTAGGTTCTATCGCGCTACCACCAAACTCTTCCATCAACGCGTTAAGTTTCTTACTTTGTATGTTGGTAGTGTTTATGCGTTTCATTGGTCTTTGTGTACCCGTTGCTTTATCAGTAAACTTAGGGTCGTTGATAACTTCCATAATTGCGTCCATTTCGTGCTGCTTGAACTTATCATCTTGCTGCATTCTATACAGAAGGTTTGTAGCATCATCATCGCCTCTATAATGCATTACCATATCAGCATATGTTGGCTCTTTAGGTCGCCTATGCGGTGTCGCAGGGTCAAATAGACCTTCGTAGTATTCATTGGTTGTCATGAATCTGCCATGCGCGAATATCTTAGGTTCAAACTGTGATGCCTTCTTTTGAATTGGCAAGTCTTTTCCAGCAAGATAATCTGACGGACTGATACCTAATTCACCTTCTTCGCCCATTGGGAGTGGCATTCTTTTTGATTCTTCAGTCGCGAAATGTCTTTCTGCTAGTTCTTGCAGTTTATTCAAAGGTTCTGTGATAGGATGGTCTTCATCACCATGCGCGTGTTTTCTGTGCGGATGATTCAAGATTTCGTTAACCAAACCATCAATCATGGCAATATCATCATCGCTCGTAGCACTTCGTTTTGCGTATTTTGATAACACCGCAACCCTATCTTCTAAGATTCTATTGACATGCGAGTCCATGAATGCAGTATGAACTTTACCTTGCATAGTGCCGGAATAAGCCCCGTACCCCGAACCTGTCGGTGGTTTGTAAGGGGGGCGTTCTCGGCTTTCTAAATCTCTAAGAGTCTGCCCTACATCTCCACCACCCGCTAACACTTCGGCTAATGTTGCGACTTCAGTTTGCTCCGGCGTTTCCGGCTCATCATCCGCAAACTCAAATATCGGACTTAACGAAAGTGGTTCGCGTGTTTTTTCCTTCTTACGCGCCTCTGCCAAATCTCTCTTGCTGGTGTATAAGCCTGTTTTCAACCAATTCTCATACTGTTCATGAGGCATAGAAGCAGGTCTGAAAGACTGAATAACTTCTTTCAGATAATCGGGTATCTCTGTTCCTCCCATCCTATAATCCGCGAGCATAGCAAATAGTTGATTCATAGCATCTTGGTTTGCACTATGTGTGTGATGATTATGCAACTTACCTGTTATGAAATTACCATCTTGGTCGATGTAACCATTGTGAATCATATCGTTATCTTCCGGGTCGCGCGTCCCACTACTGAAACAGTGAGAACACAAACCGTTTGATATTTTACCGCCTATCACATTGGGGTCATCGTGTTCGCAATCGGGACAAGCGATTTGCTCATGGTCGTCTGCGCCCATAGGATGTTCTTCATCAGAATACATAGGGTGTGATTCCCACGAACCGTGGTCGCGTGGTCGCATGTTATCAGCAATGTATTTGTTCATCTTAGGTGAGTTTGAATCTTCACCCGACATACCACTAACGCGACTCTTCACCCAAGAGGCTGCTTCGCCTCTATTGATATGACCGTGACCGTGACAAACACCACACAGCGTCGGTGCGTTATCGGGCCAATTAGAAATCAAATCCGCGCTAATATTGCCTTTTCCTATTTCCTCTTCTGCCCCTCTAGTGAAATGTGAGTTTTGATGTCTTCTGCGCATTTCTGCTTCAGTCAACATACCCATCTCGTCTTCTTCGCTTTCATGATGAGAGTGGTCTGCTGAAGAGTGGTTTATCATAGCGTCGGGGTCTAATCCTAACATTTCTGCTACTTCTTCGTCTAGCATACCGACATTCGCGTCTTTTATTATTTTCTCAATTGTTTTTTGGTCTTCGACAGACAGGCTTTCATGCCCTTTCAATCTTCTCAGTGCGCGTAGTTGATTCATGTCATTAGGTCTTGGTAACGCCTTATTGTTAGTGAAATGCCTAACACCCGTTCCAGCCATTTCACCCACTTTACCTAACTTGTAATTGCTGAGTTGGTGTTGATAGTCCCGCGTTACTTTTCCAAACTCATCACCTTGTAAGATGGTATCATCACCTTCGGGGTACACTTGCAATATTAATTCCGACAACCTTTTTTTCATGTATTTGTCAAAATACTCTTTTCTAGCATCGGGCTTCCATCGCTTGTAGCCTTCTAACTTCTTAGTTTCCTTCTGCAAATCTTGCATCGCATTAACTATGTAACCACCAGCACCCATGAATGCACCTAGCGCGTAATCGTCATATCTCTTGATTGAATCCATGTCGGAACGGCTAGCATCATTGAGCCGCTTTGTATTGTCTTTGACGCGCTTTTCTATCTTCTTTCTCTCTTTGAGCATAGGAGCATACTTCGCTTTCAGTTCTTCTCTTCTCTTCTTCAATATCTCTTTTTGAGCAGGTGAAGAGTATTCACCGGGGTATGTTCTTTCGACCCCATCTTCCATAACTTTCTGCGGTTTGGTCTTTGCTTCATCTGCTTCTAATTGCGCTAACAACCCTTGATAAAGCGCATATGCTTGCTCAGTTTGCTGCAAATCATTCTGTGCGCGCTTGAGATTCTTTTCGGCCCTCTTCCTGTTTCTGTTAGGTACTTTAACAATTCTGTCTATCATGGCTCTTCTGCCACTTTCGCTTCTGAGCGCAGACAAAGCAACCTTTCTCATGTTACCCTTCTCATCAGCAATCTTCCCATCAGATAACTCTTGTAACAAATCCATAGCGTTGAGCATCGCTTCATATCTTATCGCGTTGATAGTCATAAGACGCGCGTTTTCATAATGCGCATCGTAAGCATCTTCAGAAGGTAACAAAAACGATGAGGCAATCAATTCATTGTTTGAATAACCAGCAGGTCCACTCGCTATACTGTAATCGTGTTCCTTAAACAACCCAAACTTGTTGTAAATGTTCTGCGCTCTTGGGTTACCTGTTACAACCGCTTCTTTGATTTTTCTAAGAAGCCTTCTTTTAGTTCTATCAGCCCAACGACTCTTTTCACCCCTCTTCTCTGCCGCTGCTTCTTTTTCCATCATCTCGCTATATGAAAAGCCTCCGTCGGGAAATATGAAATTAGCAATGTTGGCTATTGACGGTTGTGTGCTAGTGTTACCCAACAAAAATAAGTCTTTGATTTGATTTGATTCTCTATCTTTGTATTTGGTTAGAATCGGCACTTGCATCATTTTGCGCGTATAAGGAGTCTTACTCCTACCATCAAAGAATCCGGGTGACTCTTCTCTAGCGGTTTCTGCGTCACCTGTCATGAAGCGCGAATGATGACATCCGTTGCATGTTTCGGGGTCGTGTATTAAATGTTGATTGCTTTCGATGAACTCCTTTGGTAATTCTATTTTCTCCGGTGCGAATATTTCACCCCTAGAGCGTAACTCTGCATCGTCTTTGACAGGACCCATAGCGTGCCTCATTGCAGTTCGATGTCTAGCGAAACGCTTGTTTTGCTCATCAACTTTCATGTGATACTCATTATTTTTCGCTTCTGCTCTTCCTCTTTTTTCTAAGAAGCGTAATAGTTTACCTGTTGCGAACTCAGAAAGATTACCTTCGCGAACTCCACCTTGAACTCTGCTATGCAGATATTGCAAAGCATTAGAATAACCTTGCTCACTCATATCTTCACCGGCATACCTAACTGCGGCTTCCATGAAATTGCTAGGAGAAATACCCAATTCTTTGAAACGCTTCAATCGTGTATTCATTTGACGCGCGTAATTTGCTAAAACCTCATTTGCGTTTCGACCGAGTAGTTTCGTCAACTCTTTGTATTTGTTCATCTGCTCTTCTGTCAGATTAGCGCGTGAACCACCTCCTTCGTAGTATTCCATAATGTTCATGAAATCGTCCGAAGATAGATTCAATTCTTTGAACTTGTTAAGACCGGCTCGTCTATCTTCCACTGTTTCATTACCGCTGTAATTTTTGATTACAAGGTTTTTTAGTGTATGATTTAGCCTACCCATACCTATTAGATTTCCGACGAAACCTTCAGTTTCCGACGCTATTTCCTCCGCGCTTTTACCATAGAAAGCATGACCTTTACCGAAGTCTTTACCTTCGATACCATCCATTATCTTATCCGGGTCAAACTCGGAAATAGTATCGCCGTATAACTTTCTCATTTGATATTCGTTATTGCTAATTTGACCGCTTGAGTGAAGATATTCTAGGTTAGCAGTTTCACGATTGACTTTGATTTTACGCGTTCTTTCATTACCCTCTCGGATTATCTTCGCTTCGTCTTTGGGAGTCATCAATGCCGATTGAGTGCCTACACCTTCACGCGCTTCTTTCGCACGCGTTTCACGCTCTTCTTTAGTTCCAGCAGCCTGTCCTTCACCTTCGACAACTGCCTTCTTGTCTTCAGCCTCGGTGTCTAAGACCCCACCTTCTCTCATTGCGTTCCTTAGTGAAAAGTGGAAACCTTCATCGGTGTCCATTTGCGCTACTGCATCACGAACTTCGTCGCTCATAGGGTCTTTGTTTCTAAGCCAATAACCGGCAATCTCATCGGGTATGTTTGGTGCATCATCTCTAGGGATTACTATACCCAACTCTTCTGCCGCTGCTGCAAGCGAAGGTGACATAGCGTTAGGTGCGCGACCAACATCAATACTGCCACCAAACCTACCCGCGCGACCGCTTGTACCGAATGCTTTCTCTCCTGTTAGGGCCACCATGAAGTTGTTGAACCTATCTTGGATTTTATCGAATGCTTGCGGTATAGTGATTTTTTCGTTAGCAGCAACTCTTTCAATATAGTCTTTGTATATCTTGATTGTCGGAGTAGTAGGTCTGTTGAACTTCATCCTAGAAGCCGCTAGTGTGCCTTCACCCGTAGGTTCGATGGAAGTCTCATCGAATAAATCACCATACATTCGCCGCGCTTCTTGCAACCTCTTGGTGTCATACTTAGGTGAAGCAGAAACGAATGCTGGTCTAGTTTTCCGACCCGATTGGTCCGTTGTTTCCTCAAGCCCTCGGTCATCATATGTTGCTTTGAATCTGCCATCGACTGAATAGTCATCACCCCTCTCTCGCTGCTCTTCACGCGCTTGTTGTAATTCCTGTATGTAAGCAGGGTCAACCAATCTCACCCTACCGCTTGACTTTCGCGGCGCGCGCTTTGGCTTTTCGAGAGTGTCGCTACCGATGGTATGGTATAGAGATTCAGCAATCGGGTGGTTCGCTTTTGAGAGTAGGTTATAGATACCTTTCAATTCAGAACCTTTTATCTCCCTATCTTCTTTAAGAGGGGCCGTAATGAACTTTGATATATCAGAGCGAATGCCTCTATTGAGTTTCAGTAAATCATCCAGCGGCCCATTCTCTTCTTCATCTTCCGCGATAATATCCTTCAACTTAGGAAACGCTTGTGTCATTCTCTGCATCCAAAGCGCGACAGAAGGCGTGTAAATCGGTGTGTCTAGTAAACTAACTAATTCATCACCTTCTTCAGTCTTTACATTGTCGTCTAGTGATTCTCTATCTAATCCCATCGCGTCTGCTAATGCATAGTTATTCGCGAACAGAATATCGTTGTATAGTTCGTAATAGTCTATCTCGTCCGCATTTTCTAAGTCAACTACATTATACTTGTCAACTAGAAGTTTACCCAAGTGAGGGTCAAGACCCTCGAAACCTGCCTTTATCCTTTCATCGTTGCGTTTAGGCTTCTTAGATTGCTCTTCATCAGCCTTCACGATGCGGACATATGATACGCTCATCGTATGCCCGATGACAACTCTGCCCTTCAATATACCGATTTTTTTTTGGAGATTTTTTTTTGGCCCCCATGAAAAAAATATCTGTATTTCGCACGCGGTTAAGCAGGGCAAATTGTCGTCGCGACGACGCGACTCCGGCTAACGCGATTTGCCCGTAGCGTCGCGAAGCATTCGCGATGCGCTCGCGTGGCACAATATGCCGCGCAGTTAAGCGGTTTTCGCAGGTGGCGCGAAACACTTCGCGTGTCGCGGGTTGTTCGTCACCGCGTAGCGCGTTTCCTCCAAC
>TARA_R100001591_G_scaffold13989_1_pt1 | contig 11864 bp, 14 predicted proteins | sample TARA_R100001591 | Tara Oceans TARA_R100001591 (sample SAMEA2622725) | marine metagenome | biome: marine biome (ENVO:00000447); feature: surface water layer (ENVO:00002042); material: "saline water (ENVO:00002010), including plankton (ENVO:xxxxxxxx)" | depth 5 m
TACATACTTTTCTTTCAAAGCATTGCACACTTTAATATTGTTACCAAAGTTTTTTGTAATAAACTTGGTAATATATCTTTGACGCAGAGTTTCATCTGGGTTAAGATACTTTACACGATCCATACAATCTTGCATCATTTCTTCAGCAGTCTTTGTATGTGCCTTGCGATACCTATTCATCTTGTCCTTAAATTGTTGAGAAGGACTTGAAACTTTCTTGAACTTAATTCTAGTTCTCATAGTATTAGTAAGCTATCACCTATTAATGGTGGCCGAACCTTACTTGGGCTGGTTAGATCCTGTGCGGGGAATCGAACCCCACTACATCCAATACAGGTTATTTGACTTGACTTTGTAAAAAAAAAGGCCGAACTTTGAGGCCAAATTGGAATGTTACTATTATAAAGGAAACAATAACAAACCAACCTGACTTCTTGTCCAACCAACTTAGTTACTTAAATAAATAAGATAAACAATATAGCGCACGATTTCTAGTTGTTTCCGCTTAAGTAACTGATAATCAATACAATAACTATTTTGTTACTGTGTAATCAGTGAAATTACCGTTGTATATCTCTTCGGCAATGTATCTCTCTGATGCTTTAGTAAGCACAGTATCGTAAGTTTTAGTAGCATTTGTAGCATTATCCATAGTGTCAAAGAACTCTTTACCTGCAATAATAGGTGCAGTTGCTATGCTAATAGCTAATTCTTTACGAAATTGTTTGTCTTCTTTAACTAATTGCACAGTTGCTTTAGCTAATCCTGTTAATGATTTAAATAAACTCATGATAGTATAGTGTCTGTTAGTTAGTGATGCATAAATACGCACAGACTTTACGTAAAAATGCTATGATAGTCCAGTATAGGTTACACGGGGTGTAAAAAATCTGTGACACGGTAGGGGGTATTTAGCATAAAGCATCCCTTTCTGACAACTACATAAAATTTTATTACTTTTGTAGCTATGAATGGTGGTTATACAAGCGATGGTCCATATGTGTTAAGTTTTTCTGAAATGGAAAGACGTAATGCAGATCTTAAAAACATATTGTTTCAAACAATAGAAGCTAATAAAAATATTGTAGAAGGATCTAAGGCACAAGAGATGATGAATGCTATTGATATGGTTATAAGCAAAGAAAATCCAGCTAATCAAGAAGTGTTGAGAAATCTTATGATTATGACATCATTTATGGAGAATAGTATGGGTGCTGATAGTAGTGCTTTTGGTAGAAACTATACAAATTCTTTTATGTCTATTGATGATCCTACATTTAATACTATGATGGATCCAAGAGAGTATGATTATACTACGACACAAAAGAAGTATCAAAAAAGATATGAAGAGCTTGGACTACCATCAGACAAAGCAGGATTGTTAAATTTATTAGAAAGTGATAATCCTTTAGCTGCTATGGCTGTAGCAAGACAAGTGTATGGTATGTCTAATAAGCCTTTACCAGCTAATAATCCAAGAGCATTATTTGATTATTATATGCAGGTATATAATGGTTTTGGTGCTAATGAGTATGGTGATAATGAAAAACATTATAATAGATTTTTAACAGGGTATAATAAATATATTAAATAAGATGGCAATAGAAACTTTTAGAACAGGTATAGGATCAAGACAAAGTGATGAAGGTAACGTAAACATTCTAGATCAAATTAAAAAACCAGCTAGTATGAGTATGTTGCGTGGAAATGATCCAGAATCAAGCAGTCAGTATATAACTTCTTTATTAGAAAATATGGGTGCTCCTGGTCAAAGGTTTGAAGAGTTAAGACAGGGTAGAGCTAATCGTACTGGTGGTAACCCTCTTAATAGACCTAGACCAGAGTTTTCTGTTTCTAATATACCTTCTATTATGAATAAAATGCCTAATGTTTTTGAAAGTGCTATGCTGCAAAGACAGCCAATGGTTAATTTATTTAGAAAGCCTGGCCCAATGGGTTACACTGGTCCTTATGGATTTCAAGCTTTTTCTATGAACAATCCTTATTTTACTATGTAAAAAATAATAAAATCTTTTTGATTTTAGTATAAAAAAAATTGGAGGCTCCGCCTCCTTTTTAATTTTTAATCAATTATCTTTGAAGCTATGACAAATGAATATAAAAGCGATCAAGGTAAAGTATTTGTTTGTGGGGAGAATACTTTTATTTTAGAAAAATATTTTTACTACTTAGATGATCTATATAAAGATGAGATGATGCTTTGTGAAGAAATATTTGATATGGATTTTAGTATAAAGAAAAGAAAAATACATAGCATGAAAAATGAGAACTATACAAGAGTTCGTGATTTGAATGGTATACACGAACCATACGGACCTAAATTTATTTGGGTGTTAAAGTTTGATTTGCAATATCTCGGAGAATAGTATATTTTTGTAAAATGTATCTATTAAAGTTAGATAGACAGGGGGACATATATAAACAAGACGATGGTATCACGGGGGTACCAGAGTTTGTAAACGTTCTTAAAGCTGATAAGTTAGGTGCTGCCGCAATGAAGTGGGTAGCTCTTGTTTGCGACTATGATAGTCCATATAGACACTTTACTGAAAGTGAAAGAAAAAAAGCTGTTAGTAAAGATCTGTATGGTAAGTATGAATGGTATGGAGCAAAAAGACCTGAGATATTAGCTGCAATAGATAAGTACAAGCAATTACAGTTTGATCCTTTAGATGAACAATTAATTGCTTTTAATACTAAGATTAGTCAGTTTACTACCTATATGAATAATATGCATATAGATGAAGATACAGCTGAAGGGTTGCAAAAGATTATGATTGGTATTGAAAAAATATACAAAACAAGACAAACGTTAGTCGATGCAATAGAACGCAGAGGTGAACGACAAAAAATAGTGGGGGATAAAAAGTTGTCATTTCTAGAAAATAAAAAAGAAATGCAAAGTAATATTACTTAATTAATTATATTGAAATGAAAAATTCAAAAAAAATGCCTGGTGGAGGACACATGGGCAAAAAGAAAGTTCGTAAAAACATGCCTAAGCAAAACATGCCTGGCGGAGGTCGTATGCAAAAAATGCAAAAAGGCGGCAAACTTAAAATGGTGAAAAATAAAGAAGGAAAGATGGTTCCTTTTTATGCTGCTGATGGAAAAGGTAAGATGATGATGGGTGGCACTATGAAGAAAGACAAGATGATGATGGGAGGTGCTATGAAGAAAGATAAGATGATGAGAATGGGTGGTATGATGGATTCCGACAAAGATTTCATGTATGGTGGTAAAACACAAAAAATGATGAAAGGTGGAAAAATGAACTACCCAGGCGGAGGCAAAATGAAAAAGGAATCTATGTATCCTGGTGGCGGTAGAATGCAGCATGACTAATGGCAAAAGGAGATTATAAAAACTCCGATGTCAAAAGTCGTTATCGTAATTTAGCAAAAGCAAGAGCAGATCTCAAAGAAGAATCTGAAAAAATTGTTGTTAGTAATGATGACAAAAGAACAAGAGCGGAGCTATTAGATATTGTAGAAGAACTATTCGAGCCTAATACAGGTCAAACTGTAGAAAAACTTAGAGCAGTTTTATATATGATAATTAATAGCTTAGGCAATAATAGCGATGATGATCCAGGTATTACAACTGAGCAATCTAACGCTATAACTGCTAATACAGCAAAAGTTAGTCAGGGGTTTACTACTTCTGGTCAAACGTTAAGCATGGAAACTACAACTGACAGGGGGCGTGCTATTTTACGTTTTACTGTAACTAAGTCTGACGGAACAACTTCATCAGGAGATATATTCTTAACTTAAATATGGCAAAAAAACCAAAATTACAAAACTTAAGATATAGATTTAATAAATTTATAAAAGAAGGTAATTTTCCTAAAGCCAAAGAATTAAGTAAATACTCACAAGTGTTACATGGTGTAAATTTAGATGAGGAATACCATGCAAAACTAGCCAGTAGAGAAGATCCTCGCAATCCATTTAACTTAAGTAAAGTTAGTGGATACAAAAAACAAAAATATGGCTAGAGCAAAAAAAGATCCACAAAGATATAGACCTGTTGTAAATAAGGGTCATCCAGATTTAAATCCTGAATCAGTAGCATATCAAGAATATTGGGAACAAGAACTTGATAGATGCATAAATGGTTTTAAGCCTAAAGGCATGAAAAAAATTTCTGGTAAGTATTATTTCTATTTAAACTATTACAAAATACTTGGTAACGATGGAACTAAAGGTTCGCGTAAAACTTTAATTAGTCCATGGTATAGACAAATGGATCATGAATACTTTGATCTTTTCCAAACTTGCAAACAAGATGGTAAGGGTATGATTGTAATTAAAGCTCGTGATAAAGGTTTTAGTTACATGAACTCTGGTATGATTGCACATGAATATACATTTTTCCCATTTAATGATGTTGGTATAGCAGCTGGATTACAGGCTACAGCTGATGCATTTTTTGATAAAACAAAAAAAGGTTTGAATGGAGTACATTCTAACTTTAAGCATTCTATATTAAAAGATACAGATGGTATATTACGATCTGGATATAAACAAAAAAACAAAGATGGTAAATGGGAAATAGGTGGTTATCAATCTACCATTATTTGTAGAACAATGGATAACCCCGAAGTATTTAAAGGTGAACGTGTTTCTTTGATGGTGTTTGAAGAAGCTGGTGAGTTTAAACATTTGAAAAATGCTTATATGTCTTCTAAGGCCTGTTTTATGGATGGTAATCTTCAATTTGGAGTTCCTGTCGTAGGAGGTACTGGTGGTGATATAAGTAAAGCCTCAAAAGATTTTATGGATATGTATTATGAATCTGATGCATATAATCTTATTCCTATGTTTATACCTGCATCTAGAGCTTATTATGGATACTTTAATATAGATACAGGTGAAGAAAAAGTAGAAACAGCGAAAGAAGTTTTGTTAGAAGAAAGAGAAAAAATTACTAACTCTGGTGATAGAGAAGCTTATAACCTACATATACAAAACTATCCATTGACTGTGCAAGAAGCATTTTTAAATACAAAAACTGCAAGATTCGATAACTCATTACTAAATGCACAGCGATCAAGAATTTTAAGTAGTAAAGATTATAGAAGTCAAATTCAACAAGGATATTTAGATTGGGAATTTGATGAACAAGAAGAATTTATTGTACGGTGGCGACCACATCCAGATGGTCCTTACAAAATATTACATCATCCAGAACCACAATACAAAGATTTAGATATAGGTGGAATCGACTCTTATGATCAAGATCAAGCGGGTGCATCTGAGTCTTTGGGAAGTGCAATAATTTATCGTAGATTTGTAGACACGGAAAGTGCAAGCGATTATGTTGTAGCGGAATACACAGATCGTCCTGCAAAAAAAGAAGATTTTTGGGACGGATGTCTTAAATTAGCGATATACTACAATGCTAAAATGCTAGTAGAATATACTAAGATAGGAATTTTGGATTACTTTAAAAGAATGAATGCTTTAAAGTATCTAAAAGAAAAACCAGAGTCTGCACACAATCCTGGAACTAAAACTAGAAACAGGTATGGTGTGCATATGAATAAGCAAGTCAAATCATTAATGGAAGATTTAATGGATGACTATATAAGGGAGAATGTAGAAGATATTTGGTTTTTAGATCTTATTGAAGAGCTTGCATCTTACGGAACAAAAAATACTGACCGAGCTATAGCTTTTGGTCTTTGTCTTATACATAATGTAGATAACTACAGGATACAAGCTAAGACAATAGAAGCAGAACAAGCAGATATAGGTTTTAAGTATTATAGGTTAGATAGAAATGGTGTACCAAAACTGATATAATAATGGATTACAAACAATCAATATTTCCACCGCAATTTGTTTTAGAGTCAGAAAAAACAGAAGAATGGGCTAATAAATGGGTAGATGCAGTTGTGTCATATATGGCATATATAGATTCTCCATATCACAATTCAAGATTAAACGATATACAAAACTACAATATCTACAACGGAAGTTTAGAGTTGCAAGATTTTAAATATATCACAGAGCAGTATGGTATGGCTTACCCAGCAAGACTCGTGAACTATCCTATTATATCACCAAAGATTGATCTTTTAGTTGGAGAAGAGCTAAGAAGGCCGATGGATATTAAAGTATCAACTACAAACAAAGAGGCTGTACTAAGAAAAGAAGATGTAAAAGTTAATTTAATTATGAAAAAATTAACAGAAGAAATACATCAAGAATTTAAAGACGCAACAGGTATTGCACTTCCAGCAATAACAGAAATGGAAATACCAGAAGATATTGATCTATATATGAGATACAATTATCGTGAAATGGTAGAAGAAACTGCACAAGATGGATTAGAATATCTTATGCAAAAATATCACTACAGAGATATATTTAAAGAAGGTTTTAGAGATTTACTTGTAACTGGTAAAGAATTTTTCAAAGTATATGATCACAATGGAGATCCGTATGTAAGACGTGTAGATCCAAGAAGTGTTGTGTATGAAATAAATTCTAACTCAGATTATTTAGATGATGCATCATGGGTAGGTGAAGAAAGATATTTATCATATAGTGAAATACTTGATGAGTTTAGAGATGAGCTTACAAGAGAAGATCTAGAAGAATTATCAGCTATGTATCAGATAGGGGGCTATGATGATTTATCTGCATACAACAGCCAGTTTGATTGGATTGATTACCAGGAAGGACAAGAAGTTAAAATACGTGTTGTATCGGTAGAATGGAAATCTATCAAAACACTTAAGTTTAAAGTATCTGAAAATAAATTTAATCCAGAAAAACCATTTATGAAAGCTGTAGCTGATGACTACAAGCCTCGTAGAAGAGAGCAATTAGTTACAAGATATGTAGATGATATTTGGGAAGCTACAAAAATTGGTGGTAAAATATTAGTAAGAGCTAGACGTAGGCCAAATCAAGTTAGATCTGTAGATGATGCAGGTAGTACGCAACTTTCTTATGTAGGATGTGTTAGAAATAATACAACAGGTAGAGCTGTATCTATGGTAGATCTACTTAAAAATATACAGATGCTTTACAATATTGTAATGTATCAAATAGAACTGGCTATGGCTAGATCTGGTGGTAAAGCTGTAGTATATGACGTATCTCAGTTACCAACAAATTTAGGTATGGATATGCAAACTGTATTGTATCACCTTAAAACAGATGGTATTATACCAATAAATTCTAAAGAAGAAGGTAATCAGTTAGCATCATTTAATCAATTCCAACAAATAGACTTTACATTATCTAACTCCGTACAGCAGCTTATCAATCTTAAGATGATGTTAGAACAAACAGCTGGACAGATATCTGGTGTATCACCTCAGCGTGAAGGTGCCGTTGGTCAGTACGAGTATGTAGGAAACGTACAGCGTAGTGTTGTACAATCTGCTACTATTACTGAAAGTTGGTTCTATTCACATTCACAAGTTAAAAAAAGAGTTTTTGAAAAAGTTTGTAATCTTATGAAAGTATCCTGGGCTAACGGTAAAAAGTCATCTTACATATTAGCTGATGGTGCCTATAAATTTTTATCTATTATGCCAGATGTTTCATTACAAGACTATGGTATATTTATTGGAGACTCTGGTAAAGATGATGCTATGCGTCAACAACTACAAGGTATTGCACAAGCTGCACTACAGGGTGGACAAGCTACACTGCTTGATATCATAAAAGTAATTAAAGCAGATACCTTTACAGAAGCAGAGCATATACTTGAACGTGCTATGGAAGAAATTAAGAAAGAACAAGCTGGACAAGCACAACAACAACAAGCTATAATGGAAGCACAACAAGCTGCATCACAAGCTGAGTTTGAAAGACAAGTACAACTTGAACAAATTAAAAACCAAGCTAAAGTTGAGGTTGCTAGAATACAATCAGAAACAGATCTTAAAATAGCAGATATGAAAGATGATTTAGCTAGAGAAACTACTGATGTTGCACATAATGTTAAGAATAAACAAATATTTTTAACAAAAAGAATGGAAACAGATGAAAAGAAAAATTTAAGTAAAGCACAAAAAGAATCTGAAGAAACATCTGTAAGTCCACAGAGAAAAGAAAGAGTGCAAAATATAATTAAAAAATCTTAGTATATTTGCAAATTAGGGAACAAATTATAAAATTATGTCAGAAGAACAAACAAACTTAGTTGAGGAAGCAGCATCTGCAGAATCAACAACACAAGAACAAGAAACAGTAGAAACAGCAGCAACTGAATCAACTGAGGAAAAAAAGTTTGATCCATTAGCTTTTGCTAGTGATCAAATGATGGAGCAGTTTCAAGGAAAGTATAATGAAGAAGCTGCAGAAAAAGTAGAAAATGCACAATCAGAAGAAACAGAAGAATCGACTGATGGATTTTCTTGGGACAGTATTGAAACTGAACAAAAAGAACAAGCTCAACAAGTCCAAGAAGATGAAGACTGGGATATCGATCCTCAGCCCGAAGTTGTTAAAGAAACTGAAAGCGTACAGGAGACTGGAGAATTAGACTGGTCTAAGTTTGCAAAAGAACTTGGAATACAAGGAGCAAGCAAAGAAGATATTATAAAAGCGTTAAACTCACCATTTGTTGATCAGCCAAATAATGAAGCTATTGGTAGAATGAATCAATATCTAAACATGAATGATAGAGAGTTGATTGGAGCTGAAATGAAAACAGATGGTATGGAAGACTTTGAAATAGAAGAAGCTATTGATAAAATGGAAGATTCTGGAGTTATGAAACGTGAAGCATATAGAATAAGAAGACAGCTTAAACAAGCTATCGAACAGGAAAAAACAAAATTCTATAAGCAAAAACAAGAAGAAGAAATGTCGGCTAAAGAAAAAGTCGCAAAAAATAAAAAAGAATTACAAGGTTACTTAAAAGGTTTAGATACTTTTATGGGTGGTCGTGTAACAAAAGGTCAAGCGCAAGAGGCCTATAAGTACATTACGTCAGGTAAAATGGCTGAGGATATTTGGAACTCTCACGACAATGCTTCTGAGGTTGCTATGTTTATGTTATTTAAAGACAAATTTGCTAAAATTTTGCGTAATCAAGGTTTGGAAGATGGTAAAGCATCAATACTTAATGATATTACCTCGCCAAGTCTAAGCAGTAAGTCAAGACCAAAAACTTCTATAAAGAAGAGCGGATTTGATCCTGCTGCATTTATGAGAGAGTAGCTTTACAAATACAATAGGGCGATGCCCAAAGTTACGTGAAAATACTCTGGATAATAAAATAGTGTTTAATATTTAAAATTTAGAAAAAATGGCAAAGGTTTATACTGGAACTTATGGTTCTGGAACAACTCCTGAGAATGCTTTGAACACAGCACTATTGCAATACCCAGAGATTGCAAAAACGTTGATTCAACAGTATCCTCGTTATTCAGCGACTTATCTTATGGAAAGAACAGGTCGTTTTGCACAAGAAAAAGTACTCGGAGATAATTCTTTCGAATGGAAGATTATGGACCGTTATAACGCTCCAACATTTTCAGCTGGTTGGATTTCTACAGATGGTGTAACATTTGTAGGATCAACTGCTGGATCAGGTGCTGCATCTGTATCAGGTACTGCGGTAGCTGCTGCTGACGCTGACGGAGACGTTATTTATTTAAGAGGTGATGGTGACACTTCAGGTCGTACACCAAATTTCTTAAACAAATTTGATATGGTTAGATTCCAATCTGGCGCTGTTGGTCTTGTATTAGAAGATCCAACTCCTTCAGTTGCACAGTCTACTGCTAACGGTGGTATTACTGTAACATCTGCATCTTTTGATATTAAAATTGAAATGATTGATGGTACTGCTAATCCATTACAATTAACAGATGTTCATGCAGATGCAATTTTTGCATCAATTGGTTCTGCCTTCCCTAACGGATCTAATGGATCTGATGTAGGTGAAAACTATGTATATCCTTCTACTTACAAAAACTACCTTACGACTTCTCGTAAGAAAATTTCTGTATCTGGAAAAGATATTACAGATATTATGTGGATTGAAAACAATGGACATCGTCTTTGGTACTTTACTAAAGAGCAAATGATGATGGATGAGTTTATGTATCAGCAAGAATTACAAAGATGGTATGGACGTAAGTCTATTACTAATGAGTCTTCTTCTGTAGCTCGTCCAGGTGCATTGACTTCTAGTCTTAGCGGAACTTCAGGAACTCAAGCTACTTCAGTAATTACTGGAGATGGTTTATTAGCTCAAATAGATTCTTCTAATCAAGCTACTTATACTTTAGGTGCTTTAACAGAAGACATCATTACTGAGTTTTTAGCTAAGTTATCTTTAAATACTACACAAGCTGAAGGAAATGAGTTTGTTGTATTTACTGGTACTGAAGGTCGTTTAGCATTCCACAAAGCAATGAAAGAATTAGTGATCGCTCCTTCTGGATCGTTTACTGGTGGATCTATGGTAGGTGTAAATGGTGATGTTCAGCTTGGTGCTAACTTTACTTCTTACATGGCTATGGGTAACAAAATTACTATTGCTTACTGTCCTGTATTTGATGATCCGAATTTACATTCAGCTGCATCAGGTACAAATGCTTTTGGTGACAACAGATTAAAAGAGTCTGCAAAAATGGTATTCCTTGATTTCGGTAGAACAAGTGGTGTTTCTAACATCGAGCTTGTTACTAAAGGAGCTGAAGGATCTAACCGTTCATTTATCAAGAAGTATGTAGCTGGTATGATTAATCCATACGATCAATCATCTATGATGGCTGCAAATGCTGATGATAAATTTGAAGCTCACGTTTTATCTGAGTCTGGAATTATAGTTCGTAACCCATTATCTTGTGGAATCCTTTCCGCAGCATAATACAATACTTATATATTATGGCAAATAGATGTTTTTTATATGTAGCTGAATCTGGAACAGATCAAATCTGCTTAGATTCAGATAGAGTACAGTATATCAGAAATACTGACGCAACTACTGTAGTTATTGGTTATGCTGATACTGGTGGTGCAGCTAAAGCTATAACACTTGGTGTTACTAGTGGTAAGGCGGATGAAGTATTAAAAGAGATAGGAAGAATAGTTCTTCAAGGTGTAGGTGTTATTACACTTGCTGATGATGTTAAAAGCATTTATGCTGTTGACGGAGTTGAAGAAGTAGATTCTATTACTCACGAATAATAACTGAATTTAACGATTAGAGAGGGGTGAAGTACAGAGTAACCCCTCAATAATCACTTAACTGGTATTGACGGAAGAGAAGCTTAAACGGCAATACTTTAATTATTAATTTTTAAAATAAATAGAAATGGCTTTGAAATTTGATTTTAATAGATTAAGAACTGCTATAGGTTCTTTCTATAAAGCGAAAGACACTGTTGGCGCTGATGTAGTACATTTACCTGCGTTAAGAAGTGTAAAAAAGGTAATTACTTTAGGAGATGCTAATGCAACTATCTTAGATGATGACAGTAATTCATTATATGCTTTAACTGCTGCTACAACTAGCGCTCGTACTTATACGTTACCAGCAGCAGCAGCTGGATTATGTTTTGAGTTTTTAGTAACTGTTGCTTCTGATGCAGAAGCTTGTATTTTTGAAGTTCCTTCTGGAGCTTTATTAGGCGGTGTATTAGCACAAAATAATACTGGTACTACTATTGTGCAGTCTGATTTAACAGATACTAAGTTAAGTCTTAATGACAACATAGAGCCAGGTACTCACTTACAGTTTCGTTGTGTAGACAACACTAACTGGGTAGTTTCTGGTGTTGTATTATCTGCAGATGCTGATCCAGCATTTAGTTAATTAACAATTTGAGTAACGGAGGGGCTTGTCCCCTCCATTATTCT
>TARA_R100001591_G_scaffold4851_1_pt1 | contig 11827 bp, 18 predicted proteins | sample TARA_R100001591 | Tara Oceans TARA_R100001591 (sample SAMEA2622725) | marine metagenome | biome: marine biome (ENVO:00000447); feature: surface water layer (ENVO:00002042); material: "saline water (ENVO:00002010), including plankton (ENVO:xxxxxxxx)" | depth 5 m
TCAAGTTTATCAAGTAAAATAAAAGTAAATAAAAAGCTTGACAAGTCTTGACAAGTATGCTATAAGCTCCGCACTAAAAAAAAGACTTGACGAAACTTTGCAAGTGTGCTATGAAAACTTTCCAAGACTTGACAAGTGGGGTAGGGCAGGATGTACGGGGGGGAGGGGGTAGTATATATAGCAATCACATACATTTTTAGCCTAAGTAGGTGTTTACTAGATTTCGCCCCCTTGCACTTCAAAGAACTTTGCAGGGCTAGACAGCCTAGGTAGATATATATTTAACCCACCGGACTTAACAAGATATATTGTACAGTTGTAGTTTCATTTTGTCAAGTATTATTTTAACTTTCAAGACTTGACAAGTCTGTATATGGTCCTATAATTAGGAATATGAGTTATTTACCTCAAGTAACAGAAAAAAAAGATAAAGTTCTTACGGAAAAACAACAAGCATTTCTGGACAATTTGATCCAGACAGGAGGTGATCCGAAGAAAGCAGCCGAGCTTGCAGGATACTCAGGCAATTATCATCAAGTTATAAAAGCATTGAAGCAAGAAGTGATTGAATTAGCCTCGGACGTACTCGCTCGTTCTGCACCCCAAGCAGCCTTTAAACTCGTAGATATCATGAATAGTGATGCACCTATACCGCAGGTTAGTAATAAGCTAACTGCTGCACAAACTATATTAGATCGTGTAGGTGTAACTAAAAATGATAAACTTGACGTAACTCATAAAGCTGCAGGAGGTATATTTATATTACCAGAGAAAGCACCTATAGATGTAGGAGCAGAAGATATAGAATATGAAGAAGAAGAAACAACCCTCTATGCAGGAGAAGATAACAGCCCACAATGAAATGTGGGAAACATTGTTAAAAGCTAGACGTAATCATGCCAAGAAAACCAAAAAAGAAAGCTAAAAGTAGAGTAAACGAAGCAGGAAACTATACCAAGCCTACGATGCGGAAAAATCTTTTTAATAAGATTAAAGCAGGTAGTAAAGGTGGTAAGCCCGGACAATGGAGTGCTAGAAAAGCTCAGATGCTCGCTAAACAATATAAAGCTAAAGGCGGTGGTTATAAATAATGCCTAAGAAAAAAGACCCTAAAGTAGGTACAGGAAAGAAACCTAAAGGTAGTGGTCGTAGATTATATACGGATGAAAATCCAAAAGATACTGTATCAATTAAGTTTGCTACCCCATCTGATGCTAGAGCTACTGTAGCTAAAGTAAAAAGAATAAATAAACCTTACGCTCGTAAGATACAAATACTTACTGTACTTGAACAAAGAGCTAAAGTTGCAGGAAAAGCTACACAAGCACAGATAGCTAAGAAAGGGAAAGAAGCAATTAGGAAAAAACATGGCACTCAAAAAAAGTCAAAGAAGTCTTAAAAAATGGACTGAGCAAAAATGGCGTACCAAGTCAGGTAAAAAATCATCTAAGACTGGTGAAAGATATTTACCTTCTGCAGCCATAGCTGCTCTTAGCCCCCAAGAGTACGCAGCCACAAGTAGAAAAAAACGAGAAGATACTAAAAAAGGTAAACAACATAGTAAACAACCTAAAAAGATTGCACGAAAGACACGGAGCTATAGAAAATAATGGCTAAGAAAAAAGACCCAAGACTTGCACGAGCAGGCGTATCTGGTTTTAATAAACCTAAAAGAACTCCTAATCATCCTAAAAAATCACACATTGTTGTAGCTAAAGAAGGAGACAAAATTAAAACTATTCGTTTTGGGCAACAAGGTGCAAAGACTGCAGGTAAACCAAAAGCAGGAGAGTCTCGTAAAACAAAAATGAAACGAAAGTCTTTTAAAGCTAGACATAGAAAAAATATTGCAAAAGGTAAAATGTCAGCAGCTTATTGGGCTAATAGAGTTAAGTGGTAACTAAAAAAGTTACTAAAAAACAAATTGACAATTGGCAAAAAAACGAACTAAGTTGGTTTGCAAAAAAACAATTAAGTCTTGTTGCTATTATGTCTATTGTTCAAATTACTATGTTAGCCTTAATGCTTTTGTTTATGTATATTAATTCAGTTCTATTTTAAATGGCATACTCACAACAAGTACTTGACAGATTTAACAGTGTTCTTAATGAACCTGAAAAACATGCAGTAGGAAGATTTGACCCAACAGACCCTAATGTTGCTACAGGAATGACTGGTGCACCTGCTTGTGGCGATGTCATGAGATTACAACTTAAACTTGATGGCGATGTAATAGAAGATGTTAAGTTTAAAACATATGGATGTGGCTCTGCAATAGCATCTAGCACTATGTTTGTTGAAATGTTAAAAGGCAAAACAGTTGATGAAGCTAAACAAATAAAAGATAAAGATATAGCAAAGGCATTAGACTTACCTGCTATTAAGTTACATTGTAGTGTATTAGCAGAAGAAAGTATAGCAAAAGCTATTGAAGATTGGGAAAATAAAACTTTATATAGGAAACATAATCAATGGCAACTTTAGGAAGTGAACAAAAACCAGTATTAATTACTAATAAAAAAAATGGTGGTCGTGTAAATAAAGGGTCTAGATTAAAACCGTCTGCTGTGTCAAAAGAACAATTTAATGATAATTGGGATAGAATATTTAAAAAATGAAAGACGGATATATAAAAAGGAAAACCTCAACAATTCCTTTTGGATATGAGCCTAGTGATATAGAAGGGTACTTTAAACCAATACCTGAACAAATAGAAGCATTAGAAGTTGCAGAAGATTTAGTTGCAAGTGAATCTATTAGTTTAAGAGATGCTTGTGATTGGATAGAGTTTAAAACTAAACGTAGTATTACAGCAGCCGGATTAAAAAAACATATAGATAAAAAATATGGAACAAGACAACAACGACTTGAAAGATTGGGAGAAGAACCCCGATCTTTACTTGACAGACTCTGAGGGGAACTTTGTTTTAAAAAAAGATGGTACTCCTCGTAAAAAAGGAGGTCGTCCACAAGGCACTAAATCAACATATAAATATTCTAATGAGCAAAAAGCCAAGATGGCAGCAAGACGGGCTGTTGCCAAAAAAAAGAAAGCTATCCAAAAGATTGAAAGCAAACTTAAATCAAAGAGACATAATCTTAAACAAACGACTGAACTCCTTGGAAAACTCGATAGCGATAAAGAAACAGAAGAAGGTAAAGTAGTTACTTCAGATAAATTATCTGTTTTACCTAAAGCTATACAAGATGAAATTGATTCTGGAATTAATGTAGTTTTTCATCCTAATGAAGGACCACAGACTGAATTTTTAGCTGCAGATGAAAAAGATGTATTATATGGTGGTGCTGCCGGAGGCGGTAAATCATATGCAATGTTAGTTGACCCATTACGATACGCACATCGAAAAGCACATAGAGCTTTAATACTTAGAAGGTCTATGCCAGAATTAAGAGAACTAATAGATAAATCAAGAGAACTCTACCCTCAAGCCTTTCCCGGCTGTAAGTTCAGGGAAGTTGAAAAAGTATGGAACTTCCCTAGTGGGGCTAAGATAGAGTTTGGTTTCTTAGAACGAGATGCAGACGTGTATCGCTACCAAGGACAAGCATACTCTTGGATAGGGTTCGATGAAATCACCCACCTACCAACGGAGTTTGGATGGAACTACTTAGCCTCACGTCTTAGAACAACTGATTCAGAAATCAAAACATATTTACGTTGTACTGCAAACCCCGGAGGTATTGGTGCACAATGGGTTAAAAAAAGATATGTTGATGCTAATGATTATAATGAATCTTTTGTAGGCACAGACGGATTAACACGTAAATTTATTCCGGCACGTCTTAGTGATAATCCATACTTAGCAGAAGATGGAGTATACGAACAAATGTTAAATTCGTTACCTCCAGTTCAAAGAAGACAACTATTAGAGGGTAATTGGGATATTAATGAAGGTGCAGCGTTTGTTGAGTTTGAAACAGATGCTCATGTTATTGCTCCGTTTTTAATTCCTTTACATTGGGAACGGTTAAAAAGTATTGACTATGGGTATGCATCTGAGTCTTGCTGTCTATGGGGAGCTATAGATATGGAAGATAACACATTAATAATCTACAGGGAATTGTATAAAAAAGGCTTGACAGGTGAAGAATTAGGTAGTATAATAACAGAGATGGAAGTTGAAGACCCATTTTCTGTAAATGGTGTTCTTGATACTGCTGCTTGGGCACGAACAGGTACAACTGGTCCAACAGTAGGTGAAGCATTAGTTCGAGCAGGACATAAACTGCGAAGGGCTGATAAAAATAGAATACAAGGTAAAATTCAAATACATGAATATTTGAAAGTCAGAGATAATGGTAGACCTCGAATACAGATATTTAATACGTGTCCTAATTTAATTCGAGAACTACAAAGTATTCCTCTGTCAAAAAAGAATCCAGAAGATGTGGATACACATGCTTCGGATCACGCTTATGATGCGTTAAGATATATGATTATGAGTAGACCTCGAATGGAGAGTCCACTTGAAAGACTTCGTAATATTAAGCGAGAAAGATTTTTACCTTCTGATTCTAAATTTGGATACTAATATATGGCAGATACCGATAATACAATTTTAAATGCTAATAACATCTATCAAGAAGTAGAGGGCGAAGCAGGTAAAGAATTAAACCTAGAAGAAGATCAAAGGATTAATCTTGTAGGTATTATTACTGGTAGATATAGTCAAGCGGAAGAAAGTAGAGATACTGACGAGCGTAGATGGCTACAAGCCTATGAAAATTATAGAGGGCTATATAATAAATCAATTAAATTTAGACAGTCTGAAAAATCTAGAGTTTTTGTTAAAATTACAAAAACAAAAGTTCTTGCTGCTTTTGGTCAATTAGTAGATGTAATTTTTGGAACAGGAAAGTTTCCTATTGGTATAGAAGAAACAAAAATACCAGAAGGGGAATTAGAACACGGGCATATTAAACCAAATACTTTAGGAATAGAAAGTCCTACAGATTTAGTACCAGATAATATTGGAAATAGATTAGAAGATGCTCCAGTTGAAAGTATTTATGATGTTGGATATGAAGGCGATGGCAAAGTTTTAAAACCCGGAGCTACGTTTAATAAAGGCAAATTTACTGAGACTCTTGAAGATATAGTTGAAGAAAGTTTAATAGAAGGATTTAGTCCTGACCCAAATGCTTTTGAATTATCCCCTGCACAGAAAGCTGCAAGGAGAATGGAAAAGTTAATTCATGATCAAATTGATGAGTCGCATGGATCATCTGAAATTAGAAATGCACTATTAGAATCTGCACTATTAGGAACAGGAATTGTAAAAGGTCCATTTAACTTTAACAAAAAATTAAATAAATGGGATCAAGATGAAGAAGGAAATAGAAATTATAATCCATTAGAGGTTAGAGTTCCTAGAATAGAGTTTGTAAGTTGTTGGGATTTTTATCCAGACCCAACTGCAACTAATATTGAAGAGTGTGAATATGTAATTCATAGGCATAAAATGAATAAAAGTCAATTACGTCAATTACGTAATATGCCTTATTTTAATGAAGATGCAATTAGGTTGTGTTTACAGGATGGTCCTAATTATGTTGAAAAAGACTATGAATCTAGACTTAAAGATGATGCACGAGTTGAAGATACATATCAAGCTCATTTTGAAGTATTAGAATATTGGGGGATTATGGATGCTGAATATGCTAGAGAAGTTGGTATTGAGTTAGATGATTCGGTAGATGATTTAGACGAAGTTCAAATAAATGCTTGGGTATGTGGAAATCAATTACTAAGAGCAGTTATAAATCCATTCACTCCATATAGAATTCCTTATCATGCGTTTCCATATGAAAGAAATCCATATAACTTTTTTGGCATAGGAGTTGCTGAAAACATGGATGATTCTCAACAAATCATGAATGGACATGCTCGGATGGCAATAGATAATTTAGCATTATCTGGTTCATTAGTATTTGATGTAGATGAATCTGCATTAGTAGGTGGACAGTCAATGGATATATATCCGGGCAAAATATTTAGAAGACAAGCAGGGATGCCGGGACAAGGTATTTATGCGTTAAAGTTTCCAAATACTGCTCCAGAAAATATGATGATGTTTGATAAGTTTAGACAACTTGCAGATGAACAAACAGGCATACCTAGTTATTCACATGGACAGACAGGCGTACAAAGTATGACACGAACAGCATCTGGTATGTCTATGTTGCTTGGGGCTGCAAGTTTAAACATTAAAACTGTTGTAAAAAATCTTGATGATTTTTTATTAAAACCTTTAGGAGAGTCGTTTTTTCAATGGAATATGCAATTTCATGAAGGAGAACTAGATGTAGAAGGAGATTTAGAAGTTAGAGCAACAGGTACAAATAGTTTAATGCAGAAAGAAGTTAGGTCACAAAGACTTACAACATTCTTACAAACTGCACAAAATCCAACTATTGCACCATTTGTTAAAATTTCTAAACTTGTAAGTGAACTTGCCTATAGCTTAGACTTAGACCCTGATGAAATATTAAATGATCCGGAAGAAGCTGCTATCATGGCTCAAATAATAGGAATGCAAAATGTTGGACAAACAACTAGCGAAGAAATTACTACCCCTAATCAACAATCCCCAATGGGGAATATACAAGGAGTATCTGAATCACCTCAAAACTTTGGCGTTACAGGAACTGGTGGTGGCAACATCGGAACAGGAAATGTACCGGTTGCAGGGGAAAGTGAATTCTCTGGCACGCCTAGAGCAGTTGGAGGAGCAGGTTAAAGAAGCCATAAATAGAAAAGAGAATTAAAATGACAGAAACTTTTGAAACCAGTATACCTAGATTTGTAGATAAACTTGCAAAGCTTAGTATGGAAGATGTAGCTTTATCTAAGAATAAAGATAAATTTATTCAACAAGAAATTTTAGAAAAAGTTAAAATAGGTAACCGTCTTCTTGAAAATAATATATACACAGAAGATTTTTTTAATAAAGCTATTAAAGATAGAAGAAGAGAATTAGCAGAAGAAGCTAATCCGCTAGGAGCTAGAACAGGGCGACAAACCATGAGTGATGGAAAATTAGTAGGTAATCAAAAAAAATTAGATGTTGATGGAAGCGGTTCAATAGACGAAAAAGATTTTGCAATATTACGAGCATCTAAACAAGACGGGGGAAGTATAGATGATCAAATGTCTATGTTAATGAATAAACCTGAAATGGAATCAGATGAGGAAATGGAAGAAAATTACATAGAATTTATAATGGATGAAGCATTAAGTGAGGATGAACAAGATTTTTTAATGAATGAATTACGCAATAACGATATGCTTAGTGAAGTGTTTGATAAAGTAATCGAAGTTGCATCTGAATTCGCAGGTTCTGGACCAGTTGAAGGTCCGGGGTCTGGAGTGTCCGATTCGATACCTGCAAGGTTATCGGATGGAGAGTTTGTGTTTACAGCTAAATCTGTAAAAGAAATCGGTGCTGATAATTTACAGCGTATGATGGAAGATGCAGAAGAAGCTGTTGATAGCAGACAACAAATGGCAAATGGAGGTGAGATGGAGGAAGAGGATACAGTTGTAATGCCTGTAGAACAACAGCCAGTGCGACAAGATATTCGAGTCACTAGAGAAACTGTAGGTGCTCAAGCAGGAATGCAAGAGCAATCAGATTTAACAGATGATGAGATTAAAAAAAGTATGCTCTCAACTCGACCTTACGTTCGTAGCTAGGAGATAAAGCTACCCTGTTACAGGCACTTTATCGTATTAATAACTGAAAGGCGACCTTTACAAGACAAGCCCTGCAAGTGCACACGCAGCTACCTTGTTAGTGAAGCCCTGAGTAGGAGTAAAAATGAACGAAGAAATCGTTAATGAGGAACAGCCAAATCCTTATAATTATAAAAAAGCTTGGCATACAGGTAATGATAAACCTTTTAAATCATCAGAAGAAATGTATTTCGAAGAGCCATCTGAAAAAAATAAATTATTTGATTCAAATGACATTACGGAAGCAGAACAATCTGGTAGTGTAAATGTAGATGCGTTAGATGCTCCACAAGATACACCATACAAAAAACCAGATTATAAAAAAAGATATGATGATCTAAAAAAACATTATGATAATAAACTTCAAGAGTTCAAAGCTAGAGAAGAAGAGTTACTTGATGAAGCTACTAAAAATAGAACAGAGTACATAGCTCCTAAAACTCCCGAAGAACTTGAAGAGTTTGGTAAAGAATATCCTGATGTTATGGCAGTTGTTGAAACTGTTGCTCACTTACAAAGTGAATCTAAAACAAAAGTTCTTGAAGAACGTCTTAGTAAACTACAAGAAAGAGAGCAAGAGATAATACAACGAGAAGCTGAAAAAAGATTAGTTGAAAAACATCCAGATTTTGAAGACATAAGAAATAGTGATGATTTTCATGATTGGGCAAAACAACAGCCAAAGTCTATTCAAGATTGGATATACAAAAATGCTGATGATGCTGATTTAGCTTCTAGAGCTTTAGATTTATTTAAAAGGGATATAGGGATTAATCCTGAACCACAAGAACGATCTAATTCGTTACAAACGACACAATCTGCTGCTGATTTAGTTTCTACTAAAACAACAAGTGTAGAACCTAAACAGGAAAAGATTTGGTCAGAAAAGGAGATTGCTGCTATGAGCATAGATGAGTTTGATAGGTATGAAGCCGAAATAAGCGAAGCTATGCAACAAGGCAGAATCGTAAAATAAACTATAACTTAAAGGAGAAAGTATAATGGCTCAATTTTTTGAACCAAGCACGGATACCGATGCTAACTTTGCGAACTCCGTAAGTGGACAGACTAATAGTTTCTTTTTACCTTCGATTTACTCTAGAAAGGTTTTAAACTTTTTCAGAAAAGCATCGGTGGTAGAGGCTATTACAAACACCGATTATACTGGTGAAATATCTGCTTTCGGAGACTCTGTAAAGATTATTAAAGAACCCGTTATCTCTGTATCTGATTATACAAGAGGTAGCGATACAACTGCAACTAAGCTAACAGACCAAGAGCTAACTTTAGTTGTTGATAGTGCTAAAGCTTTTAAATTCATCGTAGATGATATTGAAAGCAAAATGTCACACGTCAACTTCAAAGAGGTAGCTACTTCTTCTGCAGCTTATGCTCTTAGAGACTCATATGATGCTGCTGTTATTGCAGCTATGTTCTCTGGAGTATCTAGTTCTTCACCAGACCACGTAATAGGTTCTGACAGTTCTACTGCTGATTCAAGCATGACTCACGCAACTAACTCTGTCGACCTACTTGGTTCTGATGGAACTGGTGTAGATGCTCTAGACCTTATGGCTAGAATGGCTAGACTAATGGATGATCAAAGCATCCCTGAAGAAGGAAGATGGTTCTTAGCACCGCCTTCATTCTATGAAGAGTTAGGACAGTCAGGTTCTAAGTTATTGTCTGTAGACTTTAATGCCGGTCAAGGTTCTATTAGAAACGGATTAGTTTCTAGTGGTAAACTAAGAGGATTTGATATGTACAAATCTAATAATGTTGCTAGTACGTCTAACGCTACTGGTAAAGTATTAGCAGGACATATTTCATCTACTGCAACTGCTCAAACTATCATCTCAACTGAAGTCCTTCGTGACCCAAGTTCTTTCGGTGATATCGTTAGAGGATTGCACGTATATGGTTCTAAAGTTCTTAGACCTGAAGCATTAGTTTCAGCGTTCTACGTAGTAGACTAATATAACTCGTAAGTGGGGAAGGAATCAGGTGTTCTCTTCCCCCTTACACCTAACTAGAGGTTTTATATGGAAAACAAAATGATGGATTATGAAACAATCCAAGAAAAAGAAGAAAAGTGTTCTGAAATGGTTGGACATAATACAATGAGATTTGAATACGAAGAAAAAAAAGGAGATAAGTAATGCCCGGTAAAGATAAAAAAATGAGAATGATGTATAACGAAGGCAAAGAAGTTAAAAGAAAACCAATGCGTATGGGAACTAGGTATGGGTACTTTGACGGTGGTGTAGCTTCTGCAATGAAAACACAAAAGCCACAATAAGGAGAAATACTATGCCAAGTGGACCGGGAACGTACGGAAGTAAAAGAGGTAGACCTGCTAAAAAAACAATGACCAAAAAAAAGACTAATAAAAAAGTAATGGTCAAAGGTGCAGATTTATCTAGTTTAACTAAACGACAACAAGAAACGATGAAAAAACATTCTGTTCATCATACTGGAAAGCATATGAAAATGATGGCTACGATGATGAAACGAGGAGATAGTTTTACCAAAGCTCATAAAGCAGCACAGAAAAAAGTAGGCACATAATGGCAACCACATATCTTGACATAACTAATGAAGTTCTAAGAGAGCTAAATGAAATTCCTTTAACATCTGCAAACTTTGCAAATGCCACAGGATTTCAACAGTTTGTTAAAGATGCTATAAATAAATCTATATTTGATATTGCTAATGAAGAACCACAGCTACCATTTTTTGCTGCAGGAGAAAGCGGAGCAACTGATCCATTTTATGGAAACGTAGCTGTTGCTACTGTAGCAGGAACACGATGGTATGAGTTAAAAGAAAGCAGTTCAAGTATTACAGATGATTATGCTTCTGTAGACTGGGATGATTTTTATTTAACAACAATTGGAGTAAGTGGTGAATCAGCACCTTTTGTGTCTAAAGGATTAAAATTTTTAAACTTATCAGACTGGAGAAGATATTATCGAGATAGTGAAAATGCAGATGATGCAGCTACAGAACATGGCGAACCAACATTTGTAATTAAATCTCCGGATAGTAGAAAGTTTGGATTAAGTCCAATACCTGATAAAGTTTATAATGTATATTTTTATGCTTTTAATAAACCTACAAAATTATCTTCTCAAAGTGATACGGTAATATTACCTGAACAATATACAAATGTGATTACTTCACGAGTAAGATATTATGTATGGCAATTTAAAGAAAGTCCTCAACAAGCAGCTTTTGCACTTGATGATTATAAAAAAGCTTTACGATATATGAAATCTAATCTGTTAAATCCGACTCCAAGAACTTTTACAGACGATAGAATGTACTTTTAATTATGGCACGAGCACAACCTTTTACAGTTGCATGTAACGGTGGATTAGTTAAATCTGCTAATTCAATTGACTTGTTAAGAACTCCGGGCGTTGCAAGAGAATTAAGAAATTTTGAAGTTTCTACAGAAGGTGGATATAGACGAATTAATGGTTTTGCAAAGTATGGTGGTGGAAGTGCTGCCAAGCCCACAGGAGGCTCTACTAATATTTTAGGAGTTATTCCATATGCAGACGGAGTTATTGCATGTGCAGGGACAGGAATCTTTTTTAGTCAAGATGGAACAAGTTGGACAAATGTAAGTCGAAGTTCTGTTTCAAGTAGTGGTGATAATCATACAGCATTTACTGGAAGAAGTACACTTACAAGAACTTCACAAGGACAAATTAGTTTTGCATTATTTGAAGGAGCTACGTTTGATCATGGATTATTAGTTATTGCTGACGGTGCTAATAAACCGTATTTTTTTAGAATGGAGGGAACAGGTTCTTTTACAAGTAGAACTTTTTTTGCAGGAGAAATAACTGTTACAGGAACAAAATTTGCAACACACGCAGCAATTCATGATAAACATTTAGTTGTTGCAGGAGTAGAAGATAATTTAAATACTATTTTTTTTAGTGGCACATTAGACCCTACAGATTTTACAACAACGGGATCGGGCAATATTGTTTTAGAAGATCAAATTGTAGGGATTAAAAGTTTCCGTGATGAGTTATTTATATTTTGTGAAAACTCAAT
>TARA_R100001591_G_scaffold26358_3_pt1 | contig 11812 bp, 17 predicted proteins | sample TARA_R100001591 | Tara Oceans TARA_R100001591 (sample SAMEA2622725) | marine metagenome | biome: marine biome (ENVO:00000447); feature: surface water layer (ENVO:00002042); material: "saline water (ENVO:00002010), including plankton (ENVO:xxxxxxxx)" | depth 5 m
TTGGGATACATCCCAGCGTGGTCATATTCTACTCTTAAAACTTTTGAACAATGCGCTTATAGGTCGTATATAGCAAAAGTAAAAAAGATAGCAGAAGACTACGGTCCAGCTGCAGCTCGTGGCACTGTAATCCATGATGAGGCAGAACGGTACGTAAAAGGGCAAAAAGGAGAACTACCTGATTCTTTACGCAAGTTTGAAAAACAATTCAAAGTATTACGTGAGTTGTATGAAGAAGCTAAAGTAGAGACTGAAGGTGAATGGGGCTTTACTCGTGCGTGGGAAACAACAGGCTGGCTAGCACCTGACACATGGGGTCGTATCAAATTAGATGCGTTCGTACACGAATCAGAAACATCAGCAAGAGTTATAGACTACAAAACAGGTAAAGCATATGGAAACGAAATATCACACAGTCAACAAGCACTTATATATGCTATTGGCAGTTTCTTTCGTTTCCCAGAACTAGAAATAGCTAAGACCGAGATATGGTATCTCGATCATGGCACAACTCTAGAACAAGTGTACACAAGGGATGAAGCAATGATTTTCATGCCCAAGTTACATGACAGAGCAATAGCTATGACTACTGCAACTAAGTTTCCACCAACACCTAGCAATTACAATTGTAAATGGTGTTCATATGGAAAAGGCGATTATCCCGTTTGCGAATGGGCTGAATCATGATATAATAAAAGTAACAACTAACGAATAACGATTAAGGAGTAACGATGAACGATATACCTGCGGCCTATGGCCACCAAAAAAAGACTACTGATTTCATAGTAGCAAATCCACAATGTATGATAACGTCAGATCCAGGCACTGGTAAAACACGTGCATGTTTAGATGCTCATGCTATACTTGGAGGCAAGACATTAGTCTTAGCGCCACTTTCAATATTGGAAGCAGCGTGGGTTGAAGACATTAATAAATTTCAACCAAATATTAAATATGGAGTAGCTTATGCTAAAAACAGGGAAAAAATATTTGAAGAAGACGACCTCGATATGGTCATCACTAACTTTGAAGCTGTCAACTTTTTACGCAAAAATCCACAATACTGTAAGCAATTCAACACAATCATTATTGATGAGTTTACCGCTTTTAAAAATAGGACAGCAAAACGCAGTAAAAATCTCAAACATATCATCTCATATTTTACTAATAGGATTGCCATGTCTGGTACTCCTAATAGTAATACTATTCTAGATATCTGGCACCCTACATTGTTGGTCGACGACGGCCAACGATTAGGTGCACGATTCTTTGCGTTCCGTCACCAAGTATGTACACCACGATTTAATGGCTTTGCTAACGAATGGATAGACAAGCCTGGAGCAGAAGACGCAGTAGCTAATCTGTTATCTGACATTACAATACGATATGGTCTATCGGAATGTATAGATCTACCTGACAATATAACACGAACAATCAACACTAAACTTACACCACAAGTACAAAAACAATATAACTTGTTTGCTAAAGATTCTGTGTTGTATACAAAATCAGGCACAGTTAATGCTGTACACGCAGGTGCTCGTGTCAAGAAGCTACTGCAGCTTGTTACGGGCGCAGTATATGACGAAGACAAACTAGTTCAGTTCATACACCAAGAAAGATATGACATAGTTATGACTTTAGTAGAACAACGTGCGCACTCCCTGGTAGCATTCAACTGGCGACACGAACGTGATGCTTTAATAGAACTAGCAGAAAAACTAGATATATCTTATGAAGTTATTGATGGCGAAGTCAAAGCAGAACGTAGAAAAGATATTGTTGCACGTTTTCAAGCAGGACAAATAAAGATGTTACTGTGTCATCCACAATCAGCATCTCATGGTCTTACACTTACTCGTGCAAATACTGTGATCTGGTGTTCTCCCACGTATAACGCAGAACACTTTCAACAATTTAACCAACGTATATATAGAGCAGGTCAAACACAAAAGACCGAAACTATACTTATACAAGCTAAAAATACTTGGGAGCCCGAAGTATATCAAAAGCTAAATACTAAACTAGGGCGAATGGAAAACTTGCTAAATATCTTACAGGAGGTAAAACATGGCAAAGAAACTTAATGACTTATTAGCCGAATATGGCACAGTGCGAGACGGTATCAAAGACCTACAAGCACAAGAAAAAGAACTAAACATTCTCAAGTCTGAACTTGAGAGTCAGATCGCTATTAGAATGACTGAGGAAGGCCTCGATAAGATTTCTAATGGTGGTCGAACAGTCTCACTTAAAAATGAGATTGTCCCTAATGTAGAAGATTGGGATGCACTACAGCAACACGTAGCTGAAACTGGTGAGTTTGAGCTGTTGCATAGACGTGTATCCGCTACTGCATACAGGGAAAAAGTATCACTAGGTGCGGACGTACCTGGGGTTACGAACCGAGAGTTGACACGTATTAATTACAGGTCAACATAACAATAACGAATATCGAATAACGATGGAGGAAATAACGATGTCTAACGATATTAGTATAGTAACGAGCAAGATGCCCGCTCATATCCAAGAGGGATCAGCAATGGGGAATGAAAATGTGACTTCAGAACATATTTCAGTCCCAAGAGTAAAACTACTTCAAAAGATGAATCACGAAGTAGATCCAAACCACAGTGAGTATGTTGAAGGTGCCAAAGAAGGTGACTTCATAAACACTGTGACTGGTGAAAACTACGGTTCATCTCTAATTGTAGTTAATACTCATTTTAAAGAAGAGTATGTTATCTGGAGAAAGAGAACAGAAGGTGGAGGACTAGTAGGAAATTTTACTACTAGAGTCGAAGCTGAAAAGTATCTTGAAGATAACGGACTTGATGCAGATAAGCATGATATTACTCAAACTCACATACATACGTTGTTGCGTATGGATGAGAAAACACAAGAAATATCAGACATACCTTTTCTGTTTGATTGTGCCTCTTCTAAACTCAAAGTTTCTAGAGATTGGAATGTCCAACTCTTAAAACTAGGGGGGAATGTTAACAGGTTCTCTTACATGTGGAGAATGTCCTCAGTACCACAAAGCAATGCTAAAGGTAGCTGGGTCAATATTGATATTGAACCTGTGGGTTGGTTAAAAGCTGAAGCTTATCAACAAGTAGAAGCTTTTTATAAGAACAGTATAGCTAGTAAGTCTAGCTAAAGTTCGTGCGATCGGGGTGCGACATAATAGGTCGCATGCCCGATTACCTAATTGTCCCTGTATGGAGGGAATTTATATCTCTTTGCTTGGTGAGGGATACGGTTAAAAGGTAGTAAGTGTCTCCGTACACGGGACTCCTTGCTAAATTGCACTTACTACCACACCAAGCCTATGTTATACTCCTTGGGTGCGTGAAAAGGAGTTCATAAATAAAGTGCACAAGCACTTATCAAAAGAAGTTTATCGTTGGAAGATAAACGATCCCTACCATGGAGGTGTCCCTGATGCTTTCTATTCTGGTATACAAGGTCACTGCTTTGTAGAATATAAATACAAAGATTCTTTACCTAAAAAATCAAATTCTAAAATAAAATTAAATTTATCTGAACAACAACGCAACTGGTTAAAAACACAAAAAGTCAATAATATTTTCGTGTACGTGGTATTTGCCTGCCAGGATCAAGTGTACGTCATAGAAGACTTTGACTTGCAAGAATTTACAGTTGAAACATTTAACATGCACGCAGTTCCATTTGAAAACTTTATATCTGCCTTGTCTAAATTTTGTTTGGAGAAAAACAATGAATCATAATGAAAAAGAAAAATTTTTATTTGCTTTAGAAAAACTATACTATGAAAACCCAAAGGTTAAAGAAGCAATGGATAAACTAATGAATAAAATAAAAGAAATGATGGATAAACTACCGGGGGAAAAATAATGCCTGACATGGTTAACTCACCACCACATTACAACAGTGGTGACATAGAATGTATAGATGCTATTAAAGAAAGTATGACACCTGAAGCATTTAAAGGTTACTTAAAAGGTAACATTCAAAAATATATTTGGCGCTATGAAAACAAAAAAGGCGTTGAAGACCTAAAAAAAGCGCAATGGTACTTAAATAAACTCATAAAAACCGTAGAAAAAACTAAAATTGCATAGAACGCACGGAGGTGCTTTGTGCTGCATTTTAAGTGTTTTTGATATCAACACAAGGACTATGTGCTAAAAACGCCTTAGAATAAATACTATGAGGTCATTTTTTGCCAGCTTTACGATTTCGGGCAAAAGAACGGTTCTTTGATCGTTTAACTACTTTTAAATTAGATCTTTTAGCATTCATAGGATTTCCGTCTTTATGATGCACATCTTTACCGTCACCTTTTTTAACTTTTCCTAATCTTTGCATTAAACGTCTAACTCTATTTCTTTGAGCACGACGTTTCTTTTGCTCAGGCCTGCCTTGGTAGTTTTTATATTCTTTTTTATAATTACGTGGCATTTATATAGTATACACTTTTAAAGGTTCTTCTTTACCTTTTACTTTTATAGATGGCATTAAATGTAAATCTTGTACTTTTAATGCTGTAGTTTCTCCAATCAATAAATCTACACCTCTACCTTTTGTTGCACTCTCTAATCGTGCAGCTACATTTACTGCATCTCCTATAGCAGAGTAATCAAACCTCGTGTTACTACCCATATTACCAACTACAGCTTCGCCCGTATTTACACCTATGCCTATAGCTATTGGTTCAGGTAATTCTTTTTGCAACATACGAATAGCCGTACGCATATCTTGGGCACAGGCGACAGCACGTTGTTCATGTTCATCAATATCGAGGGGGGCGTTAAAGATGGCCATACATGCGTCGCCTATGAACTTATCAACCATACCCCCATGTGCTTGAATACATTGTACTTGTGCAGTAAGCACTTTGTTCATTATTTCAGTCACTTGTTCAGGTGGCAGTTTCTCTGATAAATTTGTAAAACCTCTAACATCTGTAAAAAGAAACGTGCATGTGCGTTTTTCTCCACCTAACTTTAACAAGCTGGGGTCTTTTTGTAATTGTGCAACTTGCCTAGGATCTAAGTAATGTTCGAATTGTTTCTTTATTTGTTGTCTTAATTTATATTGTTCTCCAAATCTTAACCAAAATTCTTGTACAGATAAAAGTGTCATACTAACTGTGCTATAGCTAAAATCTATAAGTACATTATTTCGTGCAAGATATACTGCAGCTGCAGCTTGCACAGCATATAAAAACCCAACCCCCGCCATAGAACCTATAACAGGTGCATTACGCACTATAAGTATTAATAATGATAAAGACCCTACTAATATAAGTAATTCATATAACAAAGAAAGACCAGGTATTGCAGGCACATCTACAGTCATACTTTCTGCTAAAGCTGCTTGCACGTGGTGTGGATATTTTAAACCAACGGAAGTGGCTATTTGCGGCATCACCCCTTTTGCTGTTACTCCTACAAACACAAACCTGTCTTTTACGTCCATTTCTTGTAGTGTAGTAGTTGGTGTATCAATCCATGATACCCAACGTCTTCCAATATTATCTACTGGTATTTGTGCATAGTTAGGCAAAGTAAGTTCTACTATTTGGCCTTGTTCAGATTTAATAATGTAAGTATCGGAACCAGATACTATTTTCATTACTTCTATACCAAAAGAAGGTGTCCAACCATCTGGCGTTTGTAGCAACAAAGGTAAACGTCTTACTAAGTTATCTACATCTGTTCGTGCAACAGCGAGGCCCTGACTAGTTGCACTTGCAAGTTTTTCTGTGTTTTTTACTACTCCTTTAGATTCTATTGCTTGTATGGGTAAGCCATCTCCTAATATAACAGTGCCTGTAGTGGGCGGATACTCACCTGTATCATTTTCAAACATTGCAATAACACTTGCTGTATTTGATAACATGTATGCAAAATCATCATCTCCTCCAAACCTATCTTCTTGTGGAAAAGCGACGACCCAACCCACGCCCCAGGCTCCTGCATCTATGAGGTTTTTATGAATATGTGCAAGATCTTGACGTGGGTAAGGCCATCCACCAGACAAAGCTAGGTCTTGCTCTGTTATATCTAGTGTAACAAACATGTCACTAGGTTCTGGTGTTGTAACTAAAGCGTCAAAAGTTTTTAATTTAAGTATTTCTAAGGCTTGCCAATTAAATAGTAAAGGTATGCATAGTATTGGTATGCTAAGTAACGAAATCCATTTCTTCATCCTGACCCCTGTTTAATTGTAATAGTAGAATTACCTCCACCGTTAACTACAATCTGCTGGTATTTACCATCCTGTATTAAAATAATAGTGTAACCTTGGGCACTGTTTACCGTCAACTGTGCGTTTTGATTAACTTTTCTTTGAAAGGCGATCTGTTCTCCTTGCAATAAAGTTATTATCTGCGTTTCTAAGTCTTGTCCTATTTCTGTGCCTTGTATCGAAGTGCCTACAGTTAATTTTTTAGTATCTAATTCATCTATTTCTTCTATTATTGCTAGTAAATCTTCAAAGAAATTTATGTCTAAAAAGTTTATATCGAGTTCTGTAAACTCTAAAGTATCTTCAGCTAAATAATCTTGTTCTAGCTCATTAAACTCTAAATAATCTATATCTAATATAGCTCCGCTATCTGCTACGGACGTTGTGGATGAATCTGTGGATAACTTTTGTTCGTCCGGAGGTGTAACAATAAGCATGTTATCTATAATATCTAAAGTAAGGTCAAGTATTACAGGCTTAGTAGGTGCAGTTTCCCATACTTCCACGGTAGTAGCTTGATAAGGTTTATTAAGAGTAACGCTACCTGTTGCGGTAGTTACAAGTATTTCACCACTAGATATGCCGTTTTCATCTGGAAGTAATATTATTAAACTGCGGCCTAGTTCATCTACCGTGCAGGTAAAATCAGTTCCCCTAATCGCTATATCTGCAGTAGGTGTAGACAACCTAATGTTTTTCTTATCTATTTTACCTAATCTACTAGTTACAAACCTAGCAGTACCACTGGCAAACTGCAAAGCCATTTTGCCTTTTGAGGGGTCAGGATCGAATATGTATTCGGTAATAACTAACTTAGAATGTTCGGTTAATCGTACAACAGAGTTGTCCAGGAAAGTAATTCCTACACGACCCGTACTAGTACGTACATCGTCCATTTGTTGAATGCCAAAGTCTAATTCAGCCCCATAAGGCTTATCTCGTATTACTTCAGCAGAGCCGTTTAGCTCAGATATGTCTCCAATATTAACAGCTTGTGCTTGTACCGCCGTCGTTCTGAACAACACACACAGTGCCATTATTGCCAGTAGACAAAATCTTAAGCCAGTCACTAGCCAATGTAGATGATTGTGTAATATTAAAAGTCCTGCTGTTGCCTGTTTGGTCAAGATAGAAATATCCATTTTGATATCCACTTCCGTCAAATGTTATTGAGTTAGAGTCCCCGTCGACATCTACATAAGATGTACCTAGGTCATAATCAATATCGAAATCAAACGTGTTGCTATCTCCATTAATTATCCAGTCTAAGTCAAGTGTCGAAGCTAAAGCATTAGTACCAACGTTTAAATTAAAGTCGTTACTAGAACCAGTTACGTCTACATTGTAGTTACCTGAATCTGCGCCATATGTATTAGTTGGGTCTACTTGTATATCAAATATATTGCTATCTCCATCAAATTCAAAAAATCCTGTAATGCTATCTCCATAAATATCACCTAAGAATTTGTTTGAGCTACCTATTTGATTTATATCTAAAGTAAGATTTAAACCGTCAAGATCGAGCGCGGTCATAGTACCACTAACAGCGTCTAGTCCACCAATGATGTTAGACGAACCTAACTGTTCTATGTCTATGTTTGCGTTATTCCCGGACTGGTCGACATACACTTCATTATCAGCATACAAAAAACCAACTAACAGTAAGGGTAAAAGTTTTTTCATTTATAACTCCAATATCCAGCTTGTTCACCCTCCTTGATTATTTCTAATACGGCTGTTTCTATAGCAGAACGCAAAGCAAGTCCTCCAGACTCATTTCGCACTACACCACTTTCTATCTCTACTAATTCAGTACCAGCTTCGATAAAACGAAACACGTCGTCTGTTAATGATACACTAAGAATGGTCTTAGATACTAATTTTTCAAGTAGCACTTGGCCTGAGTTTACAGACACAAGACGTAATTGTATGGTTATTGAATCTGTTCTATAAGCTTTAGATATACCAATTCCTAAATATCTAGCACCTGCGCCACCAGATGTTACATTAGATTCATATGAAACTACTGACCCCTCTAGTAATAAACCTGCAAATAACAAAGTACCTATCTTTGTATTGTCTTTGTTTTCAGTCCTACCACTACGTATTATCTGGCGTTCTTTAGTTAAGTTATCTAATCCACCTCTTTCTACTACAGTAAAAAAACCACCGTTTTGTTTACATGCGTCTTTAAGAGCTTTAATAAGATAGGCGCTAGGTTGTTGGGTTATAGCTGTAGAGAAGCTAGCATACATAGAATTGCTAAGTCTTTGGCCTGTTTGGTCAGTAAATGCGTTTCCGTACACAGCTACAGTTGGTTTTCTTTCAGGCGTACGGCACTCCTGCAAGTCTGTTATAACTAGCTCTTCTATCTGTGCTGACTCGATTTTCCGTATCGGAGCTATGTTATTTTCTATGGGGTCAAATAATAGTGACGCGCAACTAGAAAGTAAAAGAACCGATAGGTACCGTAATTTCTGTAGTATTGCCATCTGGGTCTGTTATCTTTAGAGTTATCATTGTACCATCTTCACTCACGTTGTATTCAATAGTGTTGCCCATTAGTTCAATGATACCTTGTGTTTGAGGCGTATCTCCAAACAAAGCATCTACAAGTTGTCTTGATAGCTGTGCATATATTCTAGACTCTAAGTTACGTATAAATCTAGCAAGGGTAGTATTTTCTGCATCTCTTTTAAGTTGTTCTTTATAAGCTTTTAGTTCTGCTTTAATATTTTCTTTACGATTAAATTCTTGGTTTTCAATAGTAAGATAATGTGAACTGGTACCTACGCCACTAAAACTAGGGTTTTTAAAACCGTGAACTATTTGATCTGCTTTTACATTCATTGCAATAATTGCAATAAATAATACAAAACCTATAAAAACTAAACTTATTGTAAGTCTATATTTTTCTAACTCTATTGCTTCTATTTCTTTCTTAGTCTTTCCTTTGGTCATCTCTATCCGCCTTAGCAATTTTGTTGCTATCTATAAGTTGAGGTACTCCTAGTATAGTCTTTATAAGCGTATCTTGTCTAATAATCTCATTGTCTAAACTACGTATTCTATCTATCAAAGCCACTAAAATACCGTGTTGTGAGTCAAGTTTCGTGCCAAGTCTCTCTTCAATAGCTGCAATTTGACCCTCTACTTTTTCATCAACGGTATCTAGTTTGGTCTCCATACCGTCAACAATACGCATTATAAGTTTATATATAAACCAACCAAGACCAATAGCTGCTGCTATAGGAAAGCCTACTTGTTGTATAACAGTTATGATGTCTTGCATCAGTCTTGTTTATTGGAAGCCCCAAAGTAAAATGATATCACTGCAGATGCTAGGCCACCGAGATAACCTAAAACCAAATTAATTAGGGCTTCACTGTTCTGTTCTGGTGGTTGGAGAGTCACGAGGAAAATATAACCAAGAAAACCACCAACCATGGCTATACCTATAATTCTAGCTGTCCAATCTTTACTAAATGTGTTTCGTGCGTGTTGTTTTTCTTTAGCTTCTAAATCGTACAAATCAACATCAAGCTCTTTCATTTTAGCTTCAAATTCTTTTTCTGCTTTTTTAATTTCAATTAACTGTTCAGGCGTAGCATTTGCTAATGCTTGTTCTATAGACTTAGGGTTGTTTTCTACTCCTAATACTTTTGATATAACATCTCCTGCCATACCACCAAAGGGTCCACCTAATGCAGTTCCTAATGTTGGAGCGACTGCTCCTACTATATTACCCAGTAACTTCTTCATATTTTCCAAGCTTTAATAGCTCCTCCTTGTTTACTAAATGCTGTGCTTCTATATCATCTTTGCTTTGGCCTGTGTATGCAACAGCAAGATAATTATCAATAAGCGCTTGGTTTAGATCTACGCCATCTGCAATAATGACGCCTAGAACTCTACCGAATTTCCCTTTCTTGTCTAGTTTTGTTTGTATTTTTAAATCATCAGCATGCAAGATAGCATCTGATAAAAACTTACCAGCTAGTTTTCCTCTAGCTTTTTCGTCTAAGTCACGTGTTCGTGATTCTGGTGTGTCGATTCCGTATAACCTGACACGGGATGTATAAGAGATATCAAAACCTAAATCTATTATGGCGTCAACAGTATCACCATCAACCACCCGGGTTATATCGCATCTATATTCGTACATTACTTACCAACTGCTTTTTGAGCTTTCTTATGAGCAGCAGTAAATGTGCTACCTTTCATCATAAGATTTTTCATGTACTTCATATGTTTAGCAGTGTGGTGTTTTGAATGTCGCTTCATAGTGGCCTCTTGCCTTTTTGTAAGAGCTTTTTTCTTCATAGGTTTTTTAGCCATTCTTTTCTTTGGCCTACCTACTTTGCTCCCATACGTTCCTTTACCTCTTGGCATAGTTTGTCTCCTTAATATTTGACATAGTTTATTCTATCCATATGGATTACTAACGTCAATATCATCAGCAGTTGACCAAGTTATACCATCTAAATGAGACAACAGAGCATTTAACTCTAGCTCTCTGGTGCTAAAATGATCTGTTATCCAACCTTGTACAATAGAGTCTGTTACATTTTCTATTTCTACAAAACCTGAAGCTGATGTATTTTTTTCAAAGTAGTTAAAAGTTATAGATTGTTTAGGCACAGTTAGTGTGTTGCTAGAATCAGCTGTTTCATGCGCATTTATTGTGTACTCTACCTCGGTTACTAATACCTTACCGTCTTCTACTATTTGTTTAGATGTAATTAAAGTTGGTGTAAAAGTTGCTGTATATTTTTTAAGAACTGCCATAATTAACTCGCACTAAATTTAACAAACCTAACATCAGCTGACCCTATCTGCCTAAAGTTTGCATCTCCTTGCCCATACATATAACATTTTACCGTACCACTACCAGTATATCTAAATGCAATTGGTAAATTAGCAGTGTCAGCACTGCTTGTAAGTCTAGACTCAGTTATGCTTGTGTTTAAATGTTGTATATCAGGAGTTCTATAAACTACACCAGAACTCCCATCAAGTAACTCTGGGGTATCAGTGCCACCTGATGTAACGGTCGTATTAACTGTACCATCAGAAAATAACAAATGTATTGTTTTAACTTGACCATTACCTCCAACTAAACGCACATAACCTTGATAAAACCCAGCTCCTGTCCCAACTGTAGTTATTTCTGCATATCTTTTAGAGTTAAGGTTAAAGTTTCCAATACTGCTACCTGTAACAAGACCCCCGCTTGTAGGTAATACTAAATCTGTAACATTAATTTTATCTGCTGTGATTGTTTGAGAATCAATTCTAGCTGCGTTAATAAAACCTGCATTTATTTTAGTTGCATTTAGATCACTTATCTTTGCATTTGTGATTTGTGCGTTTCCAATTTTAGCCGTTGTTATAGTTGCATTAGCAATTTTTGCAGCTGTTACAGCTAAGTTAGCAATTTTAGCTTCGGTTACAGCTAAGTTAGAAATCTTACCACTTTCAATAGTTGCGTCAGCAATACGTGCATTTGTTATAGCTCCGTCTTCAATACGTGCACTGTCTATAAATACTGAACCTCCACTTACAATAAACG
>TARA_R100001591_G_scaffold43178_1_pt1 | contig 11802 bp, 15 predicted proteins | sample TARA_R100001591 | Tara Oceans TARA_R100001591 (sample SAMEA2622725) | marine metagenome | biome: marine biome (ENVO:00000447); feature: surface water layer (ENVO:00002042); material: "saline water (ENVO:00002010), including plankton (ENVO:xxxxxxxx)" | depth 5 m
CGGTAAGGTGATAAAAATACCTTATACAATAGCAACGTCTGCTTCTAGAATACCTAATGGTGGTAAAGCAAAGGACTTAACATTTTTAGAACTATCAGAAAAAAGAGCAGAATCTGTTGAAAATTATTTACAACAGGTATTCTCATCCGCGGGAGTAAAAATGATTGAGCCAATAATAAGTTTCCAAGGAGGTAATAAAGATGGGTCAAGTGGACCTGAGTGGTCTGGTAGAAATGAGGATAGACCTAAGTACGAACAATATAAATACTGTAAAATTGCCGTAGCTTTTAAATTATCTTCACCAGGTTTAGAAGAAGATGAGGTTCTAGCAGAACCAGAAACAGTTACAAAGGTAGGTGAGTGGAATTTAAAAATTACAAGACAAATAAAAGGTAGACCATTTAAAGACTTTATTACTTGGATTACTAGTTGGGAATTACCGAAAGGAAGACCCTCAAACGGTAAAAAATCTAAAAGAAATCCAATAGGATGTCCAGCTTACGACTAAAGAAATTTATTAGGGACTTTTTCATTCTCATCCCAATCTAAATTTATATAGTGTGACTTATCTCTTAAAAGTTGAAATACTGATAAAGCAACATACTTACCATTTTTTCTAGTACTTTTGAATATATAGACAGAGTTAAATCCCCTAGTCATATACTTATCTTCTATACCTTTTTTATGTGAAGGAGAAAGATTCCACACAAAAACCATACGTTTAGCTATTTCATCTACAGACATATGGATAGTATCTGTATCACCCACACTAATCAAAGCGATAACCTCAATACCACCCTGACAATCACAGTGATAAAGTCCACCACCAAACTCCAAATCTTCAAGAACTAATTTTTTACCAAAAGGTACAGCTCTTTTATTGTCTGAATTAAATTTAAGTTTATTAAGACCTAAATTATCTCTGTGTCTGTTTACTTCGTTAAAAACAGCTCTTTCTATAGTGGTGTCTCTATAGTATTCTTGAGAATAACTTAGTAAAGATACTAAAACTAATAATATGGTTGTTGTTATATTTTTCATACTACAAAGATAATAAATTTAAGTTAAAGGACCAAACGAATTGTACTATATTATACGAAGTATTTTAACTATAGTTCCTACTATTTATAGTATATGGAAAAATACACACCAAAAATATTAAGTGAAACAGTTAGAGTTAGAAAAATAATGGGTCTTAGCAACCTTGTGGAACAAAAGAAAAATTTTCAAATAGGTAAAACTGTAGTTAAGGGAAATCCTGAAAAAGGAGAACCTATAAATATAGTAACTGATAGGGAAGCAAAGTATAAAGTTATGGACGATAATGCTAACAGTGTTGGGGAACCTTTTTTTTGGTCAGTAATGGATGCATTAGATAGTAAGTTTAGAGATAAAGGAGGGTGGCAAAAATTTAAAGAACAATTATTTTTAAAAAAAGTAACAATACGTTCAGGTGCTAGTAATTTTTATAAAGGAGGGGCAACAGCAGCTGATGTTGAAAATAATAGAGTAACACCTATGCCACCTCTGGAAAAAGTAGAAGCGGCCGCGGGTGGATTTTTTGATATGTACCCAATACCTTATTATGAAAACAATGAAATAATTGTTAAATGGGACAAAAATAGTAAACCATATAAAGATAATTTAGCATTAGCGAGAAGAAGAGGTGAAAACTTTCTAGTTTGGATTAAACAAAATTTAAAAAATAATGGGCTACTTCTACTAGACCCAATGGAAAAAGAAGATGTTGAAGCTTTTATAGTAGATACTGGTGGTGTGATAGATAGTAAAAGAGACAAAAGTGCGTACCCTAATCCAGGTCAATTTATTACCATGGATTTAGAATTAGGTAGTGAAGGTGTTTTAGGTGAGGAAACCACAGAATGTTTAATAGATATGGAAATATTAGTTGGTTATTACCCTAGAAGAGCCACAACAAAACATCAGTGTGACTCAGCAATATTTGATGTTTACTTAAATAGAGAATATGTGTTTACAGCTAATTTAAACAACAATAATGACCCAAACATAGGAGACTCTAAAAAACATAGAGTTAAAGGTGCACAAGGTGGACAAGGTGGTAAAAGAGTTTGTGGTATGACAATTGGGAATGAATTAGCTAAAAAAATACTATCAAACACTCAAAGTGAAACAATAGAAGTCGGTATAAAAGGAATGGTTAAAGGTGGTAATAGTAAAAACTTACAAACCGGAAAACCAGCAACTTATAAAGGAAAAAAGATACCTGGTAATAACGTACCACCATTACATGCCGATGTACCAACAGTTACTTTAAAATGGGGTGATGGACAAAAATGGATGGGTGAACCTAATGTTAAACTTAAAAGAGGTAACACTTCCTATCAAAAAATTATGACTTTTGATGTTTGTAAACAAGAAGTAGATGCTGGTTAATCACTCACATTAACCACGTTTAAAGTTATTATAAAATAATCATCATCTAGTTCTAAAATACTAATAGCTCCAATATCCATATAATCTAATAACATAATTCTTTGGTGTGAAGGAGAGTTATCCCAAGACTCTATAGCTGTCTTAAGTAAATCATTATCATTTTGTTTGTATCTTCTAAATTTATAAAGAATACATTCAGCAGAACCTAAAAAATTTGTAGTACCGTAATATTTTATTCTATCAGCAGCATACTTTAATTCTTTTTCGTGGTGTGGATTATCCAAAATATAGTTATGTGGGTACCCATTATTGTTTAAGTAAGTATTGTGGTGTTGAGCAGCTAATAATACCTTTTTGTCAAATTTTAATGGTTTAAGTCCATTTTCTATACGATATTTGTTAAAATACTTAAAAATTTTAACCTCTAATTCACTTTGACCATAAGAAGTTATGGATATAATTAATAGTAATATTGTTATTAGATTTTTCATACTACAAAGATAATAAAATTAAATGATTTAAACAACTAAAAATCTATTTATTATTAATTAAATTATTAGTAGTTTTAAAAAAAAATAATTATGGATATTACAACAACACAAGAATTTGACAAAATAATTAATGATTCAGAAAAAAAAGCTGTATTAATAGATTTCTGGGCTCCTTGGTGTGGACCATGTAGAATGTTAACTCCTACAATAACAAGTCTATCCAAAACCTTCCCGAACAAAGTTTATAAGGTTAATGTGGATATGCAAAAAGAAATAGCTATGAGATTTGGTATTAGAGGAATCCCTAGTGTGAAAATATTTAAAAATGGAGATGTTATGGAAACTTTACAGGGCGTACAACCAGAATCTGTTTATTCAGAAAAATTAAAATATTATTCTAACTAATTTCTTCCCCACCTTCCTGTAAAGCACTAATAGTATAGTGATATTCTAAAGTTTTATTAACTAACTCATCTATTCTTTCATCTGTAGTTGTGGATGTCCAGGTAGGTAAATTTTGATGATTTCTCCAAATACCCCTAAACGGTTGTGGTGTATTAACTACTTGTCCATCAGGTATAATAGTCATTTCATTTGTGGGTTTATTTGATAATTCTTTTGTTTCTTCGTTAAAATAATAACTATTTGGGTGTTTTTCGTTTAAAATATATTCTAAAATGTCACTTTTTACGTTTTTAGGTAAATTAACCATTAAACCATCTATTCTTTCATCTTTTTCATTCCACCATGATAATTCTCTTTTATCTAACTCATAATATACCGCCCATTTAGTATTATTTTTACGAGACATAATATAAAGTAAAATACCTTTAGAGGAGTAACTATAAAAAGTTTCGTCATTAATACTAGATGTACACCATTTAGTTGAAGCACCATATTTTCTACTAGAAATGATGTTTAAAGGTTTTAAAATTAAATAATCACTATCATCAAAAACAACATCAGAATGTGGGTTAGTAGACTTACTAGAAAGCTCCAACTCAACCCTATAAACTTCATCATTTAATTCTAGTAAACTATTATATTCTTGTATGTCATTTTTCTTTATTAGTTTTTTTTCGGACAACTCTAAAAATTTAGACAGTGATTTTATTGAGTCTACACCACCTATTAATTCTATAATATAAATTAATAAAACTTTATTAACAGGAACTAAATTATCTAAAGAAATATCTAGTTGATAATATGGAATATCTTCTATTTCATTATTAGGTATATTCTTTAATTCATTTAATAATAAAGTCATAAATTTACCTGTTTTAGATGGGTCCAAAATTCTTAGTAAATCTAAAACTGATAAGTTATAGTATGGATTTTGTTCTTTTATTTTCTTTAATGACATAAGTTTTTTTTAAAAAATAACACAAATATACCATAAAATCAATTCCAATTTATCGTAAAATCAGTACCAAACAGCCTAATTTTTACCCTACTTTAACCTCAAAACCATGATTTTTTATATTTTATTGACTTTTCTAAAATTAGCGGTACATATTAACAAGACTTCCAAAAATGGGTATCCAAATTAAAGAAGTCATCTCTTCAGTTACCGGAACTAAAGAGATATAAACTGATAAAAAAATAAATTAATATGGATTCAGTAATTAAGTACATCACAGGATTTTTCGGTGGATTAGGGTCAATTCTAATGGCAGTAATTCCAGTATCTATTCTTTGGTTTGTATTGACGGGCGGTGCCATTTTCAACATGGATGTGGTAGGTAACCTTACTGCTCTTATCAACTCTCTAGGTAATGGAGGATTTGTTGGTTTAGTAGTATTAGTGTTGTTGGCGTCATTTTTTACTAAAAAGTAAAATAGAGATGTGGAGATGAAGACTCCAACATCTCGTAAAAAATAACTAGAAAGTATAAAAGTTAAAAATTAGAATAAAAAAATGAAAAAATTGATTTTAACAATGGCTGTAGCATTCTTAACTACTCTAGGATTATCAGCTCAAAATTTCATGGTCGTAGGAACTTACGATGGTGACCAAGAAGAAACAATGGACAAACTAACACAAAACTTAGGTGTTGGTTATGTATTGAATGACAATTGGACTTTGGGAATGATTCAAGCTGGTGAAGATGCTGAAGGTGATATGACTTATGACTTATGGGGAAGATACTATTGGAACGTTAACACGTTCGTATCTCTTCAAGCACCTACGGAAGAAATGATGGACAACATGACTGTTGGTGTCGGTTATTCTTACAATGTGTGGAAAGGTCTTAACGTTGAACCTAGATACAGTATGGGATTAAAAGAAGATGAAAACGGAGAAAGAGAGGGAACTTTCAATCTTGGTTTCTCATATAGATTTTAAGTGATTTAATTATCATTAAAAAAACCCTGACTAATAATCAGGGTTTTTTTATTACATACTAACTTTTTTGTCTCCATAAAGTTTTGTAATCTTTTGATAAGCATAATCCCATCTACCCCTAGAATCTTTGTATTTATGTTTATCTTGACTTTCCATTTTTTTAAGTTGAGCGTCAAATTCTTTTTTTAAACCCCTTTTATTAATGTCTTCGGTTATGTCCCACCAAAAGTCTTCCCAATGTCCCATTTTGTTAAATTTTTTTAAATTTTATTTCCTCGTTTTACCCAGTAGTAAGATTTTCCCATACTCCAGTAAGCATCATGAGCAAGACCTTTTTGTCTTAATTTTCCAATCTCTACATGCTTAGCTTGATTATTTAAAGGAACACCTACTAATTTATAATTTTTTAATTTTTCTTTCATAAAACAAAGATACAAAAAATAAATAGACTACCAAATAAAAATGTTTATATATTTATATAAAAAACTAATTAACAATGGCAAAAAAAATTAAATTAACAGAAGATGAATTAACTAACTTAATTAAAGGTATAGTAGAACAAGAATTAGAAGACGAAGTTCTTTTAGATTTAGATGATGAAAATTTAGATTTAGATATAGAATCGGAAGAAGAAGAAGAATTAGAAATTTTAAGTCCTGAAGAAATCATAGGTTTAATGGAGGAACAAATACTCCAACTACAAGACCGTGTACAGTATTCTGAAGAATTACTAGCTGATATGTTAGAATTTACGACTACTTTAATGCAAGATTTAGAAAATAATAGTGAATCTTCAATGGCATTCAGAAAATCAAAACAAAAATTAAGAGCTTTAGAAGGTAGAGCTGGTAGAGAAATATTTTGGTTAAAATCTCGTAGATTGTAACTTTTACTTCACAACATAATATTTAATTTACAAAGATTATTTATTATGTTGAAAGAAATCATATCCCACAGTTTAGATGAAAACAGAGGGGTTATTTATACTAATATTATTGTTAGTAAAGAAGAAATAGAAAAAGAGTTAGATTTAGAACTTTATATTGAGGATTTAGAAGATTATTGTGATTTGTATGAAGATGTTAATTGGTTAGATTATGATGAGTATGAAAATGATTCTGTTATACTACAAAGAAATCTTAATCCACTAGAATTAGAATATGGATTGAGTGAATATTTAAAAGACAACCCATCACTAGTAGAATTTTAATTTTAAGATGGCTTTAATCGTCATCTTTCTATATTTATATATAAATAAATGTCTATGCTCCAAAATCTTAACGAACAAATTGAGAGAGTTAGAGAATTAATGTCTCTTTCAGAAAAAAAAGAAAGTGTTACAGAAGGTAAACACGAAAGTTCTTATATGGCAAAAAGTCAGTTATATAATATAGCTAAAAAAGCACAAAGTATTCATGATAGATTAGAAAAAGATGAGGAGATTGATGATTGGATGGAATCTAAGATAGCACAAATGGCAGATAATATAGATAGTGTTAGTAATGCTTTCGATTATGACGAGTTTGAAGAAAAAAAAGTTTGTGAACAATGTGGTAAAATACATGAAGGTCATTGTGGTTCTATTAATATAGAAGAAGAAATTATGTCCGGAATACAAAGTGGTTATCCTGATACAGACGACACAACAACATACTCATTTCAAAGTAAAGGAGCTTTAGGTTCAGAAAAAGAGTTGGGTGATGAAGGATTTACTGAACCAAAATCAAACTACACTAAACTTAAAAAAGCTTATAATTTTACAAGTGATGGTCCACAAGATAGTTATATGGACCCAGAAGAAGATTATAGTATGGAACTAAGTTATGAATTAGGTGAACAAGATGCGGGAACAGAAAGTGGTGAATCGTCAGATGGTGGTGGAGCTGGTACAGCAAGTATGGGTGTATGGGATTCAGGAATAGCTAGAGGAGTGGCAAATCAATTAGGCAATACTAAATGGTCTGATTCATATCAACCAAGTAGAGGTAAAGCAAATCCATTATACTAATATGAAAAATACTATAAAATTAACACATAAGGAACTGGTTAACTTAATAGTTGAGTCTATTATGGATATTAGAGAAGAAGATAAAATAACTTCACCCGAACAATTTCGTGAGGTGATAAGAAATCTAGAAAAATTGTACGGACCTAAAAAAGACAATTCTAAAAGGGAAGAAGAAGTTAGTGAACAAAGAATAGGTTATGACACCTATTTTGATATACAGTATGGTGGTAAAGATTACAATACTAGTAAGTCTAGTAGTTCTAGTATAAGTGCATCCGATTCATGGTATCACTATGTTATTGACGCTATTTCTTTTGTAGCTTATTTACTTTGTGGTTTTACTGCTGGTATTGGTTGTGCGATATCAGTTGTTGCAGATATATGTAACGCACTTTTATATGTTTATACTAAGAATGATTATTATTCCGCAGGAATGCAACTAGCTTTCGCTGTTGTACCAGGTGGTGAAGCTCTTAAATATGCCGCAAAACCATTAAAAACACCTTTAAATATAATATTTAAAACAGCTTGGAATGGGTCAAAAAATATTAGTCGTACAGTAGCTCAAGAAGTGGCCAAGTTAACACCAAAACAAGTAAAATTAGCTAGAAAAATATTTCCTAAGTCTTTAGCAAGAGAACTATTGGCTGGTTTTACAGCAGCAAAAGCTACAGCTAGAGCTTATTACGGTAGTATACCAGGTCTTGAAACTATGATGAGTGGAGCAGAATACTTAATTAGAGCATTGGTTATTTTTATAGAAATGTGTTGGTATGACCCACAACTACCAGCAGAACTTATTGAAATAATAGCTGGAAATAATTCATTTTCTGATTGGTTAAAAGATAAACCTAAATTTGGACTTATTTTATGGAATAAGATTTTAGAGAATAATGGTAATATTAAAGGAGCTATTACAACTACACCATTTGACTGTACTGGAAAAGTATACACTTGGGATGGTGATGGAGAAATGTCGATAGAATTTGCTTGGAAACAAGATTACCCAACAAAAGAATTTACGGAAGATAATGTTTGGAAAGAGTGGCAAAAAGGATGGAGACCTGATGGGTATCAAAACGAATACGTTATAGTATATGAATTAATACAGGAAGTTGCACCGGAACTAATATCAAAATATCCAGATTATTTAAAAAATTGTAAAGTTTTTACAAGACTATTTACAAGTAAGAAACAATCCGATATAGAAACATTATATAAAATTTATGATGAAGCAGGGTTAGAATATTAAAAAAAGAAAAATGAAAAAAACAATTTTAACTGAAATAAATAGAACTCGTGAAATAATGGGATTAAACCCCTTAATTTTAGAACAGTCTAGTTTACTAAGATTTTTTAGAGGTTTACTAAAGGCCGGTGACTCACCTATGGTAGCACTAGGTAAAACTATAAGAAGAGAGTTTGGGGATGCAGTAGGAATCATACCTATCACTAAATTACTTAAAAATTCTAATATGGTGGAGGTGTTATCTGAAGTTATGGAAAAAACAAATGCTGTAATAAGAAATAATGGAGCAGCTATGAAGAAAAGATTTAAAGGAGTGGGTATAGAAATAAGTGAATCTCAGGCAAGTGCTTTGGGTAAAGCTTGGACTCAAGGTGAAGATGAATTTCTACTTGCGGTAAATCGTATAGCTAGAGAGACAATGGAAGACGTATCAACCATCCTAATCAAAGGAACTCCATCAGAATTTCAAAAACCATTAATTGACGCAATTTCAGGTGTAGTTAAAGTTAAAAATTTAGATGAGTTTAGAATGGTGTTAAAACAAATAGAACTACCAGACGACCAGATAACTAAAATTATGAACAATATAAGTACCTCAGGTACAATTGGTGGAAAGGGCAGGTTAGAAGATATATTCGGAGCTTTAATAAATCACCCAAACTACCAAGATGACATGATAAAAATATTAAGAAACTCAGATGAATTCCAAAGACTAGTTAGACAAGATTTTGGAATTGGGGATTTAGCTACAATGATGGGTAGGAAAGCTGACGACCCATTGGTTAAAAGTATTTACCAAAAGGCGATAAAAAAGACAGTCCCAGAAAAATTTAAAACTACAGCTAAAAAACCATTTCAATGGTTATTCTTAACAAAACAAGGTAAATATTTTATTGGTTATGTTTTATTTACACTAGGTATCAATTACATAATGGATTACTTTTTTGGTTATTCCATGGGTAAAGTTAAAGCTGGTCTAACCCCAGATTTATATCAAAGTGTTTTTGGGTACGAAAAATTTTTAAAGGATAAAGGTGGTTATACTGATGATGAAGCACTAGGAGTAGCAGAAGAATTAAATGAAGCTTTATATGGTAATATAATTCCAGGAACTGTAGATGACGATGCAATTATAGAAATATATAAAAAAATACCTAGTATATTAGCTGCTTCACAAGTTTGTTGGATGTGGGAAAATAAAGTACCTGGTACTACAGGAACTTTAGAACAAACATTATTGGATAGAATGCAAATAAAATTAGCACCAACACCAGCAACTAGACTAGCTGGTGACGTAACTAAAGCTGATGTTGAAGAGGAATTAGAAAAGAAAACTTGGACAGATAGTAAGGGTGTTACAACTAGAAGAGAATTTATGGATGTGGTTAATAAAAACTGGCCTCGTTATACACCTGTATTATATGATAGAACTAGTCAACCATACGTAAAATATTATAGTAAAAAAAATGGACCAATAGAAAATCCATTACTTGCTTCGTTAGCAGAAAATTGTGGTGGAAAAAATTGGAACGACTGTATGAGAAAATATGACCCATTACTATTTAACTCTATTAGTAAATCAATATACTCAGAAGCTGGAGATATATATCTAGAAGAACCACCAGAAACCACAATAGATACTACTGGAGATTTTGCAGAAAGTTTTCTAGACCCTGATTTATCGACAGAAGATAGACAAAAAGTATTTAAAGATTTAATGGATAAAGTATTTTAAAAATGGCAAATTGTAGTTGTAGAAATATTAATAAAGCATTTTGGGATTATTCCACACCTAACTCTCTAAAAGTTGTTGATGCAACCATCGATGAGTTAAATAATAGAAAATTAAAGGATGTTTATGATGATATATTAGAAAGTGAGGATAAAACACAAGCCTGTTCTTTAAAAGATTTATTAAATAGATTAAAGGATGCTGCTTTTGTAGAAAATAATGCTGTAGAACAAAGAGTTGTATCAACTTATTTAACTAATATTTGTAAGGTCATAGATAAAAAAACAGACCCAAACCAAGCGTGTGCTGATAGTTGGGCTCAAGGAGATTTAGATAAATTAAAAAAACTTAAACAGGATTGTAGAGATGAGGGTAAGGTATTTAGTTGCTCTAAAGGAAAATGTATTAAATCTAAACAAAACACAAAAAAACCAGACCCACAGAAAGTAGACATTCAAGGTTGTATGGACCCAGAAGCTATTAACTACGTAAAAGGAGCTACCACACCGACACAATGTGAGTATGAATTAGAGGTTGATTTAATTAACGAATACATATTCTGTAATACCCAAAAAGGTTGTATAAACAGTAATAATAAAAACACTCTTAAGAGAGGTGAAAATAAAATTAATGTAAAACCAACAATGGGATTGACCCCAGAAGCTTACATTAAAAATATTAGTGACGGAATATTTGACATAGTACTAAATTATTCAAATGGATTATTCCCAATAAACGATATAGGTTTTTATGGTGACAAAAAAAATGATTATCTTTATGATTTATCTAAAGCCTTAACTTTAATGGTTTTAAAAAATCAACCACAATTAGAAGACTACGATAATTTTCCATATACTCATGTAACTATATATGTTGGTGCAATGAGAATACCTATAGGGACGGCAAAATTAAATATAAATGAAAATTGGGGTGATAATTTAAAAAATGTCATAACAGATGTTAGATTATATAACGACACAAATAATTTTGTAAGGTTATTAAAAATAGCTAATAATTTAAATAAAACTTTTGATTTAGATATCTTACAAGATGAATTTAATAAAGATGTTAATTGGTTAAATGATAAATTAAGTGGTAGTAATTTTATGGTAAGTAATGCGGGTGTCATTACTTTACTTGAACATAAAGAGGGATTAGGTAAAGTTTTAAACGAATATAGAAGACCAACTGGGTTAATTAATATTTTAAAATAAAAAAAGGACCCTTTGGTCCTTTTCTTTTTGGTGGAGATGGTGGGATTCGAACCCACGTCTTGTTCGCATTCAACTAACATCTATCCTACACGTTTAGTTTATTCTTTTGTTGTCGGACTTAATTTTATAGAATAAACAACCTTCAAATCAGTCCCAAGCTCCCGATGTACATAATACCGGCCGAGAACGTTACCGGGTTCGATTTGTCTATTTGACACCTCAAAAACTAAAGACACAAATCTTAAATTCTTTAGAAGAGATGGAGCTATATCGTAACCTAGTTACGCTACAGCCACTGTTGACTCCTCATGGACAAGTCCTAAAGTCGCCAACTTAGCAATTGTTT
>TARA_R100001591_G_scaffold46098_6_pt1 | contig 11719 bp, 15 predicted proteins | sample TARA_R100001591 | Tara Oceans TARA_R100001591 (sample SAMEA2622725) | marine metagenome | biome: marine biome (ENVO:00000447); feature: surface water layer (ENVO:00002042); material: "saline water (ENVO:00002010), including plankton (ENVO:xxxxxxxx)" | depth 5 m
TCTTCTTGATGACTGGAACCGTGCTGATATTAGATTCATCCAAGCTGTTATGGAATTGGTGGACCGTCAGACATATATCTCATGGACACTACCAGAGGATTGGCATATTATCTTAACAGCTAATCCTGATAATGGTGATTATATGGTAAACTCTGTTGACGCAGCACAGAAGACAAGATACATCACAGCTAATCTAAAGTTTGATGTAGATGTGTGGGCTCGTTGGGCAGAAGAAGAAGGAATTGATACAAGATGTATTAACTTCCTACTTATGCATCCTGAGTTAGTAACTCAAGAAACTAATGCTAGATCTATATCTACTTTCTTTAATGCTATCTCTAGCTTTGAGAAGTTTGATGAGAACTTACCTTTAATTCAAATGATTGGTGAAGGTAGTGTAGGTGAAGAGTTTGCTTCTATGTTTACTATCTTTATTAACAACAAGCTGGATAAACTGGTTACTCCTAAAGATTTATTGACTCATGAGAATGAGCAATATATAGTAGGAGAGCTTACTAGTTGTGTTGGTAAAGATGATACATATCGTGCAGATATTGCATCAACATTAGCTACAAGACTTGCTAACTATGCTGTAGTATACTCTAAAGAGAATACAGTTAACCAAAAGATTACTGATAGACTACTAACTTTATGTACTAAGAATTATTTCTCTAATGATCTTAAGTATTTAATTGTTAGAACTATCTTCAATGGTAACAAGCAGAAGTTCAACAAGTTTATGATGAATCCTGAAATAATTAAAATGACACTTAAGTAATATGAGTAAAGAATTGCACAAAGATGTGCGTTCTATGACACAAACAGTTACTGATTTAGGGCTCTCTAGTACAGACATCAATGGTATGATCTGTTCTAGAGATGCTTCTAAACTTAGTACAGTAATTGTTAGTGATTGTGGAGACGCATGGGAAAGACATAAAGATTGGGTAACCGGGGATTCAGAGAATCCTCTTAGAAATATGAATGGTAAGAAAGCGTTTATCTTACCAGGGTCAAGTATATCTGCTGAAAGAATGAAGCAGGAACTTGGTGAACATAGTATAAAGATAACTAATAAAGTTTCTGACGCAGACATATTTATTACTAATTATAATGTGACTGAAAATCTAACTCATTTAGAAAGTCTTCCTTTACGTAAAATCATGTTTAATATAAACAACGGTTATAGTATAACTGAGTTTGAAGATGGTGAAACTATATGTGAGAATATAAATGATTGGATGAAACAAGAGCAAATAGGTCATGTAATAAATGATCCGGGCATGTGGGAAAGAATGAATAGTAGTTTATCTTATAGTGAGTATGACTCTCTTCCATATGATACTTATGTGTATACTGGTATGGCATTAGAAATATTAGATAAGATTAGAAATGGTGCTGAGACAGTGTATGAAGATAGAGTTCTTCGTGAATCTCCTAACATGCAGCCTCTGACTGATGAGTTACTAGAAACTATCATATCTATGTATCAAGCTGGGGAAGATGACAGAGAAATGTTAGTTAAGATTCTTCCTACTATACAGTCTGATGTTAACCATCATTTGATTTGGAAGATGTGTCAAGAGATTAGTCACTACAGAATTTCATCACGTAATAAAGACTTTAATCATTGGATTGATGATATTAAATTTGATTGGTATCAAAGATTAAGTGCTGAAGAATTTATAAAACATCATGATGAATCAGGAGAATTAACTTCAGTTGGTTTTAAATACATGGAACCTTTATGTAGAAAAGATATTTATATATCTAATAGAGACTTGTATGTGTTTAGAGTAGAGATTAAACCTGAGTATAGAGAAAAGTATTTAAAAGTTAAAAATTAAAATTATGAAATTAAATAAAATATATGATATAAACTGGATGTTTCCACCTGATCATCAATCAGGAGATTGTAAAATAAAATTAGAAAATTTTGGATTTAAAGATGCTGAAAAATATGTTCCATCAGAATTTTTTAATCTAAAGAATTCAGTAACGTCACGTCAAACTATAGAAAATGTAATAGGTAATATGGAGACTGGAAGAGTATATGATTTTAGTAATGTTAAAACTATATACAGGTATCCTAAATTAAATTTATCTAGAGATAAAGTTTCTATGTTTTGTGAAGATAATGATGTTAAAGTTATTAGAAACAAACATAATTCTGATCTCAGAATAGTTTCTTATGCTCTCTTTAATACAGTATTTAAGGAGACTTGGTATAATGAATTCGTACCTATTGGAAAAGTAAAAGAGATTGTTATTAAAAATCATACATGCTTTGAAAACTATCAAGACATATTAAAAGAAATAGATTTGATAGAAGAAGATGCATATGTATGTTCTAATAGGCATTATTATTACATGCCTGATAATACTGAAAAATATTTTAAACCAGTTATAACTGCACTTAATAATGTATCAAAGAATTATCAGTGTAGAGTAGTAGTTGACAAAAAAGATTTAGAAGTATGCAATGAACTTTGTAGTGGCTCATTTAAGTGGATGTTAGATGAAGACGCTAATAAGTTAATGAGTAGTGACTCAGTTACATTAGATGATGAAATGTATCTTCAGTTGAAGAACATGATCACTTCAGGTAATAGAGAAGATGTTACAGTTGCAATGACAACGTTGGCAAATTGTAATATAGAATCTTCTAGAACTTATATAGCAATATTATTCTTTCATTATTTTGAACTTTTTAAAAATACTAAAACCTATAACACGGTTAATTTTAAGAGTTTGAGAAAAGCTTTTCAAAAGTATTATGATAGAACAAGTTATAATCACGGAAATGCAGGCAGGTATAATACTCTTATACAGTTACTTGTTGAGGATAATGCCTTAACTAAAAACGCAATGGAACATGTTTTAGATTTAGTATTTGAAAATGTTGTTCTAAGAGCTACAGGATTAAATAACTGTAAAGATGTATTTAATATAGAAAGAAGTTCTATAAGTTTAACTCCTGATATGCAAAAGAAAGTGAATGATTTAGGGTTTAGTCAAGCGGTCAAAGAGGCCCACACCCTAGAAATAAATGACGGTTTACCATTTTAATTATGACAGAGAAAGAACAAATATTTAAAGATAAGTATGACAGAGGAGAATTTAAGTTTTCATATTCAAGTATGAATAGACTTAGGTTCTCCCCTAAGCTTTTCTACAAGGATTACATCCTTAAAGATAGAGAAGTAAGAACAGAAAAGCATCTAATAGAAGGTAGGTTACTACATCTATTATTATTGCAACCAGATAACTTTGAGAATGATTTTGCATTAATGCCTGGTAAGATACCAAGTGATAATGTCAGAAAAGTTTTAAAAGATATAACGCTGTATACTGATGAGAAGAATCTAGATAAAGTAGAAGACTTTATTATATTAGACTCACTTAAACATATGAACCTTTATCAATCTTTGAAAGATGAAAATAAACGTTTAGCTAAGATCCGTACTGTTGAGTGTGGAGATTACTATAAATTTTTATCTGCATCAGAGGGTAAAGACATCATTGATCAGGATATGTATGACAGAACATTAGAACGTGTAGAAATTGTTAAGTCAAAGAAAGATATAATGGATTTACTTGATCCAGTTATAACAGACTTTGAGTTAGATGAAACTGAAACGTTTGCAGAATCATACCTACAATGTGATTTAAGAGATCTTAAATTTGGTCTCAAAGGTTATATAGATAAATACATTATAGACCATAAGAAAAGGACAATCACTATCATAGACATCAAGACGTCAGGCAAGTCCATCGTTAACTTTGTTGACACTGTAGATTATTATAATTACTGGTTACAAGCTGCCATTTACACAATGTTAGTGTTAAAAAATGTTCCGGATGGTATACAAGGTTATAAAATAAACTTTAACTTTATAGTAGTAGATACGTATAATCAAGTCTATAACTTTGAGGTAAGTGAAGTCACAATGCAAACATGGGCTGAACAGCTTATGCTTGTATTAAAGGCATGTCAATACCACTTAGATGAGATGAATTTTGATTTACCGTATGAGTTTATTAATAACAAAGTTATATTATAAATGTATAAAAACTATTTCCAAAAGAGCAAAGTCTTCCTCTATCCTTTATTACAAATAAAGAAAGGGGTTGATTTTGTTCCTATTGAAACATTTTTAAGTTGGGCAGATAACTTTACAGTGAAGGATAAAAAGTTTATCTGTCTATATGAACAAAAGAAGAGTAAGGCTTGGTCAAAATTTGAAAATGAATTTTTATTTTCCAATATCTTATTCTTTGATTATGTCCTTCTTGATACGGATATTCACTTATATGTTTTTGATATGAGCGGATTTGCTTCTGATTATATAAATATTGTAAGGGGTAGGTATTCTAATCTTTCTGAGTCAACAAAAGATACAATTATGAATTTCTTTGGTGAGAAAGGATCAATTGCAAGATACGTTGAAGAATATCTTTACCCTGATTATTATATGGATCAGTATGCAGAGGAACTAGGCGTTCCTATATCACAACTAGAAGCAGTAGGTGAATTATGTAGTAAACCAGATTTAGAAAAAGAAGAGCTAGTATATAAAAAACCAGATACAACAATCATTTTTAAAAATAAAATGTTATCTTTGTATTCTAATTCAAAATATATTTTAAAATGAGTAAAGGAAACACAAAACCATTATATGGACAGAACATGTTGCTTACAACATCAAACTGGGGACCGTATAAAACATTCAAGTTAACACCTGTTACTGAGGATTGTCCTTATGTAGAGGTTATTTTTGACCCAAGTAGTAAAATACTTGCTGTTATTTCTAAAATTAATAAAAGTTCATACCACTTTGTTCCAAAGATTGATGACAACGGAGATGAAGTTAAGCTTAAAGTTGGTAAAAGGCCTAACGGAAAAGACATCAAAGAACAAAGAGTTATGATGCAAACGCATGCTGAGTATTATATTGTAGAAGAAAATGAAATCATAGATTTTATTGAAAGATTTGCAATTAATGCTGACTCATATGATTATTCTACTATTATTAAAAATGATGTAGAGCAAATGAAAAGAGCACTTTCTTCTGAGAAAGCAACTAACCTGAACTTAGTTTAGGGTTTTCTTTATTAACCAATCCAGGGAAAGGGACTACGGTCCCTTTTTTTGGCTACAATTTTAAATCAATGTCAACAATAATATTATTACTAGTAATACTAGGAACTATTGCACTATGTAGATATGCAATATATGAAGGACGTAGAGTGGAACAACATAATCAATTAATTAAAAACATGAATGAATATGAAAGAAAGCACGAAGAAGTTCATAGAACAATTAAAAAAAGAAAAGCAAAATAAAATAGATAATGGTCCAATAGAAAAAACTGCAGATCAATTATGGAAATATAGTGGTGAAGTTGAAGAAGATAATATAACTTTAAAGTTATACAACGCTCATCATGATAAAGCATATGATAGGCAAAAATATAAAATATGAAGAGCCATTGGATAATGGATTATGAAACATTATCTAATTTCTTTTGTGGTGTTTTTAAACATTATAAAACAGAAGAAATTAAAACATTTGTTATTCATAAATCCAGAGATGATAGAAAAGCTTTTATAGAATTTCTTGAACAAAACAAAAATAATAAAGAGTACCACATATCATTTAATGGTCTAGGATTTGATGCGCAGATAACACACTGGTTTCTTGATAAGAAAAAAGCCGTGTTAACAGCATCAATAGAAGACTTAGTACACCATATATATGAGGAAGCACAAGCTACTATTCAGAGATCTAACAATAGAGAATTTTCTAAGTATCCTGAATGGAAGATGGTTATACCTCAAATAGATGTATTTAAGTTAAACCATTGGGATAATTTGGCAAAACTATCTAGCCTAAAATGGATAGAGTATACAATGGATTGGAATAATATTCTTGATATGCCTATTGCTCATGACTCAGAAATAACTACACAACAAGAAGTTGACATGGTTATTGAATACTGTATTAATGATGTAAGGGCTACTCAAGAAATATATAATAGATCCAAAGCGCTAATAGGACTAAGAAAAGATTTATCACAACAATATAATATTAATTTATTTAATGCATCTGAACCTAGGATCAGTAAAGAACTGTTTGGTTACTACCTCAGCAAAGAGTTAGATATACCTAAATGGGAACTTAAAAAGATGAGGACGTTTAGAAAAGTAATAAAACTAAAAGATATTATATTGCCTTATGTGTCATTTAAGACACCAGAATTTCAAAAGCTTCTTGAAAGATTTAAAACTGTAGAATTAAATCCTCTTAATATAAAAGGGGCCTTTAAGTATAGTGTTAAATACAAAGGAGTAAAAACAGATTTTGGTTTAGGTGGTGTACACGGTGCAACAAGCCCCGGTGTATATGAACCTAAAGAAGGAGAGATTATAATGTCATCAGACGTTACATCTTTTTATCCTAATCTAGCAATTAAAAACAGTTGGTCTCCTGCTCATTTACCAAAGTCACAATTTTGTGAACTATATGAGTGGTTCTTTACAGAAAGAAAAAAGATTCCTAAGAGTAATCCTATGAACTATGTATATAAAATTATACTTAACAGTACATATGGTCTCTCTAATGATAAGAATTCTTTCCTATATGATCCAGAGTTTACAATGCGTATTACAATCAACGGTCAATTGACCCTGATGATGCTTTATGAAATGATTATGGAAGCAATACCAGAGGCCCGTGCAATTATGCAAAATACTGACGGTCTTGAGACTATTATTCCTGAGTCAGCAAAGGAAGAGTATTTTAAAGTGTGTAAAAAGTGGGAAGATATAACTGAGCTAAATTTAGAACATGATGAGTATCAAAGACTTATCTTTGGAGATGTTAATAATTATATAGGTATTTTTAAACCTGTTGAGACAGACTTAACTACATGGAGGAAAATAAAAAAGAAAAATCCTCATTATTTATTTAAAGTTGAGAAGGATAAATTTTATTATTCACCAGTTAAATGCAAAGGGCGGTTTGAATTCACAGGATTAGCACTTCATAAAAACAAATCCAAACTTGTAATACCAAAAGGTATCTATGAATATTTTGTAAATAACAAGTTACCTGAAGAGTATCTTAAAGAAAATACAAATATTTTAGATTATTGTATTGGTTCTAAAACTAATAATGGTTGGCAAGTTAAAGCGGAGTATGTAGAAAATGGTGTTGCTAAATCAGATGATCTACAAAAAATTAACAGATATTATATTACCAAATCAGGATCTAAGTTAATTAAAGTTAACAAGAATGATGGGCGTATAATACAGTTAGAAGCAGGTCCGTGGATGAGTACTGTATTTAATAATATGGAACTCAAAAGTAAGTTCTCTGAATATGATATTAACTATAAATATTATCAGCAAGCTATAGAAAAAGAAATCAATAATATTCTAGGATTTAGCAGTAATCAATTAAACTTATTTTAATAAATTTGTACAATTATGGGACATAAAAAAGCAAGAACTACAACAAAAGCATTCCTTGAGAATGCAGCCTTACCACAACATGGTAAGACATATACAGTGGTATCACATAAAGAAGTGATGGATCACACACAAAAACTGTTAAAAGTAAATGGTTTAACAGTTGATAATCAGATGTTTAGAGCTAGTCATAATGCTAATGTAGCACAAGGTATTTATCATATTAGTAGTCCTGGAATGACCCAGGATGCTGATATGGGAATGATGTTTGCTTGGACTAATTCATATGATAAAAGCACTAGGTTCCAATGTGGTATAGGAGCTTACGTATTTGTATGTAATAACGGAATGGTCCATGGAGATTTAGCTACATTTGGTAGAAAGCATACTGGAACTGCTAATGCAGATATTGCTTTATCAATTGCGGGTCAAATAAGTGTAGCAAAACAAAACTTTACACAACTTATTACTGACAAGAATGCTTTACAGGGGATAACATTATCACTTAAAGAGCAAGCGGAATTGGCAGGACGTTTATATATGCAAGAAAAACTTGTAGATAGTCAGCAAATGTCTGTTATTAAAAATGAAATGGAAAAACCATCATTTAATTATGGTGTTGATCCTGACACAGCATGGATGTTTTATAATCATGTTACTCAAGCTTTCAAGTCAACTCATCCAAGAGACTGGATGAAAAAGCAATCTAAGTTCCATGAGTTTATGACCGGGGAAGTATTAAGTACATCTCATATAGCAACAAGAGATACTTATACTAACCCAGAAGATGACATTCAAATGCCTGAAGAACATTTAATAGAACTACCTGATGGTAGAATTATTGATGAGTTAGACGCTGCAAGACCAGAAAATGAACCAGATAGTTATGATTCTTCATCTAATGTATTTACACTATGAGTAAGAAAAAGAAAAAAGAAAAACATAACAAATACTATTATGATTTTGGCCGTAATTATCCATTTAATTATGATTTAAAAATGGATTGTCCACCAGGATTAGAGTATAATAAACCATACAGTTTAGAAGAAGTATCAAGCAAATGGAAAAATGCAGAATTTGCAGAACATTTAGATGCTGTAGCTGAAAGTATTACTGATCTACTAAAAGAAAAGAATGCTGCTTATGGTAATACTGCTCTTGAACCTGTGAATATATTTAGTAAGCTTGGGCCTATTGAGGCTATAAAAGCAAGATTAGATGATAAATTATCTAGAATAGCTAATAAAGGTTTGAATGATAATACTGAGGATACAGCTAGAGATCTAGTTGGGTATTTATTATTACTACTTATGGCTATAGATAATGAATCTGAAAATCAGGAAACAGATCTTCCCTTAGATTAAGGTCTGTTTAGCAGGAGGTCTTTATTTGTTTACCCTCCTGCTTATTACACCCATAGCTCAACTGGATAGAGCAACAGCCTTCTAAGCTGTAGGTTGTAGGTTCAAGTCCTACTGGGTGTACTATTAACCAAATCATATAAAAATGGAATTAATTCACGTTATTGGAGGTATAACTCTGTATTTAGTAGGAATGGTAACTGGCATGTATGCCGTATCACAAATTAGCAATCACATAGACAAAAGAATCAATGGAAAAAAGAAGTAGTTACATTGGAGCATTCATAGGTTTTTGTGGTATTATATTAACAACAATCATCATACTTATAACTAATCTATGAGCACTGCAATGTTTGCAATAATAGTTATAGTATGGTGGTATATTACCTATACATTAATAAAAGAACATGGCAATTAAAAAACAAAAAACAAAAACATTAATAACAAAAGAAAATAATAATAGTTCTGACTGCATAGCTCCCAATATAATCTATGGTTGTTTTGGGGGTTGTGTAGATACTTACTGTTATATGGCAAGATATAATGGTAAAAGAGTTTATGTCAACACAAACGTTGATGACATATTTAATTCTGTTCTTGCCTGGGAAGCGGGGTATACTAAAGTTCCTAATCAACAAGACCCTGTATATACAATGGTAGACATTGCGTGCAACTCAGATTTAGTTCTGATGCAAAAACATATGCCTGAACCATTACATGATTACCTTAAGCGCTTTGATGATCACCCACAACTTAATAGTACTATGGCTACTAAGTATCCTGGTCTCCTTAAGCTTGATGTAAATCATTTCAATAAACCACCTAGAGTACGGGTAAGCCTTATGCCTCAAGCTTATTCAGATGTATTAGAACCTAATATGCAAAAGATTGAGTCTAGAATACAAGATATTAATAGACTTAAGGATCTAGGATGGGAAGTACACTTAAACTATTCTCCTCTTATATTTATGCCCGGTTGGTCTAAGCATTATGATCAACTATTTAAACGTGTTAAAGAAGTAGCAGGAGAAAATAAATGTGAAGTTATTGCACTTACTAATCATGTTAATCAAATGATTAAAGCAAGTGATGAGGCCCGTGAGATTATGAAGTATTCAGATGAAGTTAAAAATAGATCAGGAGTAATGCGCTATCCTTTAGCAAAGAAGCACAAGCTTCTAGCAATGTTTAAGGAAATATATTCAAATTACTTTGACATAGCAACAATTAGATATATTTTTTAATATGGAAGAAAAAGACATAGAACTTTTATTAGAGAAGGGAATATGGGTAAGTTGCAGACCCTTTAGAAAGAAATGGGAATTTGTAGTATATAAACGCAAAACAACCGGATGGGTAAAAAGAAAAAGAAAACTATTTACTCACCCGGCTGCTGCATATGATTGGGCAATCAATTACTTAGCACCTATGTTTAATGATGACTAAGCTCCTCTAGTCCAGAAACCGTATTCTAATACTGCAGTAGTAGCAGATCCTTTAAATTGTACATGGGCTGCTGCCTCAAGAGGAATTATTGCAAATTCACCTTTAGCTAATTTAGCTAGAGGAGATTGTGTTACTGTAGCTGAACCTTCTCCACATGTAGCAGTTGCTACAACTTGTACATGAACTGTTTCAGATCCTGTTGACGTATTCATTATATATAAATATGTATCCACAGTGTTTTTAGTACCATTTAAATCATCAATAGTTGTTGCATAAGTTGTGGTTAAAGCTGTTGTACCAACTTGAACAGTTGGATTTGTTACTGAAAGCGCTTTGCTTTTGTCTATACCTAAGTTGTCACTAGTTGCACCAGTGCCTGTTAAAGTAAGTCTTGCTGTAATTGTTGCCATTTTTCTATAGTGTTTTAATTATTTACTTTTTTTCCTTGTTTTAGGGTAGTTTCTTTTGCTACCTTTTACTCTACTCTTTTCTTTCTTACCACGGTTTTTGGAAGCTGACATTGCTACTGTCTTCTTAGACCTTGGTCCATTTGGATGATGAAGATCTTTTCCATCTCCTTTACGTACTTTACCAACTTTAAGACCTTGCCTACGTGCTTTATTTCTAGCCGCTCTGTCTTTTTTTGATTTAGTAGAGGACTGAAACTTCTTGTATTCTTTTTTATAATCTCTTTTAGTTGCCATAGTATATTATAATATACTAAATTTACAGCTCAAAGCCAAAGTTTAAAACTATAAATCTGTGCTCTTTACCAGGATTACAGTACACTTCTAGTAGTGTAAGTCTTCCTAATCTTATTGACACATCATAAATTTCTTTTTTATTACCCTGTCTCCAGGAGTTTATCCAATTTAATTTTTTCATCTTTATCTTTTTCCGCCAAAGTATGCTACTGCATGACCTTCAGCAATTAACAATTCGTTTAAGTTTTCTACCTTACCTTTTGTATCTATAGTTATTTCACCAAGACACCTGCCATATTTACCCACACCGTGAGATTTTAATTCTATTCTACAGCAGTCTTCAAGTAGACACTTAACCCTATCTTTTGCAGCTAGACCTCTTTTCTTTTCTTCAAGGTCTCTAGTTCTTGACTCAGGAGTATTTATACCCATAAACCTTATACGCTTTTTAATCTTGACATTAAATCCAAGATCAATATAAGCATCAATGGTATCCCCATCAATAACACGTATAAGCTCTATGTTATAGGTATACATTACTCTTTGCAAGATTCCTGAGACTTATCACAAGTCCCATCTTCTGCTTTAGTTAAACCGCATGTACATGTTGCCATTATTTCTTGTTTTTTTCTAGTGTTCGGCCACCAAAGTAGGCACCTATCACCGTGATTAATACTAATTGTAATAAATCAGTCCATTTAGCTTCAACAACAAAGTTAATAACACCTGCATCAA
>TARA_R100001591_G_scaffold1160_1_pt1 | contig 11536 bp, 5 predicted proteins | sample TARA_R100001591 | Tara Oceans TARA_R100001591 (sample SAMEA2622725) | marine metagenome | biome: marine biome (ENVO:00000447); feature: surface water layer (ENVO:00002042); material: "saline water (ENVO:00002010), including plankton (ENVO:xxxxxxxx)" | depth 5 m
AACCCACAGGGTAATGGTTCATTTGCATCAGGTAAAATTCAGCAAATTGCTGGCATACCTGTAATGATGTCAAACAGTGTGCCACAGTCAAACAGATCTGCTGCTTCTGGTGAGAACAATGCTTACAATGGTGACGATAGTAAAACTATCGGTCTTGTATTCCACAAGTCTGCTGTAGGTACAGTAAAACTTATGGACATGAAGACTGAGATCTCAGGCTCTGACTACAATTTAATGTATCAGGGAACGCTGATGATAGCAAAGTACTTGCTCGGGCATGGAATTTTAAGACCTGAGTGTGCAGCTACTATTAAGTTATCTGCTTCCTAATTAACATTTATAGGGTATCTTATTATTAGATACCCTTTTTTTATGTACACAACTAAGAAAAAAAAGAAAACAGGCAAGAAAAAAAAGTCTGGTAAAATGACTCCTAACAAATCATCTCTTCAAATATCATCAAAAAAGTATTAGACAATGACTGTAGCTGCAACCACAGAACTTGAATGTATAAACATTATGCTTGCTGCTATTGGAGAAGCACCTGTTAATAGCTTGACAGGTACAGTACCAGTTGATGTACGAATAGCACAGTCAACTTTAACTGAAGTAAATAAACAAGTGCAGTCAGAAGGGTGGAGTTTTAATACTGAAATAGATGTAACCCTTACAAGAAATGCAAGTAACAATGTGGCTTTAGGTACTGATGTATTAAGAGTAGATGCACAAACTTTTGACCACCCATCAATAGATCCAATACAAAGAGGATCTAGGTTATATGACAGAAAAAATAATACATTTGTATTTGATGAAGATTTAAAATGTACTGTTGTTTATTTCAGACCTTTTGATGAATTACCAGAACAAGCTAGAAGTTATATGACTATAAAAGCTGCAAGGCTATTTGTAGATAGATTGATTACTGATAACTCATTAAGAACTTATACACAAGAAGATGAAATAAGAGCTAGATCAGTACTTATGGAAACTGACTTAAGCAATGCAGATCATAATATGCTTATAGGTGATCCAGCTATATCTGATGCTATAAATACATTTAGTCCTATTGATGTTCTAAATAGATAATTATGCCTGTCATTTCAAGATCTATACCTACTTTATTAAGAGGTATATCACAATCATCTGACTCTGCAAAACAAGCAGACCACGCAGATATACAAGATAATGCTGACAGCAATCCAGTTATAGGATTAATCAAGAGATCAGGACTGCAATATATAACAAATTTAAGTAATACAACTGTAGGCAATGTACATATTCAAACTATTAATAGAGATGCAAATGAACAATATGTAGCAGTATTCAGTAATGGAAATGTCAAAGTATATGAATTAGATGGTACAGAACTAACAGTCCACAAACCAGATGGCACTTCATACTTAAATACATCAGATCCTAGAAGTGTTATAAAGACAGTGACTATTGCTGATTTTACTTTTGTTGTTAATACAAGTATTACTACAGCAATGGATAGTGCTTTGTCTCCTAACAACATCACACAAGCTGTAGTGTTTGTTAATAGCGTTTCAGATGATACTACCTATTCAGTAACAGTAGATGGAGTAACAGTAACAGATGACACTTCTAATGATTCAGAACTAAGCACAGAACAAGTAGCAACAGATTTAAAAAATGGTTTAAATTCTGGGTTGTCAGGTTTTACCATTGCACAGAATGGAAGTGTTTTACATATTAAAAAAAATGATGGCAGTGATTTTTCTATTGATGGTAAAGATACACAGGGTAATACACAACTAACAATAGTTAAAGATTCTATTCAGAGATTTACAGATCTACCTACAGTTTCACCCAATGGATATGTAGTTGAAATTAAAGGAGATGAAGGAACTAACTTTGATAATTACTACGTTAAGTTTGTTACTAATAATGGTGGTGCATTAGAAGAAGGACAATGGGAAGAGACTGTAGATAAAGGTATTAAGTTTAAATTTAACTATGACACTATGCCCCATGTTTTGATAAGACAGGCAGATGGTAATTTTAGATTTGCAAGAGTTGATGGAGATTCATATACAGCTAGTGGTCAATCTTTTGATTTACCAAAATGGGGAGAACGTACTGTAGGTGATGAAGAATCTGCACCTGATCCATCTTTCATAAATTCAAAAATTAACAACGTATTCTTTTTTAGAAACAGGTTAGGTTTTCTAGCTGATGACAACGTAGTGCTATCAAGAGTTAGTGAGTTCTTTAACTTCTTTCCAGAAACAGTCTTATCTGTTATTGACTCAGATCCTATAGACGTAGCTGCATCACATACTAAAGTTGCGATTCTTAAAAACGCAGTAACTATGGGAGAACAGTTGATCTTATTTTCAGATCAAACACAGTTTGTACTAAGCAGTTCAGCAGACAATATGACACCTAAGACAGCTAACGTGCTAGTAGCAACAGAGTTTGAGAGTAGTGACGCTGCACAACCTGTAGGATCTGGTTCTAGTATTTACTTTCTTACAAAGAAAGGTACGTTTGCTGGTATTAGAGAATATATAACACAGTCAGATGTCACAGTAAAAGATGCAACTAATACTACAATTCATGTACCAAGACTAATACCAAGTGGAATATTTAAACTTGCTGTATCAAATAACCAAGATGTTTTAGTTTTATTAGGTACTGACAATCCAAACAGGTTATATATAAATCGCTGGTTGTATGGTTCTAATGGTCAGAAGGTATTAAACTCTTGGTTTACCTTTACCATAAATGCTAATAGGACTATAAGAAATATTGATTTTATTGGTACTGATTTGTTTTGTGTAATAGAAGAAGCTAATGGTACAACACTAGAAAAGATACCTTTTGAGAATAATTTTAAAGAAACCAATGCAGACTTTGAGTTCTACTTAGATCACAAGGTTACAGAAGCGACTACTGGTGTATCAGTTGCTTATAATTCAACCACTAAAAAATCTACATTTACTGTGCCTTATAGATTAAGAGCTTCAATGGTAGTAGTCGGTAGATATTTAGCATCAAATGAAACCAGCACTTTTGTTGATTTACAAGGTAATACAAGAACTTTAAAATCTGGTACTGTTTTAAAAACAACTAATACATCTGATGGTAGTACAACAACAATCACAACAGATGGTGACTTTAGAAATGCAAAGTTTATTATTGGAGAACCTTATGAATTTCATTATAGATTTAGTGACCAGAGAATAACAGAAGCATCAGGGCAAAGCAGTGCTGAAATTTTAAGTGGTAGATTACAGCTAAGATATTTTTATTTAAAGTTTGAAGATACAGGTTTTTTTAAAGTAGAAGTCACACCACAAAATAGAGATACAAGTACACATAAATTTACTGGTAGATTATTAGGTTCTAGTTCTAGTGCTATTGGTGAGATTAATTTAGAAACTGGTACGTTTAGAGTTCCTATAATGAGTAGAACAGATCGAGTAAATATAGATATAAAAAACAATACTTTTTTACCAACACAACTATCAAGTGCAGAATATGAAGCTATGTATCATATAAGAAGCAGACGTATGTAAGTATGGGTTATTTAAGAAAATCAAAAATATCAGACTTAAATCACGTTTGTTCTAATATAAGAAATATAGATAAATTAGAAATTTTATATCAAACAAATAAAGATCCAGAAGTAGCTTTACGATTATCATATCTCCATAGTAAAACTGTCATGACTGTAGCTGGTGACAACGATCAGCCAATGGGTATATGTGGAGTAGTTACAGGTGGTTGTATATGGCTTATAACAACAGATGAATTATTTAGTAATAAAAAATATAGAATACAATTAATAAGACAAGGTAGAAAATGGGTTGACAATCTGTTGAAATCTTACAAAATCCTATACAATGTAGTATATGCAGAAAATGATTCTGCAATTAAGTGGTTGAAGTCTCTTGGTTTTCAATTTACTACATACCATAAAGAATATGGAGAACATAAAAAACCATTCTTTGAATTTATGAGGATCAAATAATGTGTGCTGCTATCCCTGCTCTTGGTCTTACAAGTAAATTAGCTGGTGGATTATTTCTAGGTAGTCTTGCTATAGGTGCTGTCTCAACAATACAAGCACAAAGAGTAGCAAACCAACAGGCTAGTTACGCTTACGAATCTGCAAGACGTAGTGCTTTATCTGCTGATGCTGCATTTGCAGCACAACAAGAAGCTGTTAGTTCAAGACTAAGAGAAGAAAGGCAAGCAGCAGCACAAAGAAGACAACAAGCTTCTATAAAACAATTAGAAGCACAGGGAGCTATTGCAGCAACAGAAGGTGTATCAGGTAACTTGGCTGCATTATTAGATAGAGATGCACAAAGACAGGCAGGGGTTCTAAGAGATACAATCAATCAAACAATGGAATCAGCAGATAGACAATATGAAAGAGATATAGACGGATTAGAAGCACAGAGAGCAAGTAGAAGAAATGAAGCTGTTGATTTTCAAAACAGAGCATTTACTGAAGCATCAAAAGCACCAACATTATTAGATACTGTGGCTCAAGCTGCTACATTAGGACTAAATAGCTATATAGCTTTTAATAGAACATGACTTCAAGCTTTCAGCCACAGGCAAGACCTGTAGATACCTTTGTACGACAAAGTAGAAATGCAGCTATCAATACCAAAGATGCTTTTGGTCAGCTTGCTAGTTCTTTATCTATAATTAATCCCTCTTTAAGAAAGTTACTTGAAAGTGAAATTGATAAACAAAGAGGAATTATAGCTGCTGAAGCAGAACAGTCTGCTAAAGAAATGTACGATCCTTTTAGCCCTGATTATGTTAATAAATATAATTCAGCAGTAGATCAACAATTTCCAGAAGAAGCAGAACTTGATAATACAGCAGATGAATGGGGGAAGCAATTAGATACTGTCAGCAAAACAGTCAACCCAACAGAAGCACAGATACTAGCTGGTAGGACTCCTTGGTTTAGACATAATTTTTCTAAAACAAAAGCTACGTTACTAGGAGAAAGTTATGCTCAACGATTACAGACAGACTTTCTTACTGATACTGCTATAGATCCTGATGATAAATTACAGCAAGCAAAACCAATTTCTTCATTTTCATATACCAGCCCTACATTTCAAAATTGGCTTGCTGGTAAAAGAAGCAGCTATATAGAAAAGCTAGATGTAAAACCATACTATTTTAATAAATATTTTGTACCACAATTAGATAAAGGACATGATGCTATTCATAATTTATCAATTAAAGAATATCCCAAGCAGCTATTTGAAAACTATAAGATTATAAATAGTGAGAATATGAAAAGTAATATAGCTGACTACTATTTACTTAGACCACAAGGAGCTACAGAACAAGTCATACAACAAAACGAAGCCAACTTAAGAGCTAAAATATTAAAGCAGAATACAGAGATAAGAAAATTATTTAAAGGAGAAAACTATAACAAGATATTAGAACAACAAGTAGATACTCTTATAGATGCTGCTACTTCTATAGCACTAAGCGGAGATGTAGATGGAGCTAGAGCTTTATTAAATAATATGGCTAGTTACTTTCCAACAAATGATAAAGGTACATCTACACTTACAAGTCACCCTGCATTTACGAAGAAAGCTAATAAGTTTGAAAAGATGCTGTTGACATTACAAGAAGAGATAGAAGAAAAAAATGACAAGATAGAAACAGCACAAATGGAAGAAGATGGTCTTGCTTTATTACGCAATCCCAATGCAACAGATGAAGATGTAGTTGAATATTACAAAACATATCCATCAGAAAAAGCAAAAGAATTTTTAAATGAACAAATAACAGTTTTAAGACCAGAAAAATTTGACGAATATGACGATATAGAAGATAAGGTTTTGTTCAATGAATATAATTCAAAGAAAGAAGCGTATCGTGCAGCTAAGAGTTGGTATAAAGGTTCATTACAACTTGATAAACAACGAACACAATTTAAAGATTTAATTGACTTTATAGATGAAAAATTTGACGGAGAACTAACAACTCTTGGTCAGGGTGTCACAATTATTGAAGATGCTATTAACGATCAATTTGTACAGTTTGATGGTAAAGAATTTAAAGACGCAGCAGATGGTAGAAGAAGAGATGACTTTCGTATAGAAGGTAAAAAACAATTAAAAGAATGGTATAAAGACAATCCAGAATCTTCAAAACAAGAATTAATTGATGAAGCTGATGCTATTGCAGATAGACAAATAGAAAAAGCAAGGGCTTATATTCTTAGTGTTGAAGGTATAGATATAGAACAATACAACGATAAAAAAATAAAAGGACAAATATTTTTATTTGAAAGAATTGCAGACAGAATGGAAATGGGTAGTGATGGACAAAAACCTACTATTGAAGAAGTTGTAGAACAATATCAAGAATATGGAGATGTCACTGTTGGAGATATATTAAACAACTATGCAAAGATTGGAATGACACCAACACATTTTACACTTACTGAAGATCAACAAGCTTCTTTAAATCAAGCTAGGGAGACATTAAAAGTACCAGCTACACCAATTAATACAAGTGGGTTTACACCATTCCCATCATCTCCAACTGGTATATTTAAAAATATTAATAAATCAAAACCTAATGACCAGTTAAACAAATCAACTAACGAAGAAACACCAGCCAGACCTGACACTATAACTGACCCTAATAAATTAAAACTTACACAAATCTTTTCAGACATAGTTGTACCACCAGCAAATGCAGCAGAAGACGGAACTTTATTAGCTACAGGAGATGTACCGCCACCTATAGGGTCAGGGCAAGATTTTATGAAACGATTTGATAATTACTTAGATAGTTCTTATGGATTTACTACAAGTGACAGGATCTATAAAAATATGCCTAACTATATGAAAGTTAATTTAATGAACTCTTTTAATGATGATGAAGCACAGCAGATAGCAGAAAACGAAGAGAAGCAACCAGTTACTACAACTGGTGAATTTTTACCTAGTCAAGACTTATCAGAAGTCAGAAGTGATGTAACTCCAAACTTAGGGTTAAGAGATGGCAGTCTTATAGCTATGGCTTTACCTTTTAAGGGAAAAGAAAATAAAAAACAAGAAGATACTAAAGTAACCATTAGTAAAGAAAATAATTCAATACAACGCATGGAAACTAATTTTAAGACAATTTATAAATTAGCTAAAGAAGTTGGTGTTAAGTTTCCAGAAGTAGTTGCAGCACAGTTTGGTGTTGAATCAGATCATGGATTACAAGTTACTGGTAAGAATAACTACTTTGGTATCAAAGCAACGCAAGCAGAAATAGATGCTGGTCAATCAACACTAGCACCTACATTTGAAGAAATAGATGGTAAGAAAGTAAGAGTGATGGCACACTTTAAAAACTTTGATACTGTTAAACAATCAATAGAACATTACAAAAAATTCTGGAATGATGATTTCCAAGATAGAAAAGGTACTAAAAATGTAGATACTGCTGAAGAAGCAATAATAAGATTAAAAGAAAATGGTTATGCAACAGACTCAGACTACGTTAAGCTAGTGACAGATGTTCTTAATGACGCAAGAAGAGAACCTAAATTATTTTAAATAATGGACTCAAATCTACAAAACAATCAAACAAATCAAATAATTGAAGAAGCAAAACCTAATATAAATGTAGTCGAACCAGAGCCAACAATAATAGAAGAAGTCAATACAAAAGCACCAGAAAAAGAAGAATTTAATTTAGTAAAAGAACTTAAAAAACCTTTAGTAAATAATGAACAGTTATTTAATAACTTAATAGATCAAACACCTGATGGATCTAAATTAAGAAATTTTCTTACAGAACAAAGAGATGCTTACTTACAGCGAGAAGAAAAAGCAAAAGTAAATCAAAAAGCATTTAGAGCAGAGCAAGAAAAAAGAATGTCAGAGAACCCTGCTTCTACTATAATTAGGGGTCTTATTAATGGTAGGTTAGATTCTTTTAACGAACTATTTGAACTAGGAGAAGATACTATAAGAACTGTTTTAGGTAAAGATTTAAAAGGTAATTTTGATTTAATTGATCTAAAAGAACTAGGTACTGAATTAGAAGGAGATGAAGAAAAACCCTTGTATTTTATTCCTAAAGCTATAACACAATATGTCGTACCAACAGCTATGTTGCGTAACAGACTAAAAGTTTTAGGTTTAAAAAGATTTCAAGGTCTAGCTGCTGCTGGTATTGTTGATTTTGCTTTAACAGATCCATACGAAGATAATGCTTTTAACTTTTTATCAGAAGGTTTAGGTAGTGACATGGTAAATAATATGATTGAATATTTAAAATCTTCACCCATAAATACCGCTATAAAATTAAAAACAGGTGTTGGTGCAGAAACAATAGTAGATGCAACTAAAACTGTTTCTGATTTCATGGCAACACCAGACAGACCAGAAGATAATAGAGTTTCAGCCCAAGATAAATATTTACTAAGAATAAAAAATAATATTCATGCTTATATGTTTGACAGAATTGCAACAGGAGCAATAAAGATAGGTGGTGAAGGTATAGATACCGCAAAAAGCGTAGCTAAAAATACAGGTATAGGAGAAAAATTATCTACTACAGCTTCAAATGTAACTGGTTTATTTGGAGAAAAATTAGATGATGTTACTGGTTTTATAATTAACTCTTTTAAAGAAATAAAAAATGATCCTAAAAGAAAATCAATACTTTTAAAAAGATTATTAAATTATCAGAAAGCTACAAACTCTGATGTAATAGCTGATGAAAAAGCTATGAGTGAAATGGAATTTATAAACATTCTTAAGAAGTTTAAGAAAACTGAATTAGTAAGAAAGAAACAGAAAGCTAAACAAAAGAGATTAGAAAAAATTGTAGGTAGTAAAAAACAAAAATCAATAACTCCTTTAGATTCTGATGGAGATATTATTGATCCATTTGGATATAAGAGAACATTTTTTGCTGGTCAATTTAAAACACATGGAGATGTTATTGACTTTCTTAATGCAAGAACAAAGCAAATAATAGAAGAAGCAAAAGTTGGTGGTGTCAACAAAACAAAAGGATCTGGCAAACAACCACCAAGAAAAAATACAATAGCTGGTCTGTCAAAAATTGCAGAAGCACAACTCCCTTTTGATACAGTAAATGCCTTGTCAGATATTACAGAAATTTTATATGAAAAAAATCTACCAGCTACTTTAATTGCTGCAAAACAATTATTGTTTGAAAGTACTCAATCTATAATGAGATATACAGACGCTATAGATGTAGCTGCTGCAACAGGTAATAAAGATTTAGTAAAAAAACTTTTAACAGAATACAAGCAAGAACAACTAATCAATGACTCATTAATTAATTTAAAAAGACCTGTCGATAGTATCTTGGGTACAAGTATGAGAATGTTGCAAGAAAAGCCACTAATACCAAAAGCTGATAAAGGAAAAGGTATAGACGCTTATCTTAAGTATGGAGATAAAATAAAACAAGTAAGTGTAGAAGCAAAAGAAGTTACAAAAGAAGTAGATAATTTCATATCACCTATAACTAAATACAAAGTAGATGACCTTATAAAAATGGCAGAAGATGGAGATTTTAGAACTCTTAGACCAATAATAAGAAAAATTAATTTAGCTGCTGCAAATCCACAAGCATATCAAAATTTAGTAAAGAATGGTTTTAGACAAGGATTTTGGCAAATAACAAATGAGATATTTATTAATTCAATTTTATCTAGTCCAGTAACACATCAAGTTAATATGCTTGCTACTGGTCTTAACTCTTTATCAAGACCTTTAACTTTAGCTTTAGGAGCAAAAGATGAGATAACAAGAGGTAGGGCTGTAAAAGAAACTATCTATGCTTTACAAGCTATAAGCGATTCATTTGCTTTAGCAAAAAAATCTTTTCAGTATGACACAAACATATTAGATAGAGGATCACAAGTAATTGATTTTGAAAGAATGAGTCTTGAAGGATCAAATAGATTAATAAGAAGTTTAGCAACAATGTATAGATTACCAAGCAGATTTCTTATGGCAGAAGATGAATTTTTTAAACAACTTAATTTTAGAGCTTTTGCTAAAGCAGAGATATGGGAAGAAGGTACAAGGGCAGGGAAAACAGGTGTGCAGCTACAAAAGTTTATGGATAGAAGATTTAAGCAAGTAACAGATCTTTTGATGAATGAAAGTAAAACAGGTAAATATAGCAATAAAACTTTAGATCTATTTAGAAGAGCTAGAGAATTTTCTGCACAATCAACATTTACAGAACAACTAGCAGAAGGAAGTCTTACTAAAGGTTTGCAAACCATTATTAATCAGCACCCATATTTAAGACAGATTTTACCTTTCATAAGAACACCAGCAAACATATTAAAACAAACTGCACAAATGACACCTTTTCTAAAAGAAATGGGTGAAATACCTATAGCTGGTAATGCTTTAAAAAACATGAAATGGTATCAAGAACATATTGCAGAAATGACAAGTGATAATTTAGCAGTAGCAGCCAGAGCTAGAGGTAAAGCAAAACTTGGTGGTGCTTTATGGGCTGCTGCTGGTACATTAGCTTTTGCTGGTAATAATCCAAATGCAAGTATATCTATAACTGGTGGTGGTTCTCCTAACTTTAAAATTAACAAGCAGTTATTAGATACAGGTTGGCAACCTTATAGTTTTAGATTTTTAATAAGTGAACAAGAAAGTGAAAAATATTCTAAAACAGGTAAAGCTTATGAGGTAATAGATATAGACCAAGACACAAAATATGTAAGAGGTGCAGATGGCAAACTTAAATATAAATATGTAAGTTATAAAAGACTTGATCCTTGGGCTAATTTCTTATCTTTATCTGCTGACATGGCACAGGTAAGAGGTTACTTAAATCCAGAAGATGAAAGAGGACAGCAGCTTGTAGATGTAGCAAAAGTAGCACTGGCAAGAAACCTAGTAGAAAAATCTTATTTACAAGGCATAACTGAATTTATAGAAATGTTTGACAGGCCAGATGGCTTGCAAAGATACTTAGCAAGAAGATTAGCTTCAATTACAAATCCATATTCTGCTCTTGGTAGAGATATTAAAAAAGCTATGAATACATATTCAAGTTTTTCAGATGGCAATGTACTTATGGATAAAACAGCGTATGGAGATTCATCACCTCTATTTTCAGTAAGAAGATATTTGAATGAATTAGCTGCAACAGTTCCTTACTATAACGCTGAACTAAGACCAGAACAAAACTGGATTACAGGTCAATACAGAACATTTCCTGTAGGTTTTGGAAAGCATAACTGGAATGTATTACTTGATGGCTGGTCAACAGATACACAAACAATAAACGATCCTGTTTTAAGTGTTATTGCAGATACTAATAGAGAATTTAAACCACCAAAGAAAACTTTATTAGGAGGTGCATATAAATTAAATACAGATGAATATAAACAACTTGTATATTTAACAGCATCAGAAACGATAGGTGGTAAAAGATTATACGACAGATTATTTGAAGTTATAAATAAACCAAATATGAAAAGAAATATACAAATTATGAG
>TARA_R100001591_G_scaffold5538_1_pt1 | contig 11511 bp, 10 predicted proteins | sample TARA_R100001591 | Tara Oceans TARA_R100001591 (sample SAMEA2622725) | marine metagenome | biome: marine biome (ENVO:00000447); feature: surface water layer (ENVO:00002042); material: "saline water (ENVO:00002010), including plankton (ENVO:xxxxxxxx)" | depth 5 m
TTTTGATAATCATCAAGACCTTGTTGATGAGCTTTCTGCATGGCCTTCAGTGCTCTTGATTCTGTTTCAAGATTTTCGGCTAATGTCATTTCAGCGTCGGCAATTGCCTTCGCATCTTCTTGACCTTCGTCAAATTGTTCTCTTAGGGCTTCTATTTTCTTTTGTGTCGCAGCATCAACAGCCTTCATGCCTGCGCTGATTTCTCCTCTGGCTCTTGCAAACCCAGACATCTGCTCTTCTTGAGCAGCCTGCTCAGGAGGAATGCGGCTTGCAAAAGTAACGTCAGGAGTTTGCTCTTGGGGTTTTTCTTTGTTTTCCCCCATGGCAGCATATATTTTTACAGCTTCCGTTGCAGGAATTTTTTGCTCTTTTGAAATTCTTAAAATTGCCTCAGCTCTTTGCCTGTCAGCCAGCTGCTTGTCAGATTTTTTTTGAGCCGCTTCTTTTCGCTCTTGCTCTTTTTGTTTTGCCTGTCTTTCTTCTTCTTCTTTGACAAGTGCTCTTTTTAAAACATTTTCAGGCTTAATAAATTCCTGACGCTCTCTTGCTGCTGCCCCTAATGCCATAACTCTTCTCCCTTACCCGAATCTTCTACCGACAGCTTTGCCGGTTCCGCCCATAACTGCAGCCCCAAGAGCAACTGCCGCAGGCCCTGCCCCAGGAATAGCAAAGGCAATGCCTGCCCCAATCGCGCCAAGAACTCCGCTCAAAATGTCGCCAAACAAACCTTTTCTTGCCTGCTCTCTCTGGTAGGCGATTTCCTGCATTCGAAGCTTCTTGTTCTCTGCTCTTGTTCTTCCTTGAATTAAAAGGTCTCTAAGCTGCCCTGCTGCCGCTTCACGCTCAAGTTCAGTTGCTTCCGATAACTTGGCCCCACCAATTAGCTCAACGGCCTGTGCAGCAGTTTCGCCGCCCCTGAGCCTTGCAGCTGAACGCAGCCCAGTGCCGCTCTGGGCCAAGCCTCTTTGCCCTGATGCTAATGCCTCAATGGACTCTCTTGTCCGGCGCCTATCTTCTGACTCAATTTCACCGCGGGCAACACCAGAAAGCTCTGTGGCTATTTCAAAAAGACCTTCATCTTCGAGGCCAGCATCTCGGCGCTGTCTTGCGCCTTCCCTTGCGTCAAGGGTTCTTTGAAAGGCATCTTGTCTATACTGGTCCAGTTCGGAAAAGAAAGTAGAGGGTGTTCCGTCTTCGTCTTGTTGAAAATCTCTACCTGCTAATTCTATGGCTTTTTCTTCAGCGCTTTCAAAATCTTCCTCTGTAGGCGTTGACTCTGGAAGGGTATCTAAAAAACTCTGCTCTTCTTCGGTATACTCTGCCATTATTCAGCCCCTCCAAAAAGATAGTCTGCCAGTTCATCGTTAGTCATCTCTTCTTTTTTTTGTCCGCCTGGACGCAAAGAAGACCTTATCTGGTTTTTTGTGTAATCCTTCATTTTTTTGTCCATGCTTTTTACGGAAGACTCCTGGGCCTCATCAGCAACCAGCTCATCAAGCAAAGACTCGGTGGCTTTTTCGGCTCTGTATGCATCTCTTGCTGCCTTAAACTCAGTGGCAGTCATTCCTGTTCCGCGGTAGCCTTGCGGAATTTGTCCGCCTCGGGGGAAGTATCCGTCTGTTGTCTGAGGGTCAAACTCATCCCTAATCAGCTCATCAACCAACGGGTCATCAGGAATTCTAAGCATCGAAGGAGAATACTCTTCTCCTGGTTTGCGAAAATCAGTAAGCATCGCAGCTTCTTCTGCTGCTTGAGATTCTTTAACTGCGGCTGCTTCTGCTTCTTTTTTGGCCTCGTCATCCATGGTTGTTGCATAGTAAGAAACAAGCGCAGAAAGAGATGCAGCAGCCGCGTTAACAAAACCAAGGTTTTCTGAAAGAGTAGATATTTCTTGCTGGCTCTCTAGTCTGGTTTTGCCCAGATCGATTTGCTGCATGGCATCAGCGCCTCGACTTAACGATGCCGCCTCCGCGCCTCTTCTTCTTGTTCCCCTGCCAACGTTACCAGCAGCAACAGGGGCAAGAAACCTGCCAACAAGTTCTTGAGCAAATTGCTCCTGCAGGCCCTTGTTCTGCTCTTTGATTGAAGCCTGACTTCTTAATGCCTCTGCAACAAACGATAATGCCATTATAGTGTCCTCGCTGATTCAAGCTTAAAGGAAGACTTTCTGCGTCCAACCTCAAGAGAGATGGCGTCAAGCTTGGCGCACTCGCCTGAGCCAGCTATTGTAATCTTAAACCCAATTGCTCTGCATTTTTGCTGGTCAAGATGCGCTCTGACAAGCATAGGGTTATCATTTGAGCTTGTTATTGATTTTGAATACGACGTACCAGAAGTCAAATTGTAATCATAGGAAACTGCAATTGTAAGAGTATGGTCGCTTACGTAGTCGCCTATCAGCATGGTCCTATAAACTCTTTGGGCGTGAAGAAGACCTGCTGCGGCAATGAACCCTGTCTGAACAACCACATCGTAATTTGCAGCTGTCCCGCTTGTATTGTCATCTTGAAAAATGCCCGGCCTTTGCCTGTATGTTTTCCCGTCAGCTGTCGCCCTAATAAACATCGTGCCGTTATAAACTTCGCCAACCTGAAAAGCAGAAGAGGTATACGCAATTGTCCATAAGGACCATTTTTGAAAATAATAATTGTAAATCAGATAATGGTCTGGTCCGGTTGCTGTGCCCTTGTTTGAAAGAACAAACCTTACCTCATTGGTAGAGTCTACAAGCGTCGCTCCTATAACTAGCCTTGTAGAATTATCCTCAACAGGAGCGCCGTGATAAACAACGGACAAATCTCTTCTGACTAAATATATTCCACGCTCAGTCTGATAGAAAACTCCTATCGGAGTATCAACATGAGCAGAGCCTTTTCTTGCTCCCTGGCCAGCTGCAAAAACTCTTACGTTTGTAAACCCGCCCTCACCAAGAGCAGTAAAGCCCTCTCCTGAAATGAAGTAGCCGTTGTCCTCAGAGAATATTAAAAGATGGTCTAAGTTTGACTCAATGCCCACCACCTTTGAGTTGTCTGCTGGAAGGACAAAAGAAAAGGGCTCAGGAAAACCAATCTCTTCACCGTCCACAACTGGCTTTGAGGTAGCAATTACATCGTCGGAGCGAACAACAGCAGCTCTTCCTCTGTGAGAAACAATGTCACTGCATGAGCCCATAAAATCATTTGCCAAAGAGACGACGGTGTAGAGCTGCTCATTTGCTTCTATGTTTATGTTTTTAGCATCATCAACAAACGTCATGATGCTAAACTCAGAAGGGTAGCTTACAGGTATCGCACCTATTCTGTAATAAATAGCGCCGCCCGGTTCAGTTCTGTAAATAACTATTTTTATGTTTCCGCTCTCTGGCTTCCTTGAAAAGCTTGGAGGGTAAACTGCCACCGAAGCTCTTTTCCCTGTGTCAGAAGGAATAAAGCTTTGCGCTAAAGAGGGCCGAGAACGATGCACGTTGCCATTGGCGTCAGCCCACTCATAAATAGCCTTGTATTTGTAATCATCGCCTGCACTGGGCACAGTCAAACCATCGCCCGCTGCGGTTGTTTCTGTCACGGTATGGATTGCTGGGTAAACTACAAAGCCTTGTTCAAATATACTGGACTTGTCGTAACCACTTAAGAATCCGCCAGTAAAAACAAATGAGCGTCCCGCCTCAATTGAAGCCAGGGGCCTGTCAGGGTCAAAGTCTAATTCGCAAAGTGAGATTCCAAAAATATTGTCTTTGTAGTTGGAGAAATATCCGTCAGCTGGCTCATACTCTTCGTACCCAACAAACTTAGACGCCCCGAAAACAAACTTAGTGTTTGTGTTTTTTGCCGTAACCCTTTGAACACCGTAAAGGTTTCTTCTGATTTGAAACCGGTCAGTTCCACTTATATTCTGAGCCAGCGGAGACCTCTGTACCCATTCAGATGTAAGGCATGTTGCGCAGCTGCCGGTCGGACACGCCGCCATCATCTGGTCGCTAGAGTTCAGAATAACAATATTATTGTTTAAGCCCCTTGTGGAATTATCCAGAAGAGAACCAGCTGTTGTTGGGCTGGAGCTGGCGTTTGCGGCAACAGCTGCTAGAGAGCGCCTTACTAAGCTTATGTCGTTTACCTGAGACACGGCTAAGTACAAGTCTGAGTTGTACCTAAACGCATCAGAAGTAATGCTTGAGTTCCAGGCTGTCGGATTGCTTATGGTTGTTATATTTCCATCGGCAGCTGCACGCTCTCTTGTTACGTGAGAGATTCTATGCTGAATAACTTTTTCGCCATTGGTTCCGCCAGCAAGGTTTGTTGTCTCAACCCATATATGAACTGAGCCACCATCAACAAGCGTTCCTGCTGTGCCAGAAAGAAGATGCTGGTTTGTTAGAAATCCATCAGAAAGAAGGTAGGAGCCTAGGTTTGCTTTAATTGTTATTATTCTTTGCTCTGGGTCGCCACTTGGCTTGTGTGTCGTCCCAAAAACAATGTTGTGGTCAGATGCATTTGTAGAATCATTTAAGCATTTTAGAAAAATATCGTTTCCAAATCCTTCGTTGTTTTTCCAGGCCTCAAAGTGAGGAGTTATTTCATTTGTGCCTGTTCCATAAGTAACCGTCGTAGACGCTGCTGCGGCAAGGTTTGTAGAGCTTCTTTGAAAATACTTGAAAGAGTACGCATTGGTTGTGCCAGTGTTTCTGTATGCAACAAGAATCATACCCTCGCTAACGCCTTGGTCGCTTGTGTATCCGTTTACTGCAATATCGCCAAGAAACAACGGGTAATCAGTATGAAGGTCTGTGACGATTGTTCTTGTCACATCAACAGTGTAGCTGTTGATTGTTGTCTGGCTGGTGCAGTTTATAGAATCATAATATATTTTTCCATCACCCTGCTGCCAAAGAATATAAACGACTACACCCAAAGCAAAACACTGAACCCTTGGGGTTACATAAATCTGGTCGTTATTGTCTGACACGCCTGGAAAAGTAATGGTTTTTATTTTGACATTGTCCCTTAAGACGGTGCCAGTCGTCGAGTCTTCAACCCGCACCATTACGGAATAACTGGTTCCGCCAAACTCATACTCTTGCCAAGCGTAGACACGGGCCACGCCCGCCTCTTGCATGTGCGTGTTGCCTTGTCTTCGATCTCTTTGCTGCTGAATTATTGTATTGCTAAATTCGCTTGGAACATGGTTTCCCTTGTCCATCCACTCATCAGAACCTGTTCTTGAGTATATCCTAGACCCATCAAACAACAGTGTTTCATCATCATACTGAGCAATTGCCACGGCAGAAGAAAGAGACCCACCCCCAACCTTTGATACTCCTTGCTGGTCAAATCCTTCTCGTTTTTTAATTTGACCTGTTTTCTCGTACTGAACATTCTGAGCATTCAGCAAAGAGCCCGGCTGAATTGTTTTGTCGGAGCTTTTCTGGTCAATCCCGCTCAGGAAAGGAAGGGACACTACGTTTTTTTCAATAGCCATTTAAAACACCCACAAACTTACTTCTACATCAGCAGAAGCCACAAGAGGAATGTAACGTAGAGGCGCAACATTATCAGACTTATCCACCTTAACAGTCGCGTGAGCATCTTTAAAAACAATGACATAACCTGAGTAGTTCCTGTTTAGTCCGTGAAACACTCGATGCTTTGTTGTGCTTAGCTTTACGTTTTTTATTAAGCGCCCCGGAGGAAACATCTCAGAGCGAAGCTCTGTCGCGTATGATTCAATTTGGTCTTGAATCCTTGTTAGGTCAGTATCGTTTACTCTGTGCCTGACAAAATTAGCCATAACTAAATCCGATAAATATGGTCTCGCTTACGAAACGTGCCTATTCTTGAATCTGTTATTGCTGTCGGCTCGCCGGGGTCTCTGTCGGCAGCAGCGTTTTCAATTCGCTCTTTTAGCTGCTGTTTTTGCACCATCAGCATTTGAACATCAGACTCTTCTTTTTGCAGGCATTTAATTGCAGCATCTACAACTACATATTCTTCGTAACCAAATGCGACCGCTGGCGCCTTGTTTACAACTGTTTCGCTGTCTTCGCTTCCATCGGTTGCAAACTGTTGAGCCTCTGGAACATAGAAAAGAGTTGCTGTCCCGGACACTGTTGGGGCCGGAATAAATTTAATCTGATTGCCCTGTATGTTGTACAAGGTATTGGTTACTCTACCCGCCACCACAGCCGGTGAGTTGTACATGTTACGCTCTTGGAATGAGAATCTACGAAGGCGATATGTTGTTCCCCCAGTATCAAAGTCAACTCCCAGGGCTTTGTAGAATGGTTTGTCAGAACCGGCTGAGGTCGGAAGAGCGCCGGGGTTGTCCGCGGGGAGCGTGTATTGTTTACTTTCAACATAGTAATCCTCGTATCTGGTGACCAAAATATCATGCATTTCAGCCATTGCGACGTTAATATAACCTATCACTTCAGCATCAGTAACAAACGTAGACCCCTCCATATCCGCTCTTTGACGAACTCGGTCGATAAGGTTTTGGAGCGTTGTTGTGTTATTTGGCATGACGCCCCCCTTTAAAAAGAGAGGGGGCAAAGCCCCCGTCTCAATTTTTAATCTGCTGTGATTTGATAGATGTCATGAATTGCCTGAGCAATCATTTCTCCATCACCACTTTCCATGGCCTTTAAAAAAGCATTACCTGCCTCTCGCTTTGCCATGCCTGGGTCCTCTTCTTCGCCCTCGGACTTAACCTTGTTTGCTTTTTCGAGGATTGCCAGAGCCAATGCTGGCCTACTTGCTGCCATCACTGGCCTCCTTACTTAACGCTACTGTTCTTAACGTCAAATACCATCAAAAGGGTTGCCCCGTCAGATGGGTCCGCCGCACTGCCTCCAGTAACAGTCAGGATTTTCATAGTCCCTGCACTAGAGATAGTGTCAGTATCAATCTGAACCCTGATGTCTTCAGCATCAGGGTCAAGAAGTTTACCATCAGACCAAAGAAGCTTATTGTACTTGTCAGTGTCGCCAGAAGGAGTGCCTAAGGTAATCGTGTAATCACCTGCACTGCCATTTCTTGCAATAGACTTTACGCCAAGGCTGTCGTCAGTCACCAAAGTGGGTGCCCCTGAAGCGCCAATAGTCGCCTTCATGTAAAGACGCTTGACCGCACGCTCAGCAGCTTGAAAATTTTTAAAATCTCTACTCGCCATAACTCAATCTCCTTTCAGTGAGTCTGAATTATAGTGCAATACGGACGTTCCAGCCCGGAGCCGTACAAGCCATGTTGCCGTAGAAACCGCAACGTACTTCGTAGGCATCTGCTGTGCTTTCGCGAAGCATATTGCTGCCATCAAGGTCAAGAATCTGTGGAGCAGAACCCAAAGAGTTAAGGCTCCAAGTATCAAGTTGAAGACCGTAAGCAACATCTGCTGGGCAGTTAACGTCTGGAATAACATCAACTGTTCCGGCTGGTCCGTGAATAGCCAAAGAAGTAAATCCTACTTCAGCATCGGAAGAGCTTACCTTGTTGTACTGAACTTTAGAGCCCAGTGCTTTTTCAAGCTGTGAGTAATTCTTGAAGTGCATGAATACATGACTAGGCGTTCCGCCATTACGAGCTGCAAGACTCAGACCTTCAATCAATGCCTCTTCAATTGGAAGAGAAGAGCCATCGAATCGGCTTCCGGACAAACGAGTAGCATCCGTAGAGCGGTCAACGCTAAAGAACGAATCTCCAGCTGTCGGCGCAGAAGACGGAAGCCATGCATCAAGACCACGCATCTTCTTAAATGACGCGCCTGCATGGGCATCACCAAGCTGGAAAATGTGGTCGCCAGCGTCGGCGTCGTTGTGAAAGTTTACTTTTACAGTAAAGGTTCCAGCAGAACGGTCAACTGAGTCAATTTCCTTGGTTCCAACGTTTGAAAGAAGAGCACCTGTTGCTGTTTCAGCAAGTACAATCTTCATTCCAACTTCAAAGTTAGAGATGTCCTCTGGGGTTGCAAGCGTAACCAGCTTTGCGCCTTGCGGGTCAACGCCTGCCTTTTGAATGCCAATTGAGCCAGAGCCATCACGGTACATTGAAACAGCCATAGAGCGTTTCAGTGAGTGAATGGCGCCGTCAATCTCCATTGTGGCGTAACGAACAAATGCGTCAGCGTTGCCCTGGGAAGCACGAATTGCCTCATGGGTAATACTTGCAAAAGAGTAGTCGCGAACTCGTGTCAGCAAAAACTGCTTAAGGCTCGATGTGGACTGGTTGTTTGCTTGGCCGTCCGCAAATGTAGCCGACCGTCGCTGTGGTCCGCTTACAATAATTGGAATCGGCATGTTCTCGCCGCCAAAGCTTTCATACTTCGGCATGAGCGCCATGAGAGGGTTGTTTTTGTAAACCATCTCTTTGATGCGTTCGGGTTTGTAGTGTTCTTTTAGTGCCTGGGTAACCAGCGTTTCGCCGCTGTTTCCTGTGCCTGCGTCTGTTGTTGAAAATACACCAATAGCCATTGTCTTCGCCTCGTATAGTTACAGCCCATCATCCGCCTTGAAGGATTTGTGCCATGCGCTTTAAAGACTCTGCTTGTGAAAGCAAACCCGTACTGCGCTCGGTCGTTTGGGCCGAGTTTTTGTTACTTAAAGTTTTTGGCCCGCCGTTGTTCGCTGGAGCCGCTTCTTCTTGAGGCGCTTCTTCTTTGGTGTCAGACAACTTAGACTTCCACCTGTCCTGTAGCTTTTGTACCCCAAAATAGTGTTCGGCCTCTTGTTCGTAATGGTCCTCAACTATTTTAGCGGCGTCGGAATACTGCATGATTTCTTTAGTCTTGATGTAATGCTGCTGCATTACCTCTGCGACCAAATCATACGCCCCCCGATGCTTAACTAAAGCATACTGTTCGTCATTATCGACAAAGTTCTTTATGTTGTCAACAAGTGTTGCTCTGGCCCTGTCAAGCCGCTTTGTCTCGGCATCTTTTTGCTGTGCCTCATACGCGCTCTCAATTTTCTCAAGACGCTCCTGAAGCTTTTCATTCTGCAAACGAAGCTGTTGCTCCTCTGTTGGATTGCCTTCGTTGATGACTTGCTGCGTCAATTCATCGTAGCTGATCCCAAGCTGCGAAAGCAGGGCAGCAGGGTTTTCTTTTGCCAGTCGCTGGATTTCTCCAAATTGACCCTGAGAGCTTTCAAGCTCTGCAATCCTGGCCTCCATCTGTTTAACAGAAGATTCTCTTTGACGCAGTGCGCGTTCTTTTTTTGCAATTGCAGCGAACTGCCGAGAAAAGTCTGGTCGCTCTTCTGCCTGGGCCTGCTCTTCTGGCTGCTCTTCTGTTGCTGATTCTTCTACTGCCTGCTCCACAACCTCTTGTGCCGGAGCCTCTTCTGCTTGTACCGCTTCTTCTGTCATATTCGCTTAACCCCTTTAGTTTGTTATTGGATAGGAGCAGCCATTTGCTCGGCTGCAATCTCATCCGGTCCCATGTTTGCTGGTGGCGCACCCATTCCGGGTCCTGCCATTGCTGGCGCCGGGGCAGTTGCCCCTTGTGCCATTGTCGAAAGCATATCGATAGCTTCCTGCATAAATCTTCGCAGAAGGTCCAAATTCTCTTCAGGTGCATTGTTGATTTTCGCTCTCAGGTAAGCACTTTGAATCATAGCAATAGCCATTGAGAGGTTCATAAACGGCTCCGGTGGATGATATCGACCGTGCTCCACCATCTCCTCAATCATAAGCTTGATTCCTTCTGAAGATGCCGTTGCCAATTGGTTTACTGCCTCTAAATCCGGATAATCCAGGAGGCCACGAGCTTCCTGGTTGTCAATCATCCCAGCCTGCACCATCTCGATCACTTTCTGCAACTTCGCCGCTGGCGTTGTAGGTAAAAGTGAGGTTGGGTAAACCTTCATCACATATTGGTCCTTTTTTAGGTCGATATCGGACCATTTTATGGCCTGTATCTCTTTGTCGCCGTGACTAAGGACCTCGTAAGCTTTTCCTTTTTTGGAAATATCTCTGGCAAGCTCAATCATTTGTTCTGCCGCATCCAAAAACAGCTTTTCATAGTTCTGCGCCACAATCATAAAGCGCTCGGTCTCAATGTCTTGAAATTCACGCAATGCAACACCAGAATCTAGACCAGATGGCTTTTTGGACTGAGCAGCAAGCTGAGAGATGCCCGCAATCTCGTATGCACGAGAATACAGTCTATCTAAATGAGCAAAAACTTCTGGAGAAGTTGTTCTCGGCGCCACCATTTGTGGAGGCGTGCCATTGTATTTGACAATGCCCCAAATCTCGTTGTTGAGGTGACCGGGCACAATCTCAGAGCCATTTTCAACGAAGACCTTTGGGGTGGCGAGGTGCATCTGCTCCTGGATCATGGATAGCAAATTGTTAATTTCTAATTGTAATCCCGTGAGCTGCTCTGCAAGCCCCTGTCCCCAAAAGCCCATTAATCGACTTGACCACCGAATGAATACAAATGGGAACTCGTCTCTTTCCCATGGCTCATCAAGCAGTGTGCAGTTTTCAATCGCAATAACTCGCCTACCATCGTTTGCCCCCTCATGGCAGGGCAAATGCCAAGCTTCGATGCATTCGACTTGCTCAGATGCCTTATACTCTGCGTGGCTTTCTCCGTACCTTACCGCTGCGTTAATCTTGTCCTCTGCCTCTGGAAACATCCCAACCAAAACATCCTTGGCCATAACTTTTCGTCGGAAGATTTGACGCGGCTTGGCATACCTGGACTCGTGGTCATCAACCAATATTTCTCCAGGAAACACACGCTCTACCTCAATCTTGCCGTCACCCTCATAGATGTACATACACCCAGTACCAAAAACGCATGCATCCATAAAAACCTGCGGAGCAATTGAGTAAATATCTGTTGAGTAAAACTGGCCATCCGTAAACCGCTCCAGAAGTTTGGCCTTCTTTTGCATGGACCAATTGCCGCCATGCGTCAAATACGTGGCTCTTGGCCTAGCCTTGGCAACCTTGGCTGTTACAGTGTCACACATGCTCTGAATAATATTGAGCGTAACCCGGTGGTTTGTGTTTACTACGCTGCCCATTTCTCCAAACGACGCCATATCTGTGTAGTGCGCGTTGCCATAAAGAGACATGTGGGCCACATAATCTTGAGAGCGCCCTCTCTGAGCGCTTAGTATTCCCGACACAGCCGAAAACAGCTCCTCATGAGGGTCTGATTCTTCGTTCCACCAGTAATTTACAACCTTCATTGTTTTTCACCTTTAGTTTAGCGTCCATCTGTCCTGCCACCATGGGCCATCAACAGACTCGTTTCTTGCTCTTGCGGAGTCCCACATACGTCGCTCTTCTCTGCTCCAGCCCTCTGGGACAGTGTCGATTTCTTCTTGAAAAGTATAGTGCCGACTTTCGCGCCACATATAAAGAGCAGCATCGCTTAAGTGGTTGTCAAAGCGGCTATCCTCGCGGCGCCCCGAGTCGTCCCATTGCAAGATATCCCACTCTTTCAGGATTTCTCTGTCGATAACCTTTAGCTTGCCCGTGGCAAGGTCATCGTTCATCATCTCAATGT
>TARA_R100001591_G_scaffold18217_1_pt1 | contig 11510 bp, 15 predicted proteins | sample TARA_R100001591 | Tara Oceans TARA_R100001591 (sample SAMEA2622725) | marine metagenome | biome: marine biome (ENVO:00000447); feature: surface water layer (ENVO:00002042); material: "saline water (ENVO:00002010), including plankton (ENVO:xxxxxxxx)" | depth 5 m
ATCTTCTGAAAGGTTCTTGTTGTTGTGCTAATAAATTTTGTCTTTGTGCTTCTAATTGTGCCTGACCCAATTGTTGTTGCAGTCCACCGACACCTAGTAAACTTTGTATGTCTTGTAAGTTCTGTGCTTGAGCCGTGGTCCCTAATGCACCAAACTGTTTTCCTTGTTGTAGTAAACCAGCACCTGCTCCTTGACTTGCTGCCACTGCTTGCTGATAGTTTCTTGATAAGTCTTCAAATATTCTTCGTGACATAATATCTTGAATACCACGTTCAGTTTCTGCACGAACAACACCCTCTCTTGATCCGCCAAAAGCTCCTGCTTTAACAGCTTGTGCAGATTGTGCTTGTCTTGCAATGTCACCTTGTCTTCTAATTTCTTTTAATGCTTCGTTTGTTACATCTTGCTGATATTGATCCATGAAAGGTTGTTGTCCACCGGGTTGAAATCTTTGACCCGCTTGCGCTGTCGCTGCTTCTGCAGCCTGAAGAAATGGAAGATATCCACCAATACCTTGTGTTGCTAAAGTAAACGCTTGTTGTTGCGCGGGGCTGAACCCTGCAACCTGCTGTCCTATAACAGGTAATGGAGTTTCAACTAAACCTTGTTTGTCACCTACTCCAAATAAACTATTTAATAATTCTTGTTGCCTCTGTTGCACGTACGGAGGAGGCATTTGATATTGATATGATTCTACTACCTCTGCCATTATGCTACCGCTTCTAATTTATCCATTGTCTCATACATTTTTTTCGCTCCTAGTTGCCTAGCTTCAAAATCATCTTTTGCACCGGCTGCATAACCAGCACCTTTTACAGCTCTTGCGTTCATCACAAATTCGCCATCACTTAACATAGCGGGGATTGAATCAGAGGTCTCTGTCCCCGGGCCCTCTATAGCACCTATTCCGTTTTCACGTGGAAACTCAGGTGTGCCACCTACGGCAGCGTAAAAAGGTATATTACCATAATCAAAAGTTAATTCACCTCTTTTTTGCGGCGGGCTAGGAAATATTATTTCTGGCGTTGAGTAAGCAAATTGACTGTCACCACCTAATGTATCATCGGTTGTAACTATATCTGGTCCCGTAATAGTTTCGTTGGGATCATCTTCTTCTAAAGAATCTGCAAGTGTAAGAGTTCCTAAACCTGCCAAAGCAGCTTTTTCTAAAAATGGCATCGCACCTTTCTGAACCTCTCCATCGACAATACCCGCACCGAATTGATTTCCAGCACCTAAAATACCTCGTGTTGCTGGGTTAGCTCCTTCTGCTGCTCTTCCTAAAAAGAAGTCTCCAACACTTGTAGCACCTAAACCAACTTTACTGGCGCCTGTTAAGCCACCTAAAAAAGTTCCGGGGGCGCCACTGAATTTTCCTGCTAAGCCTCCTATACCGGGACTTGTATAACCCGCAAGCGCACCGCCAATAGCACCACTTGTGCCACCGCCAAGATATCCTGCTCCTGCAGCTAATAGAGGATTACCTGTTGCCAAACCTACAATTGTACCTAAGTATTTTTCGGAGTCGCCGGGTAATATATCTCCTACAAGCTTTTGAGCGCCTTTAACTAACTTCTTTAGCATTTAATATATTTATAATCAAAAATGTGATATAAAACAATGAGAATATATGAGATTATTTACAGCTATTCCTTGTTTCGGGGGTAAGATAGAATCCCGCACAACAGAAGCGCTGCTGAGACTACATCATTACTGTATCGATCAAGGCATCTCTATCAATCACAATTTCTTGAACAATTCAGCCATTATTACGGAGGCTAGAAACGAGCTAGTATCAATGTTTTTAGAGACTGACTGCACTCATTTCTTGTTTATTGACGCAGATATAGAGTTTCCCCTAAGTGCCTTTCAACGTGCTGTAAGAGCCGATAAAGATGTGTTTTGTGTTCCTTACCCCAGTAAAAAGTTTCATTGGAAGTATTTTAAACCCGAAAAAGGTGAAAGCTCTGCTTACTGGTTTCAGATGATGTTTGACACAACCAAAGAGTTTTCTTTAAAAGATGGTGTTATGGAAGTCGATCGAGCACCTACTGGGTTTATGTTGATTAAACGACAAGTCTTTACAACCATGCAGGCGTTGATGCCAGAGCTTCAGTATAAGATGATGAGAAGTATGAATGGTGATCTCAAGGAGAGAGAATTGTGGGGATTCTTTGATTTAGGTAAAACATCGGATGGCGGTCGAGTCGGCGAAGATTATGCTTTTTGTGACCGCTGGAAAGCTTGTGGTGGGCGGATTTTTGCTAGCGTTCTTGACAAGATGGCTCACATAGGCAATCATAGCTACGAAGGAGCCGCAATAGATAAATTCGATGTCGAGAAAAAAGAAGAAAATTAAATGTGAATTGGTGCGTGTTGAGTGGCACGATGCTTATGAAGAGACATCGGGTTGGCATGATCCCAAGATTTTAAGCACAATAGAAAGTTCTAAATGCACCAGTTACGGTCTAATGCATAAAAGAAAGAAAGATATTGTTTTATTTGGTGATATAGCAGAAGATTCTTCTCAAGAAATAGGAAGAATTGCTACTATTCCTAAAGCATGGATCAAAGATATAAAACACCTTGGTGTTTTTGAAGAGGTTACTCTACCGTATTAGAAGCACCTATGCCTAATAATTTAGGCGCAAAAACTTTTACATCTCTTTGAATATCGTCTTTAGTAGTTTCTGTATTAGGATCTGCAATGTCCGCAGCACAAGCTTCCTCAGATGCATAAATTTGTTTAGTTTTTTTATTCATAATTGTTGTTTCTGTTTTCGCACTGTAAACAGGAACTTTAACACCATTTATTTCTTCATACCTTAAAACCTTTGGTTCATCTACTATAGTCATTTTATCCTTTCTGTTATTGTTGTTGTTTAATCTCAAGCAAAGAGACCGTTACCATAGCTCTATTGGATGCGTTCGCTTGTACTTTTAAAAGGTCACCACCTTCAAATACCTTGACGTCAGTTCTAGTTGTAGTATCGGTACCAGATACATCGACTTCATCTATCTCAAAATCACTTGTACCATCGTTTTGAATAATACTTACGGTCACTGAATTTGAAGCATCATAGTTGTGCACTGACAATGATTTTACCACAAATGTTGATACAGGCACGGGAGGAGTAGAAGCAACGTTTGCCTCAGGCACTGTAAACACTGTTGTTAAATTAGTGCTAGTTAAATTTGAAATAAATCTTTTAAATACGTCAGCCATTATCCAAAGAAAAACGCCCTTCTCGTTTGTTCGTTTGCATTATCCTGTTGATAGGAAGAGTTTAATTGTAGAACCAACTGCTCCAACTGACGTACGAGTTCAGCAAAAGCTCTTGGGTCATATTCTGGTGGTGGGTCGGGAAATCGTGTTTGTGGTATTTTAGCCATTATCGTCCTCCATCTGGTGTAATATCAAAATGATATGTTCCTACTTTAAAATTACCGCCTACAGCGTTACTTTCTATTTTAAAGTTAGCTTGTCTGCCCCTACCTCGCATATCCTTTTTTATATCTGTAGTTGCTACTGTCAAGGCTGTTTGACTAATAACACTACCGTAAGGGTAGTTTTTAAAACTGACTGTTACCGATAAATTACCTGACTGATCTCTAAAGTCAGGAACAAATCTAGAAATTCTCATAGGGTCTTCTATGTTATCAGCAAGAGTAAAGTCACCTGTTTGAATGAAAGCCTGCATTGCAGCGCCATCATCATCTGTGCCAAACTCCTGTTTATAATGTTTTGATACACCGTTTGATAAACCAATTACAGTTGGTGTTGCGTTAGTCGTGCTGTTTTGTAAAAACTCTGTTGCCAAAGGAAACTGAAAGACTCCACGATCAGCCCAAGTTGTTCTGTTCAGCGTGCCTACATACCAAGAATTTTCTAAATAGTTGAATATAACACACTTGTTAACTTGTGGTGCTGGATCGTTCTCTGGATTAGTTACATAAAACCAAATAATCTCTGCAAACTCTGTGTTCACACCTGCAAAGATTTGATCAGTTTGTGTTAAATCAATATTCTCAAATACAAAATCATCGACCGTACAAGGTATCTTTTTAACTGTACCATCAAACACGAAGAAAGCGTTCTGACCCATCCAATACGCTACGTCTCGAACAACCACAGCAGCGTGTTGCCCTAATAAACCACAGTTAGTACCTAACTGGTTAAGTCCAAATGTAAATGGTGGACCAATAAATTGTAAACCATGTAGTGATGTATCTGTCCATACTAATATCTGACCACGAGCTTTATCTGCTCCGACAATTGTAGAACCATCTTGTATACGAAGTGATCCCGCTGTGTTCGTAGCTTGTGGTTGATATGTGTTAATATCTTCTTGTGATGAAAAACGTAATAGTAAAGGATCTTGTGAGGAGCCAGTGCCTATAGTTTTTTCTGTACCGAATAAAAGTAGATGTCGATCTGGTGTAGAAACAAGTGAAAACTTTGAAGTTGTTGGTGCGTTTGTAACTAAAGTTGCTCTACCAGTTAATCCGTCTGTGGTTGGTGACCATTGAAATGTTGAACCATTTAATACTGTAGCTATCATTAGCTCACCAAAATTGTCTATAGACCAGTCACGACCATCAAGTATAACTGCAGAAGTTGCGGAAGCTTCGTTCCATGCTGTAGCATCGGTAGAACCTTCAAAGAAAGTAACGACTGTACCACTATCATGTGCTGATCTTGTAGAGCTATCAACTGCTCTTGTAATCCCTGTTAGATCATTAGATGAAACTCCTCCGTAAGATATAATCTCTTCACCTACAATAATCTTTCCTGAGGAGGCAAAACCTGCTGTACTAGCTAAAGTGATTGATGTACCTGATCCTCCCGTACCTGAAGTATTATCTGCTAGTGCACCATTCAATGTGCTAACAACAGAGGTTGTAAAACCACCATAACCATTTGTACCCCAACCATAACCAAAAGTAGAAAAAGCAGGTCCTATACTTATATCAAAAACTGCAGTAGCAGTTCCTGTTGTGACTGAACCAGTTGATTCATTAGCATCTTGTTGTATTACAAACTGATTAACATTGGTTACAGATTTTACTTCAAAGCTACGATTAAAGTTATCGGCTGTAAAACTTGTGCCAGATAATCCTGTTGTGCCAGAAAAGGTAACAACGTCTCCTTCACCAGCACCGTGACCTGTAATATTTACTGTTACATTTGCAGAGCCGCTGGTTGTTGTAAAAATACTTGCTATACTAGAAAAGGTAGCTCGTGCTGGAGTGATATCGTAAAAGATATCGTTAGCGAAAATATATAATTTTTTATCAGTGCCTATAGCTTGTAAACGAGTGCCATCTAAAGCAACCCAGTTATGAGCGTCACGTGCTACACCAATAAGTGTAGTATTGGTTGTTTTTTCCCAACCACCTATTTTTTCAGGTAACCCATATCGGAATCGAACATTATCAGAATCTATATAACCACCAGCAGCACCTAAACTACTGGTCTGTTTTACTATGCCCGGTTTGAGTTTTATCTGTGTTAATGTCATTTTTCGTACTGAACATAGCTCCTACATGTCCCTTAAAATGCATATTCCCATGATGCGTCAAAGGCGAAGCTAGATCCGCCCATATATTACCATTTATCCGACTCCATAGTCTAGAAAAATAGTAGTCTTCGCTAAGATAACGCTCTTCTTCGTCCCCCTCTAATTTGCCAACTCCAAAGAAATCATAACAATTACTAGAAGAAAATTGATCGCCATTAATAATCTGATCAGGTTTATATCTACGTTCAGGGTAAGCTTTTTTCATTCTTTTGAACACATCCCGTTTTATTAACATCATTCCCGTCGCCGCTTCCAAAACTTTTGCAAAGCCATTTTGTATGTGAATATTCTGATTATCCTCAAAGTTTAAATTATATCCCAATGCCTTGTAAGATAGCTCCTCTTCTGAAATATTAGGGTTTTCTTTCATTGCATCTATTACTTGATTCCAATGAATACATTTACGGGGATAGATACCACAAGCAACATCTTTATCTGCCCTGATTAAACGATCAATATTATTAGTGGTAAAACCTATGTCAGCATCAACAAACAAAAAATGAGTTCCGATAAAATTAAGATCATCTAAGAACATGGTAACAAGAGTGTTTCTTGCTCGACTAATTAATGACTCATTGCCTATTGTATTTATTTTAATTTCTATACTTTGAGTTAAACACCATTGATGTAAAGCAAGAAGAGAATGAAAAGTAGACTCAGATAACATGCCACCATACATGGGAACTCCAACAACTATTCTCATATTCTGATCTTTTAAATCGCCAGTTAACATACTTTACTCCAAGTTTCAGGACTTGGTAAACAATGTTCTGATTTAACTCCCGGTTTCATTGTTAACAATACATCAGCAGATATGCTGATCCGTGGTTCGTCGGTCACGTTCTCTTGTGTGTAGTGTAATAAATTACTTGGAAAGATAATTAAACCGCCTGTTTCAGAAGGGTATTTTATAGAAGAGAAATTAATCTCACTCCACTTTGTATAATAATCATTGTTTGGTGGTATATACATTCCTGTTTTTTGCCACTGATCCTCTTCAAAAGTAATATCTCCTTGTTGATTGGCTTGCACATAATACACTAAACTATAGTGACTAGCGGTGTGTTTGTGACTAGCTATGTGTTGTCCTTTGTTAGAGAAAGTTGCCCACGCTTTTGTTATGTGCACATCAAAGACACTTAAATCATAATGATGTTCATTTAGAAACAAAACTAATTTACTTTTTATTTCTTTAAACAAAGGTTTGAACTGATTATTTAAATGTAAATCATCAGTTATAGCCTGTAAGGGAATATCTCTTTTGATATCGGTAGTTGCAGCAAACTGAGAATTTGTTGGTTTTATATCTTTGTTAATTAAAAGTTTGATGTCGTTGTTGATTGTTTCGTGGTCATCTAATTTTGTTATAAATATGGGGTGACCAAACCACTTGTTGATTTCGTATTTCATTTATTCCTTTCTTATTGAACTCGTAAAAATCTATAAACTATTTCTCCTGCTCCTCCATTACCGCCTGATGTTTGTCCTTGTGCGCCTCCACCACCAGCGCCCGATCCTCTAGTGCCAGCGCCACCGGGAGTGCTGCTAGCTACACCACCTGCTCCACCGGCTATATTTCCACTATAAGATGCACCGCCCACACCACCTGTAATTTGACAGTTGTCACCGCCACAGTTACCGGGATTTGTGCCCGCTACACCATTACCTGAGCTATTATAAGATCCTACAGGACCATTATCTAAAGTGGTTGCAGAAGGTATTGTAGCGCTAGAACCATCAGATTCTTTGAAAGAACCGGAAGTAAGAACAGAAGCTGCTACGGTTGCTGTTCCCGCTGTTGATGGATTATTTGATCGTAAAGGTCCTTGAACACCACCACCTGTGCCAGAGCCACCTACACCCCCTGTTAAAGTAAAAATTGTTCCTGTTGTGCTACCTGATAAAACTGTGTTACCGCCACTACCTGCAGTTGTATTGTAAGAACTTCCTGTAGATGCAGCACCTCCAGCACCGACAGTAAGAGTCAAAGTTTCTCCTTGTGTTACAGAGTACACCTGATCTGAAACAAACCCACCAGAGGCACCTCCTGCTCCCGCAGACTCACCTCCTGCTTTATCATACTCAGCACCTTTAACTCCACCGGATCCTCCACCAACTGCAGCCTGCACGTGTATAGCATTAGCCCCATCGGGGACAACTATGGTTGTGTTTGCAGTTGCTGTACTAAAGCCTGTAGCGACAAAGGCTTGATAAAATTGTTTCCAAGCTCCACTTACTTTTATGTATCCTTCTTGAATTTCTTTCCAACTACCAGAAACTTTAACAAAAGCGTTATTAACTAATTTCCAGTTAGAACTTGTTTTTAAATACCAATCACTAGCCATTATGCATCATGGATAAGATAGAAATCTCCATTATCTCCAGTGCCGCTACTAGGTGCTCCTGCACTTGTTGTAGTGAATAAATTTCTAGCTGTAATATTACCTATGTTTGATGCGGCAATTGTAGATGAAGTAGTTATTGTTGATGTGGCAGCGATTGTTGTAGTAACAGTCAATGCTCCTGTTACTGTCACACCTGCAGTGGTTGTTTCTAATTTTTTTGCGTTATCGAAAAAGATATCTACGCCGTCATCTTTGTCCATTGTCAAAAATGTTTCTGTTCCTGAATCAGATCGTATGGTGATGTTGTCTCCTTGAATATTCAACTCACCTGTATTGTTTTCAATAAAACTATCAGCGCCATTGTGATAAAGTTGTAGATCAGGGCCTGCACCAATATTTAAAAATTTACTGTCACTTATTGCTACATTACCTGTAAAGTTTGCAAGACTAGCTCCAATAGTACCCATTGAAGCAAATACGTTTACAACGTTAAAATCACTAGAACCATCACAATAAACTTCTGAATGACCACCTTGAGTGATAGCAACACCGTTAGCAGTATGCCCGGTAGCTGCAATAGTTAATGAATGAGAACCTGATGTGTTGTTAAAAAATATATAATGACCTTCTGCGGCAGGGATAAAAACTGTAATATTACCAGTTAGTGTGCCTGTTAATTCTATAACTTTATTTGAGGCTTCTGAAGTAGGTGAGGCATTATCTGTCGTTAAAGTTACGTTGGCAGATCCTGCTACGCTTTTTGTTAAATAACCTGCAGAAAATGCGTCTAAAACGTTTAAATTATTATTGGTTTTATCACCCCAAGTACCCGCGTTTTCACCCGTGCCTTGAAGCTCTAATTTAAGTCTACTTGAAAATGTTGATGCCATAACTTACTCCTATCATACTTTAATTTTTACTGATACTCAAATATTACTACAACTCCAGCACCACCTGCGCCACCATTATTAGAATTACCGCCACCATTAATATTTGCTCCACAAGCGCCATTTCCACCAGATCCGTTTGCTCCTGCAGTTCCATCTGCATGTGTATTTGTTCCAGCGTACTGTGGAGCCGGACTTGGCCCCCAAAAACTCGCACCACCGCTTCCTGCGGTAGTTTGAAGATTACCACTAGCGTCTCTAACGTTTGTTTGTTCATGAGTAAGGCTTTGACCGCCTCGTAAATTTAAATCTCCACCAGAAGCTGTCCCGCCTGCAGAAGCCCTACCAAAACCGGGCGTTGAAGTAAAATTAACTCCAACACCACCCGATCCTCCGCCCCCTGTTAGGGTGGCTCCTGATCCTTGAGGATTGAAAGTTGTATCTCCACCGTCACCACCGTCGCCTTCTCCTGCGCCTGCAGTTCCCGCAGCACCGATAGTTACGGCAGCACTTGATCCTAATTCAGTTGAATTGAATATTTTCATAGCGCAACCTCCGCCACCGCCGCCAGCTCCAGCGCCTGCGCTAAAGTTGTTAGTGGTGACACAACCTCCACCACCGCCCCCTGCACCTATGCAATAAACTTGAACAAAAGATGTCCCTGCAGTAGGAGTGTACGTTGATGTAGATGTAATTACTACTGTATCGTGAGCGGCAACACCGCCTCCACCAAAACCACTGGCTGTGCCATTATTAGCAATGGTCGCTCCTGAAGGTATAGTGATCGTATCACCACTATCACCTAATTGAACTCCGGTCCCGCTTTCGGGCGATACTTTATTTACTTTTAATTCGCTACTCATTTAGGGTATTTATCCTTAATTGGTTTTATCATTTCTTCTTTCCATTTATCAACGCCATCATGATATATTTTATCGAGCTGATCAACAACGCTAGGGTATTCGGCAGCTCTTTTATATTGATACTCATTTGGGTCAGTCCACGCTTCAACATTTGTCCAGTTTATAGTTACACTGTTTCCACTATCATTTAAGGCTCTTATATCTTCTTTTGTGTTACCATGTATTGTGACTACATCACTATGAATTGCTCTGATTGCTTTATGTAAATCTGCCATTATGCTAAGACCTCCATGGCTGTAATTGTTGAAACATATCTAAAACCTGTATCTGTATTATTTTCATCTTCACCAGAACTGTTAACACTTACAGTTTGACCACTATTAACTTTAACTTGTACATGATAAGTGGTAGCTGAAGTCGTATTAGGCGAGTCTAAAAAGTTCATGTCTGTATTATGTGCACGAGCAATTACAGAATTTGACATTGGAGCAGTTGCTTGATGTCTAACTCCGTCTGCATCACCAATAGCTATTGCTGTGCTATCACGAAGAAATCTTATACCACCATACACATTTGAGGTTGTTCCAAAAGAAAACGAACACATAAGAAATATTTTACTGCTTGTAGCTGTAGGTGTGATTGAAACATTAAAACCAGATATACTAGTAAAAGAAGTAGAGGTAAAAGTTGATCTGTCTGTTTTTGTTGTTGAAACTACTTGACCAATCTTACCGCCCCCAAATCCTGTAGCAGTTCCGCTATTAGCAATGGTTGCCCCCGAAGGAATTGTAAATGTATCGCCGCTATCTCCAAAAGTAAAAGCTGTGCCTGAGGCAGGAGAAATTTTGTTTGTTTTTAACTCTGTTGTTACAGTTTGTGTTGCGGGTAAATTGACCGTTGCATCTGTAGTTGTAAGTGTTGCTCCCGATGGAACTGTAAATGTGTCCCCACTGTCACCTAAGGTGAAAGATGTTCCGCTTCTCGGAGATACTTTATTTACTTTTAATTCACTCATGTTACTAATTTAAATCCTGTAAAATCTGTTTTACTTGAGCCACCGCCTATAGTTGTTCCTGATCCACTAATTTTGTCATGATAAGCGTAAACTTCTATGTAATCACTAACGGCTAAATTAAAGACTCCTGTAATCTGTGTAGTAACATCTTTTCCTCCCGATGGTGCACTACCATTATTTATATCGATTTCATTCATGGCTATTTCAGAGCCATTTTTATATAAATATATTCTATATACATTTATTCTGTTACTACTTGGCCAGTCAATATAAACTCTAGAATGAAGAAAATATAAACCCGCTTGACCTGATGGAACTGTAAATCTGTAGTTTGTGGAGTTATCATATGCGCCTGCACTATCGTAGTCTTCAGTATCAAACTCAACTTTGGTAATAGTAGTATCGGGTAAAGATTGACTAGAGTTTCTGTAAACTCTGAAGTTAGGAGTGTTTGTTCCACCAAAACCTGTCTGTGTTCCATTGTTTGCAATTGTAACGCCACTTGGAATTGTGAACGTGTCACCACTATCACCAAAAGTAAATGCTGTTCCAGAAGCAGGGGATATCTTATTTGTTTTTAATTCTGTTGCTACCGATTGTACAGCCGGTAAAGTAACCGTTGCGTCTGAGAAAACAACCGTATCTCCAGTATCGCCGACAGTTAGACTTGTTCCTGATTGAGGAGTTAATTTATCTACTTCAAGTTTTGACATCTATACCACCACCAAGTTTCCTGTAACTGTCACAGTTCCCGTTACCGAAACAGGACCTGCTAATACCCCTGAATTAATTGTTTGATCATCAGAAATAGTTGAATT
>TARA_R100001591_G_scaffold17636_2_pt1 | contig 11481 bp, 10 predicted proteins | sample TARA_R100001591 | Tara Oceans TARA_R100001591 (sample SAMEA2622725) | marine metagenome | biome: marine biome (ENVO:00000447); feature: surface water layer (ENVO:00002042); material: "saline water (ENVO:00002010), including plankton (ENVO:xxxxxxxx)" | depth 5 m
TTTAGTGACATACATACTCCTCACGCTCAACTGGTAGTGATAAATATGTAAATGTTACCAAGAATATGATGCGGGTCACAAGATACACAAGTGTGACCTGCAATAGCGTTGCTAATTGCTGTTTCTATCAATCCTCTCGCTGTATCATCATTGAAATCCTTTGGAGGGAAAGGGCCAAGAATAGATACCGTTTGTCCCATTTAATCACCGCCCTCAAGAACGGCGACCAATTGCGACAAAGGTGCAAGCAGCACCAACTTCTAAATTAGTGCCGCTAATACCGTGAGTTACAGTAGCAGCACTACCAATAGCGTTTACCATAGCACCATCAATTGATGCTAACAAACTACTAAGGTCTACGGTTTCTCCACCTGATGTGCTACCTGTTACAATCATTCTGTCTCCAAAGTAAGTCGGTCTTGGGTCTATAGTTACTGCCATATTTATTCATCTCCTGTTTGAGTTTCTTCTTCAAGACTCTCTTTAACAAGAGCCTCAGTTTCTTCTACACCTTCGGGACTCATTACAGTCTCCACAAGTGAAAGAAGAGTAGTTTTAGTTGCATAGCCTTTAGGCTTGATGTCATACTTAGCGAGCCACTTTGCGATGTCAGCACGACTCCAGCCCGAATCAGGGACTCCATCGTTACCTACATCTACAGTTTTTTCGTAGCCTTCAATTTTGTAATCATCACCAAGTCTACTTGCATATCGGTCTAACCAAGCAGTAGTGACCTCACGAGACTGACCTCTAATGAAATCAGGGTGTGTAGGGTCAATATTTCTTGTAGACCAAGAGCGACCAGTGTATGTTACTGTAGGCACTCAAAGCACCTCAGTTATACATTACAAGTAGGCTGTGTGCTTCGGCTGCTCCAGTGATGGTAATAGTCTTACTAACTACTGCAATTTTCAAAGCCGCTTGTGAGCCGCCTGTTTGGTTTCCTGTAGCCAGTAGAATGCTTGTTACTCCTCCAGCAAGAACTACAGTCCCTGCTCCAGCAGTAGTGATTAGAGCCATCTTAGGTGCTGGTGCGTAACCGTTTGTTGCATCTCCTGAAGTGCTGTCGTCACCATTCAAAGGCTTAAATGATTCAAGGTTACCGGGGTATGTGCTACCACGATTTAAGTAATCAGTTGTGTCATGTGACCCTGCTCTCAATTCCCAAGCGCCTACCAAAGTAGGGGTTGCTGTTCCGCTTACTGTTAATTCTGTTGCCATATCAATTCATCTCCATATTTTTTTTATTTTTTTGTCCTCACTTCAAGTCACGAATACTTGCTTGTGCTCCAAAGAAAGTTGTCCATACTTCACCCATTGTTCGGTAAAGTCCCTCTTGACCGAGGCGGTTGATTGCGAATGGGTCACCAGTCTCAATTCCACTCTCAAAGTATTGTGTAGGAATCGCTGTGCTGAAATACATGTAGTCAGTGTCCAATAGATACATACGGCTTAGACCATCTTTTACCATGTCTTTGGTAGGGATGATTGGAACACCGTTGTAGGTTGCTACAATGAAACCTGCTTCAATACCCGGAACACCCTTAACACCGTTGTAGGTAGGGGTGACTCTCTTCTCCTCCATGAAACGCTGTTGCGCTTGTAGAAGTTGTTGTAGTCTCATTAGAGTGTCATATCCAGTTAGGATAACCTTTGGATTACCACCACGCTCCCAAACTTGCTGGAAGATTGTATCAAGGTGGTCAAGTGACAATACACGGCGGCTTGCATCGGCTGCGTCAGCAGCACAGTTTACTTCAGCATGTGACCAAGCGTTTTCACTTCGGTCAATACTGTAGATGTCCAAGTCAGAAGCCAAATCAGCGTGGTCGTTAGAGTTTTGTTCAGTTCTTAGACCAGTAGAAGAACCGCTACCACCATCAGCAGCAGTAATTCTGTCAAGTGATTCAAAGTTGTTACCTGCGGTTGCGTCAGTGTCTTGTAGTAGCATCTTGTTTACCATTTCAGCGTGGTGCTTACCCATTTCTTCTTTGAGAACTGAGCGCATGTCACCAAGTCCGTCATCTTTGTCAGCAAGGAATACTGCAACTTCGCTTACATCGAAGGAGTGAGCGATAGTTTTTGGTTTTGCAGCAACATGCTGGAAAGTTGGCTTAACAGTTTCAGGCAGTGTGCCGTTCTCTGCAATACCACCATGAACTACACCAGCGTTTGGCTTGTCGGTAATGACTCTCCATCCACTGCGCTCCCACGGCTTCTTAGGTAGAATTGAAAATGCGTTGAACTCTTGGTTCAACTGTGACCAAACTTTGCGCCCGTAGATTGCTTGGTATGTTCCAGCAGTAGTGCTTAGCATTGGTGCATCCGATTTTAGAAGTTCACTACCAGTGTATGTGTAACCCATTGAGTTACCTGCTCCGTAGTAGTATCGCTCCATGTCGCTGACTGTTCTTACATAATTTCGTGCCATATTTTTTCATCTCCATATTTTTTGTTATTTTGTGAGCCTCATTCGCCTCGGTATAGCCCTCCAGCCAGTTGGTGAACTTCCTCCCAAGACATGTTAGCCAAGTCTTGTGTGCTCGGAACTTCAACTGTAGGTGTAGCGGATTTTGCGATTGTCTCGCCAGCACCGCTGGATAAGTTGTCAATTCTTTCGTTAAGTGCTCCAAGAGCCTTCATAACTTCATCAAGAGGAGCACGAGCGTCAAAGTTTTGTGCTTGTGCTTTTGCGATTTCTTCAGCAGTTTCTTGTGCGAATCGGCTTTCAAAGTTTGATTCAAGAGACTTACGGAACTCTTCTTCTTGTTTTGCAGCCTTGAAGACACCGTATGCTTCTTCTATTCTGTGTGCGTCAATTCCATGTCCTGTAATAAAGTCAGACTTTGTAACTTCTTTGTTACCGCCACTCATTAGGCCAGCACGATTAAGAGCGTTAGTAGATGGGTTGCCTCCTTCTTGAGCACGACCCTTTACTTGTCCAGCAAAGTAATCAGCACCGTCTCCGATTGCTTCAGGAGTAGAGCCAAGATTTGCTTTTGCTACAGTATCAAAGTGAGCACGAGCAGCAACAGTGTCTACTCCAGCGGATTTGAGAGTGCTTTCCATCCAGTCAAGATATTCGGATGTAATAACATCAGAGAACTCGTCAGACTTCATCTTGTCGTCTTTCTTGTCCTTCTCTTTGTCTTTGTCTTTGTCTTCTTCCATGTAGTTGCCTTTCATCTTGTCGTCTTTCTCAGACTCTTCTTTCTTCTTTTTCTGAGCCTCTTTCAATGCTGGAGGTAATTCTCCTTTCTCCATTGAGTCCAGTCGGCCTTCAAGTCGGCTTAATACATCGTTCATTTGTTCCATTACTTCATCGGTCATTTTGTTCACCTTGTTTTTGTCTTCTTTTAGTATATTGAATGTGGCTTCGGGGTTAATTCCTTTTTCGCATATTGTTATTTCGTGTAATTCTAATTTTGATATTTCTTGATATGAGCCGTGGGATTTATCGCTTTTGTTTACTCGTTTGAATGCTTGTCCTCCGATGCTGAATCCCGTTAGGTTTCCTTTTCGGATTTCACTTGCTACTTCTCGTGCCTTCTCAATGTCGTTTCTTAATTTTACTACAACAAACATTCCAGCATCGTCTACTTCGCTTTTCCACAACCTCCCTTGATTATCTGTATAATTTGAAATTACTTCTCCTACTTGTATATTTGAATGTGCTAATTGGACATTTCTGTATTTTGGGTCTGACATGAACTTTTTGAAAGCGTCTTTCAATGCTGACCTTGTAATTAAATCTCCTTGTTTGTCTACTAACTCTACTGAAGCATAACCTGCCACGATGAGGTCACTCCCTGCTTTGAGGAGTTCAATGTTTCTACGCTGAGTTCGCAACACACTAATTCACTCTCTGTTTGTTTACCTATATGAATAAACCGCTAAGCCTCATAATCCGATTCTGCTTCATAAGCGGAGGACTGCTCGCCTCTTTTCTGTTTTAATCGCCTTTGCGTAACTGAGTCATATTCTTCTTCGGGGTCTTCGGTTGGGCGCTCAATCATATCCCAATCAGGGACACTTTCCTCACTGGTGAGTCTTGTTGGCCCTCTTGGGGATTCTATTGCACTACCAACATCTATACCAAGTCCACCTCTACCAGCACCACCAGTCATTTTCTCTTTTGCTACCCTATCAAGGCGCTCTGTTAAATTAGCAATACGAGTAATTGTCTTGAGCATTGTTTTCATACCGGGCTTCATAATGTTCATTTCGTCATTAGCGTCAATGACACCAGCCGATTGTTTTTCGCTTTGCCTTCTATCTTTTTTAGAATGCATGGTGTGATATTTCTTGTCAGGGATAATCTCTTCAACTATACTATCGTCTTTCTTATCAACTCCCTTCATCATTAAAGAAACTGCTTGATTCCATAGCGGTCTAACACTTTCAGCCAGTTGTAAAGTGTAATCAGACTGGCTTAATTCACCCATTACAGACTTAGGTGAGTGCGCCCAATTTCCAGTATGACTGGATTCTGACTTGTAAATTACTTCGTCTAACCCCTCAAAAACAATGGATATTTGGTCTTCTTTGAGGGTTATATCATAAGGAACATGGATAATAGGGTGAGATTTAGCCAAAAGAGATAATGTTTCAAGACTCGCTGGACTTTCTGAATCAGCCTCTCCTACAATCTTTGAAGAGGTTACATCGTAGATTGTTTTACCTTGACGATTCCGCTTTTTAACTCCTGAAACTGAAATTGAAACGGTGTCTCCTTCTTTGAATGGCTTTGGACTTTTTACTGTTCCAACATCAAGATACTGTTTACCTTCGTAGTCTACACCACGATTACCAAAGCCTTCTGAGTCAAGTGGCCCAGCGCCTAATCTGTATGTGTATGGCCCTTTACCTCTAACATCTAAGATAATGAAACTTACATTTTTGTTCTTGCGGAGTAAGAACCACTTAGGATGTCGGCGTTCCCCACGCATGTATGTAGACTTAGCATCACGGAGTAACAACTGTTTATGGGTTTCCTGTAAACTGCTGACTGTGGCTTCTAATCCTCCGTCTTCTGTCATACGAGTATCGTATGGGCCGGGAACTAAAACATGCTCATGACTATCAAATTGACCTCTCAATACTTTGAGTCTTTCACGAACAGTCATATCGGAAATATTAGTATCGTCATAATCAATTATGTCTATGATGTGTATATTGTCCTTCATTCTCACAGCATCAATGATGTAGTTTTTCTCAGTAACGGCTTTCAATTGCTTCTTGTCATCTTCGCTCAAAGGAATAGCATCGTTGTTTTCATCGTATGCCGTAAGGGTATTACCTTTACGAATAATCATCATGCGCTTACCATCGTAAAAAGCCGACACTATCCAATCACCACTAAAACCTCGTAGTGCCTCAAAATCCTTCAAAGAGAAAATACGATGCATAGGTAGAATAGGTGGAGGTCTACCCTTATCTTCTTTCAATAAAGCATCAGGGTTCATCAACACCATTAGAGTTTCAGTAGGGTCACTTGTTGAAATTGCATTTGGGTCAAGGTTAGCAGGTAATCCGGTAACATCAACTCTGTTCATGTTAGTCACCGCTGACGGGACTTGATAGTTTGAAGAAAGAACTTGACTAACTGCTTCTTCTCCGTGAAGCGCTTTCATAATCTCTTCAGGGATAGAGTGTAAAAATTGAGATTCTGTATTTGTTCCAGCCATAGCAGTCTTGTTACCGGGGAACTCCATTCCAACGCTTGGTGTCATTTCATAACCACTATCCATTCCTCCTGAAATGAACATGTCTTGAACAGAAGCCCCGTTACTATTAGCGGGGTGAATAGGTTGTTGAGTCCACTGTGCAGTCCTTACACTTGTTGAAGGAGTAACGACTTTTTCCATTGTTGTAGCCTTAGTGGGGTCAAATATCAAAAGGTCATGAACTCTACTTTTAGCCTGATTCAAACTACCAGCAAAACCTTTCAAACTCCCAGTAGCCATGTTTCCTTTCTTACCTCTCTTGTATCTTTTATCAGAGAAATCAGTTAATGGTATACGAGACAAACCATGAGATTCATACGAGTTTTGTTGTCTTGGACTAAACAGTTGTTCCATTAGTTCAAGATGACCTCCGTATTTTTTTCTAAAATTATCAGCAAATTGACCATTCTCAATATTATGTTTGGTTGGGTCTACTTTCGCTGGTGTTCGTGTTCTCTTATGCTCATCAAAGATAGAATCAATGACACCGTGGTGGTCATCAGAAGTAAAAATAGTATTTGGCTCTTCACCAGCAAAACTTATTCCAGTGCCTAATAAATTACCATGAGTGAGAACTTTGACCGGAGCATCCATTCCTTCAAGTAATCTATCAATCATTTCGTTATGCACTGCATCATCGGGTAAATTAAGAAGAGAGCGAACCTTTGCTTGGGAGTGTGTTGGTAATATTTCACTACCAGCAGCACCTAAGACACTGGCTATAGTATGATGAGGAGAGACAATGTTTTCATCATCGGATAGTAATTCACTGGCACTTCTCACTTCTTGTTTTACCTCTCCATAACCATGAGTATGTAACCCATGAGACGAGTGAGGTAGTCTTAACAAAGCCATGTTAGCATCACGCATCAAACGAGAAGTATTGGCTAAGAACTTGTCAGGGAACTCAGGATTGAAAGCATCAGGGTCAGCCTTTTCAAACTCAGGTTTCAATTTTTGAGCCATACTCATTATAGCACGAAGGTCACTTTCGTCTTTGATTTCAGCATTATCAGTAATTTGGTTAAATGTAGTCTTATCATCAAGTTGAGCCTCGGCTTCAATAGCCATCTCTTCTTGTTCTATGGCGTGTAAGCGAGCATTGAGTTCGGAATATTCATCGCTGCCTTCTTCAAAATCCATTATTTGATTACTGATAGTATCATATTCGTGCATTAATTCCTCAAGTTTGTCTTCGGCTTCAGCGGATAGAGGAACATCTTTTGCCTTCTTTTTCTTATGACCTTGAAAGATTCTGAAAAGTTCTCTATTTTCATTACTATGGCTTAGTATGTTACTCGCACCAATGGATTTTTTGTTAAGCCACATGTTTTTCTTCATAGGGTCATGTGGTGGATGAAGTCTACCACCAGCAGTAACCAAGCGATGAGAATGTTTTGCATTGTTAAGCGACTGAGTTGCCTTGAGTCCGATACCACCGAGAGCATTGATTGCGTTAGCATTGAAATAATTGTCAGCACTAAGAGCACTTCTGTTGGCTGGGCCGTTGAAATACGCTTTACGCTCATCATCAGACATATATCTAACTTGATTTGAATATCCACCAACCAATGATGTTTTTTGACGGAAAGGCATATTTTTTGTATTCCTAACCTTTGTCATGTGTCGGTGGTTTGCTGAATCCCAAAAAGAAGTAATACCGTGATGACCAGCATGTTGTCTTGTTTCTTTTGAATACAAAGAAGGAATATAGCGCCCCCAAAGACCTACAGTTTTTGGGTTAGGAACAAATCTATCACGCTCTACTCTACCCATTATTGAATAACCATCATCGTCTTTAGGTAGGCTATCGTGCATCATTTCTAAGTAATGTAATACATTTCTACCCATTCCCCCTTGATGGTGAAAGTCTTCAGCAAACGGAGCAGCAAGACCTATGACATTGTTTTCTTCATCAGTTAGCCAATGCTCTCTTTCGTCTTCAGGAATATCCGCAAGGTCAGGGCCATTTTTCCCTACATGATGAAAAGAGTCATGATTACGAATTGGTTTTTGTTGCCTTTCAATTTCTGACATCTCTTTTGCTCGTTTAATGACTTCTCTTATCTTTTCCATACTCACAAGTGGGCCGTCAAATCCATCAAGTAACGGGTGTGAATCCATTTCAGTCATATCTGCATTATAACCCATTAATGCTAACATTGTTTCTAAATCAACATGTTCGTATGGATTTTCGTCAAGTATTTTCAATTCTTTTAATTTTGATTCAGCGTCTTCTAATCTACCTATTTTACGCCCTTGTCTCATTCCTTTTACCGGGAGGTGCAATAGCCCTTCTTGTTCTTGCTCTTCTTCGTATGTTCCAACATCCATAGAGTCACGGTGCTCGTGTAGAAGTTCGTTATATTCGTCAAGAAGATTTTGGTAAACAGAAGTTTTGGACTCATTCTCGCTATCAAAAGGAACTTCTTGCATAGCCTTCATCAATGATGCTTTGATGTATCTTTCTTCTCCATCAGGAATATCATCTACTGTTTCATAGTGCTTTTTGACATTAGCACCATGCATGTGTTGAGGTCGCATGTAACGGTCAAACTCACCAGTAAATCGCTGAGCGAGATTTCTCTTGATACGACCAGCACTTATGACACCATTATTACCCAACTCTATGTTTTGAGCATTAGCATGGTCACTGCCTTTTTCATGTAGATGTTGAATGACTCTATACCTATCAACGGGATTCAAAAACTCCAAACCATACAAGTAACCCTCATGTCCTAAACTCTCTTTTAGTAATATAGGGTCAAGTTCGCTTTCAGGCTTACCTGAATAAAGATGGTCTTGAATCTCTTGCTCACTCATCTTAGCCTTCGGGTCAAACGCTTCACCATGATATTGGTCACCCTCCCAACCATCGGCTGCATCTTCAAAGTGCATTAACCTCAGAGCATGCTCATGTTCTACTGGCTTTGGATATTTTTCAATCATCTTTTTTTCTAAATCACGGTTATTCTCTAACCATCTTTGATAGTTGTTCTCATAGATGTCATGTAGATAATGGTCATTTAGAGGGCCAAGAAAATTATGATGTCTCTCCTCTTTACCTGATTCAACATTGTAACGAAGTTTACCAATTACCGCTGGGTTTTCTTTCTTTTCTTCAAGTCTTTCCTTTCCTATCTCAGCCATCTTATGCCGAAAAGACATACTTTCCCCACCGGGTTTTGAAGGTAAGTAGAAACGCCTCAACTTTTCAGTCATAGCCGACCTACCAGTTATGGTATTTTTTTGACGCAAAGGGTGGTGTTTTTTGTGGTGCGGGTGTGATTCAGGATAGTGCTGTCCTTGTGCAAACTCAGCATGAGGGTATGAAGATGCAACTTCATGTAGAGGTCTTTCTCTCATTCTACCTTGCCAAACATGCTCACCGAGTTTCATCTCAGCGCCTCTTACAAAAGTAGTGCCTTTTGTCTTTTTATCAAAACGATGTCTTTTTTGCTTCTGTTTAAGAATAGAATAACAGACATCATCTAATGGAGTCTGTGGTATTGTTTCATTATGATTCTCTAAGTTCATCTTGGCGAAATAAAAGTCACCAATAGCATTATGTAAATCTACACCATCAAAAATTGATTTAAGAAGTTCATCACGACTTCTGTAATACCAACCTGTCGGCGTTTCTCTCATTCAAACACCCCTCAATAGGGGTCGTTACTCAAAACCCCGTTGTTATCAAGACGACTTACTCCGCCACCTTCGTGTGGGTTTAACATAGCGGCTAACTTGTCAAGACTAACTTGCACCGATGTAGCACCTTTGTTAGTAACATCTTCAGCATTGTATGGATATTGATTAGTGGTGTAGTAAGCGTTTCTTGTTTGGCCGCCTGTTTCAGACAAAAACATAACACCCATTGGTGAAGAATCAAATGATGTTGTAAATCCGGGTTGAGAGCCTTCAGCAACTGCTTTTTTCATACGAGCATTTTCTATCCTTTCGGGCTTTCCTGATGCTGATTTGTCGGTTAAAGGCATAGGTGGCCCACGGAAACCGGGTCGCTTAACTTTAACACCACGACCTGCTTGACCACGCTTTTGCTCACGAGGCTTACCTTCACTTAGAGGCAAAGTTCTCGTTGCGCCAGTATCTTCACGCATTGGGGGTGGACTCGCTTGCTCATCAGTTGCCTCTTCATAATCATACATAGTTGGGTCGCCTTCTTCATCTGAGTAGTCCATTTCTTGACGAGGCTCAGGTGGAAAACCAGCATTCCTTCGCTGTGCGTCACCAATGGTAAATACACCATCACCTTTCATTTTGTCATCTTTGTCAGGTTTACCATGTGCTTTATCGCACTGTGCTTTTTGCTTATCAGAACACTCAGAGTATTTTTTACCAAAGTTCTTCATGCAGTATGCGTCTTTGATAGCCATGTCAGCCTTAGCCTTCATGTCTTTTGCACCCTTACCATCAGCAGCAAACTTAGGAACTTTCTTACCTTCGTGCTCTACCATTTCAAGCCCTTTTTTCATACAAGTAGGACAATCATTGTTTTTACAATCAGGGCATTTTGCCTTTTCCATTTTGCCACCACAGCCCATTTTAGCGCAGCCCATTTTTGTGTTCCCACATTCAGGACATTTTGCTTTTTCAAGTGTGTCAATACGCTGACTCAATTCTTGTGCTTTATTCATCAAATCTAATGCGTGTCGGCTCATCGGGGAGGGTATAGGCTTCATTGTATCACTTCTGTTCCTTTGGCTTGCTCGGCCATTTCATGAATCTCCTCCCAAGACATTAGGTGGATTTCATTATTTGAATATTCATTTTGACTCTTTAGTAGTCCTGAGTCCATTTGGTTTTCAACTCCGACATCTCCTCTAAATGCATCTGTGGAAACATCTTGACTTAGAGGAGTAGCAGCGGGAACAAAACCTGCTTTGCGTAGCATACTGATTGGGTCGCTTACAGCGTCACGAAGTTTTTGATTTTCGGCTTTCAAAACCTGTAAGTCGCCATCCATTGTTTCCATTTTTGAAATTAGAGCATTCATTAAACGCTCAGCAACAGACTCTTGACTCATTTAATCACCTTCACTTAGGAGAGTAACGACCAAAAGTGCCGTAGTGTTTACGCAGTCCATTCCCAGTTCTTGCTGATAGGATTGTTCCGGGTAGAACATCGCTTCTTTGCGAGACATCAAACTTCTGTCCAGTAGTGCTCATTTTGAGAATAGTAGACTCACCGGGCTGGACAGCATCAACAAGTTCTTTTTCAGCCTTAACAATAGCCGAGTGAATATCCTCATTCAAATATCCAGCAAACTTCAAGATTTCATTTAGATGTTGCTGGGCCGCAAATGGGTCACTGCTCTCCAATGCTTTATTGAATGCATCTGTGTGAACAGTTAATTTTCTTGCCATAGGATTCATTTTTAGTAAGTCCATAGTCTCGCCTCTATTGCACTCGTAGTGATACCACCCTAAATAGCCTTACGCCCCACGCAATCTTCTACTGTCTTGTAATCTTGATGCGTTTTGTTGAGAGATAGATGGTGCTAACCCTCTTTGTTGAACACTACTTACTGGCGCTCCCGCACCCGGACTACCTCTTTGTTGAGGTCTTGCTGGAGAGCGAGGAGTGCGTATTCCCATTCCCTCTCCTCCGGGCTGTGATGGAGGCATCATTTGTGGAGGTAATCTACCGCCTTGCATCATCTGTGGAGGCATACCGCCTTGCATCGGAGGCATGGCTTGTCTTGGTGGCATTCCTCCGCCCATTTGAGGAGGCGGCA
>TARA_R100001591_G_scaffold77081_2_pt1 | contig 11460 bp, 11 predicted proteins | sample TARA_R100001591 | Tara Oceans TARA_R100001591 (sample SAMEA2622725) | marine metagenome | biome: marine biome (ENVO:00000447); feature: surface water layer (ENVO:00002042); material: "saline water (ENVO:00002010), including plankton (ENVO:xxxxxxxx)" | depth 5 m
CTTGGAACACTTAATGCAAAACTTGAATTTAAAAATTATCCAAATAATAGCACATCTGTAACTAAAACAACTACCTTCAGTGATACAACAGACTTTGTAAGTTTGAGAGGTAGGGGTAGAGAATTTACAGTTAATGTAGTATCAAACACAACAGGAACAGCATGGAGATTGGGGACACAGCGTTTTGACATTCAACCAGATGGAAGAAGATAATTTTACAATAATTAGTGATCAATTAAAATATAAAGATAATTACTTAGAAAAAGATTTAATAGAAAGTATACACAATAAACTTACAGATCCATATTGTCCCTGGATATTACATTATACCAGACCAGAAGATGACACTTCATTTTGGCATTGCCCTTTAGACGACTCTAGCTCTCTTAAAACTGAGGTAGATTATCTAAAAACAAAAATAAAAAAACCCATAATAAGAATTTACGCTAACGGACAAACTTATACACAGCATGGTGATTTTCACCCTGACGATGGACAAGAAACAATTTTAGTGGGGATTAATAAAGAGTTTGACTCCTCTCATGGAGGGGGCACTGAGTTTTTAATTAAAGATAATACTTCATATGTAATTTATCCCACGTTTAACAGAGGTATTGTTTTTAATTCTAAAATATTACACAGGGCTTTACCCACAATAACAAAAATATTTAGGATTACTTTAGCGATAAAAACAGGGTATGATGAGTAATGTTTTTATTATGGCACACACTTTTAATAGTTAGTTTTATAGGAGTATCTTTTACTCTTGGATTTTTGATGGGAAAAAAATATGGCAAAATTAACCTTAACTAGATTTCCTGATCCTAGAGATGAGTATGACAGAGGACAACAAGCTGAGCTCATCAGACAATTAGAAGATTTAATATTACAACTAAATAGTTCTTATACACAAGATACTCAAGAGGAGTCGACACGCAGAAGTTGGTTTTTTAGTAATGGCTGATGTATTTAAAAGATTTATTACAAACGTGACAACGACAGACTTAACGACTGTTTTCACTGTGCCCACTGCTAACGTAGCCTCTACGCCCCCTGTGCCAGTATCAACATTTATAGTAAAGACTATTAACGTTCATAATTATGACGGCAGTGCCTCTGTTACTGTTAATATTGATCATAATAATGGTAGTGCTGATTTTGAAATATTTCAAGTGGATGTTAGTGCTACAAACACAAACACTATTAGCACAAGCATGGTTTATGAAGAAGGAGACTCTTTGAAAGTACAAGCAAATGCAGCATCCAGAGCCATGGTTGAGGTATCTTTACTTGAGGTAAAACAACAGCAATAATAGTATTGATTTCCTAGTTTTTCGCCTATAAAACTATACTATGGCAAAAATTGTAGATGAACCAAAGCTTCTACGGTACGATATGCTAGACGGGAAGAAAATTCCTGTTTACAGTGCCAAGGTAGAAACAACCGTAACAAACACAAAAACAGGAAAAGAATATAGTTCTCATGAAGAGTGTCAGTCTGATATTGATGACCCTAACACAGATACAAAAGAAGAAGATATAAGAAGAGACGTGCATGTCACAGCTCCTACTGTGTTTGCGGGTGCAACAACTATAGAGGAGTAAAATGTTAAAAAACTTTATCAAAGGTATTAAAGAAGCCTTACCTGCCGTAGGCGGTATCATTGGTTACAGTGTTGCTGGACCACTGGGAGCTGGTATTGGTTCAGGCATTGGTTCTTTAGCTGCTGGTAAAGAAGCTGACGATGCTTTTAGAGATGCTCTTATAGGTGGAGCGATAGGTTATGGTGGTCAAACATATTTTGGTAGAGACCCGTCTAGAAATACTTTAGGTTTGGGATCTTTCTTTAGAGAGGGCACTATACCTGGAGTAAGTAATATCATAACACCATTCGGTCAAAGAGGAGCTGAGTCTTCTCTTGCAAAGATGGCTAGTCTAACTGCCCCAAAAGCAAAAGTGGGTGCATCAACAATGTCCGTTGATGATTTTATAGCTCAAAGAGTTGCTGAAGCGGGTTCAACTAATCCTGCGGTATTAGAATATGCTGAAGACGAGGCGATAAAAGATTTTTATGGTCAAAAAAATAAATTTGATGTTAGTGACTTCTTTGTAAATAATGCAGGATTTATTATTCCTGCTGCAGTCGTAGCAGGTGCTACTGGAGCCTTTGATGAAAAGACAGAAACTTTAGATATACCTATGACAGAGGCAGGTAGTCAAGGAGCATTGCCCACGGGTCTTGCAACATTAGTTAATCCTATAATAAACCCTGACGGAACTGTTACCTATCCAGTAAAAGACGGTGGTATCATGAATGCTAAAGAAGGAGATCAAGTAAAATATGCAACTCCTTACGAAGAAGCATTAGCTCGGTTCAATCATGATTTTGAAAGCACAAAAGATATGGTAATGGCAGGGACGATAACGATGGACGAGCGAGCTAAATACTTAGGCGAGTTGGTTGAAAAAATAAAAACACTTGATCCTTTCATGCCTAATACGAAAAAAGACGGTGGTATTATGAATGCTAAACAGGGTATGCAGGCTGAGGGTGGTTTAACTGATAGGCAAAAAGAACTTCTTAAAATGTTGGAAGAACAGCGTATGCAAGAGATACTTGAAATGATGCAAAATGAAAAATTTAAAATGGATCAGTTTCAAAACCCTAAGATTGTTCCTACTGGTCCAGGAAAAGGTGTTCTAACAATAGGAGCTGCAGAGGGTATGATGATGGACGGCAGTATAAGTAATTTTCAAATGAACAGTCCAAGAAGAGATTTATTTTTAGAAAGAGATGGTCCAATATCCGATGACCGTGGATCACCCGACAAAGATACAGTGTTTGCAAAACTTGCAGACGGAGAGTTTGTAGTAAATGCCGATACAGTGGCTGATATAGGTTATGGTATGGGTGCAACAAGTTTAGATCAAGCCAAAGAGATGGGTGGTTCTTTCTTTTATGGCTTACAAGACGCACAGAAAAAAGGTATATTAGGTAACATGGTAGGTAGAGCGTAATGGCAGTTACAGAACAATTAATTAGACAACCACAGTTCATAGAGCAAAGAACGGAGCAACTTCTTGAGTCTGTATTTGGTCCTCAAGGCGTTGCAAATACCTCAATGACAGTGCCTGCCGCTCAAGTGGCACAGTTTACAGCGCCTCAACAAACTGCTGCTAATTTAGCTACAGCAGGTGTTGGTTCTTATTCACCTTTCTTACAAGCTGCCGCTAATACACAGGTCATGGCAGCTAATACTGCGTTAGGTGCTACTCAAATGTACGATCCTAATATTACATCACAGTTTATGAACCCTTATCAACAACAAGTTACTCAACAAGCATTAGCTGAAATGGACAGACAAGCCGCTATTGCGCAAAATCAAGCAGCTGCACAGGCTGTAGGAGCGGGTGCTTTTGGAGGAGGTCGTGAAGGTGTTGTTCAAGCAGAACTCGCTAGAAACCTACAAGATATAAAAACAAGAAGAATATTTGAAGATCAATCAAGAAATTTTTTACAAGCACAACAAGCTGGATTAGCTGCACAACAGGCTCAGCAAGCAAGACAATTACAAGCCGCAGGTATATTAGGGGGTGTGGGAGCACAACAATTAGGATTAGGTCAGTTTGCTCAACAAGGATTACAAGGTGACATCAGTCAATTGTTAGGTATTGGCGGAATGCAACAGGCCCAAAATCAAGCGCAGTTAGATGTTGCACGTCAAAATATATTAGAGGCTCAAAGAGAGCCTTTTGGTAGAATACAGTTTGCTTCTGACATACTAAGAGGAGTTCCTTCAGGTCAACAAGTCTTTACAACACAGCCGTCTCCTTCACCATTATCTCAATTACTAGGTGCTGGAGTTAGTTTAGCGGGTATCGGCTCGTTGTTTGGTGGTGGCTCAGGAATACAATTGTGATATGGCAAATGATATACTTAAACGAAAAATGTTTGTCAGAGGGTTTCAACCTGGCGGTAATGTAAGCGGACCAGGATCTACGATAAATCAAATTATTGAGGGTAGCTTCCCGTTTCAAATGGGTCAAACTTTTGGTCAGGAGATGAAGCAAGGGTTTCAACCTGGTTACTTAGCTAACGTAGCTGGTTCAGGTATTGGTTCCGCCTATGAAAATTTAGCTAACTTTCAAAACTATTTTGTTTCTCCTGTTCTTGATCTAGGTAAAAGAGGGATAAACGAGTTAAGTACAGGTTTTTTAGGAACCGAAAGAACAGAGTTTGCTCCGACACCTAGAGTCGTAACAGGTAGCAATCCTTATGGTTTACCTGTTAACTTACTAAATCAAATAACTCCAAACACTTTTGATACGTATTATCCACCAGGAACTCAGGTTAGATCTACCAAAATAGCTGATATATATGCTAAGGGTGGTGGAGACTATCTTAGAAATATTTTAGGTGTTTCAGGTCAAGAGTTAAGAGAGATAGGTTTATTTCCTTTACCAAACACACCACCACCAGGAACTGAAATGAGAATACCTAGTGGTGATGACTTTTTAAACAGTGAAATGATTTTAGCTCAGGCTACTGATACTAATAAGTCAAATGATCAGATTGAAGCTGAAACAAAAGCAACAATAGAACAAACTGGCGGTGATGCCTCTGTCATGGAAGGAGTAATGGCGGAACGGGCCCGACAAGAACAGTTTTTAAGAGAGCCTGGTTCAGGTTATCAAGCAGGAGGAGATAACTCTGTTGCAAACATGGAGGCAGAACAGCAAAATAAACAAGACAATCAAAACCAACAACAAGACGAATTAAGCTTTGGCGAAGAAGTTGAAAGATTAAAAGAAGAGTTAAAAAAAGTTACAGGTCCTGAAAATTCTCAAGACGCTGCCCTACTCTTGTTAAAGTTGGGCTCAAACTTAATGAGTGGTAGAACATCTGAAAAGGGACTAACTGGTTTCTTAGATGTATTAGGTCAGGCTTCAGGACCTGTTGTAGACACAGCTATTGCTTTAGCAGATAAAAGAAGAACTGAGGAAAGAGAGCTTGGTTTAACTGCTGCAGGACTTGTTGAAGATAGAAGACAAAAACAATTAGACAGAGAGTATAGTTTACTAGAAGCACAAGCTAAGAACCTTGGTGAAATAGGAGATAATAACTATGTGTATGAAATACAGTATGACACGGATCCAAGCTCACCCACTTACGGTCAAAAAATAGCAGATACAAATATCGGTATGAGAATAGACAACCCAAATGATTTACTTGGTTATAAAAGAGCAAATGTTGTTTTTGAAATACCACAACCTGACGGAACAACGATGATGGTAGAGAAACCAAGATACAATGTATTAGACACTCCACCTTGGGAAATGAAATACAACTTTGCTGGTTTGATGAACCCTGAGGGTGATAAATGGAACACGGATCAAACGAGATTAGGTAGAATTGATAGTTCTATTGGTAAGATAGATCAAGTATTGGCTATGTTTGGTGATGGTAATGAAATTGGTTTTTTCTACAATCCAAAGGCTGCGGTTTATACAATCGGAACGATATGGAATCAATTAGCTGGTAAATATCAAGAAGCTGGTAAAGAGTTACCTAATCTTAAAGCAGAAGAAGTAGAGATGGCATACAATCAAATAGCTAATAACCCTGACTTAGGAGACGAAGAGAAGGCAATAGCTTTACAAAACTTAGAGCAAATAGTTACAGGTAAAGGTATCTTTGGTGACCAAAACTATTTTGGAAATAAGGATTACATATCTTATCAGGAAGAATTAGCAAAATATCTTAACGCTGAATTGAATGACAAACTTGATGTGGCAGGAGGTTTTTCTATTAATGATTTAAGAATAGAGAGCACCACTGGTTACATCATAGGTCAATTACCTGGTGTGGGTGATGATGCCTTAAAAGATATTAGAGCGATTAGAAACAAAGGTTATTCAGGAACATATTTCGATGTTAATTCAGGTCAAAATGTTCCTTACGATGGTGGAGAAACGATTGGTGAACTAGCCGATGATAAGTTTGATTATTTAAATGACACAGCAGAAAAGTTTGGATTAGTCTATGACCCATCAACAAGAAGATTTGTACCTAGTTTTGATTCTGTTACCGCTCCAGGCGCTGATAGATCTATTACACTTAACTTAGCTGGCAAAGAAGTTGTCATACCTTCAACAATCGCAGCTGTTGATATTTATGCAACAATTCTTGGTTTTGATTTTGCTAGATACATACAGCCTGAACAACGATTGTTGAAAGATACAATTCAATCTTCTGTTGGTAAGTTTGATTTAACTGGTCAGTTTTCCTCGCCACAAGTTTTATTATCAAGGGTTAAAGGTTTTAAAAATCAATTAATTCAAGAATACAATGAAATAATAAATCAAAACTTTTTACCTGCATATCGTCAAAGACACTTTTATAAACCAAGTGGTTATTTACCTACTACTACTTATGATTATGCAAATTCTGAAATAAGATATGATGGACAGATTGAATCCTCTGCTTCGGGAGCTAACGCAGCTGCAGATCCTGACAATCTATTGAAGTTCTATGATGTTGATGTAGAATTAAACTTAAATCCAGTAGAAGGGGCTGTATTACCTAATTAACAATGAAAACTTTTACACAATTACCTGACCTATTAAGAGCTCGAATGGAGTTTATGCAACAAAATAACAATCCTGAGGTATTTCCTTCTTATACTTTTGATGATGTTGCTAAGATATCGGACGCTGGATTTGATCAAGTCAGAGGTTTTCAAAAAGGAGATCAAGTAGAAACAGACGAAGAAGACACACCTAAAATATCACCTGATCTTCCACCAGGAACACCTTTACCAACTTTCATGGGTATGACTCAAGCTGCAGAATCTTATGGTGGCACCACAAGAGAAACAGGAGCTTCTATACCTATTAATCAAATGCAATCTATTCTTGTGCAAATGGCAGAGAATGGTTTGAAAAAAGGATTACCACAGGCTCAAATTATTAACGATATGGAAAGAATAAAAGCTGAATACGGATATACAGATGCCATGATGTATCCGCAAACAGCCAGTATTGATGAAATTAATGATACTGGAGGTTATTTAAACGGTAGACCTAATCCATTTCCAATGATGAAATTATCTACTTCTGTGCTTTCTAGTATAGCGGGGACTATAAAAGGCGCTAGGATAGGAGCTTTAGCAGGACCATTAGGTGCTGTTTTTGGTGGACTGATAGGAGGAACTGCTGCTTACGTTTCTAATTTAGCAGGCTATGAAGGATTATTGTCATACCTAAACGGTAAAGGTTTATTATACACACCAACTTACAATGAGTATGGTGAGTTTATGGGACAACAAAAGGGCATATATAGACCCACTATTGATGAACAAATAGATTATTTAAAAAGAGAGGCTTTAATCGACCTAGCTTTTGGCGGTGCTTTTTTATCAGCTAGACCTGCCTTAGGTATAATGAAAGCAACTTTAAATAAAGCTACTGGAGTTAACAAAGAGGCTTATCAACAACTAAAAAATTTAGGCATAGACCCAGGTCGCTCTGAAGTATCAAACATGTTTATATTTAATTCTTTACCTAACTCTATAGGTAGAACTCCTTTCTTTGGTACAGTGTTCAGAAAAGCTTATGAAAAGAACGTTGAAAAATATTTAAAGAATGTAGACAAGAACGTTATTCCTGGATTTGATCAATTAGTTAACGCCATGAACGGTGGTGGTCTTGCACCAAAAAGTATGATTGCCGACATGGGGTATGATATGGCAACTACAGTTAGTAAATATACTAAGAACGCTGTTAACGATATTAATAAAAGTTACACCAAAGCAATAGGTTTAGCTGAAAGTTTAGGAGATGTTTTTAGTATTAAAGGTGCAGGTAATCAAGCAAGAGAATTAGCTAAGTCAATATTTAAAAATGCACCTAAGGACGATGCTGGAAAGTTTATTAACAAAGCAGATGAAAGCGTTTTCAGATTCCTAAAAGGATTAGAGGCAGACTCTTTAGCAACAGGGACCGTGAACTATGGTAAGATAAATGGTTACATGAATCAGATTGATAACTACATGCAACCTGATTTTAAATTAAAAACGTCTGCAAAAGATATTTCACAAAAAGTAAAAGGAGTTTTAACAGAACTAGAAAAGTCTTTAGGAGCTCCTGTGCCTTCATTAAAAAGTATTACAGGTAGTTCAAACACAGCCATGAAAGAATATATGAACGCTCTCAAATTAGCTGATGATACATATGCTAAGTATGCCGTGTTGTTTGGTGGTCCTGACGGTAAACATTTTAAAGGCATAACAAAGTTTCAATTCTTTAATGAGTTTCAACAACAAGGCAGTAAATATGTTGAAGACGTATTTAAAAAAGCTTTTAGACTAGAAACTAAAACATCTGTCGAGAACATGGCTAAAATGATGGGTCCTGAAAAATTTAGAGATGCAGTTAGACTAAGAATAGCAGATGCTTTTCAAAATTCTTTTGAAGGTGCACCAGGTTTCATGAGGTCTGCAAAAGATCGAACAGATGACTTCTTTGGTCAGTTAGCAGATATGAAATTTAACGTAAACTCTTTTAAAAGTAATTTAGGTCTTGATCAAATTATGAAGTTTGATGCTAACAAGTTAGTAGCTATGGATGAAGCTTTAAAAAGAGCTGGCTTAGGTATCGGTGTTGAAGATTTAAAGAAATTTGCAGATGCCTCTGAACAATTTTTTAATAATAAAAACTTTAACTTATCAACTTACTTGGCTCGTAGAACACAGTTGGGTGGTATTAAGTCTACCTTACGTGCTATATCAGGTGGCTTCTTGTTCCCTGGTGGAGCAGCTGCAGGTGCGGCCGCAGTATCTGGTAGTGTTGGTTTAATAAACGCTGTTACTTTCTTGGTTCTTGGTAAATATGCCACTAAGATATTTTCTAACCCCTTTAGCATCACTCCTATTAGAGATGCAATATCTACACAAGCAACAAACCTAAAAGGTATTCGTAAAAATTATTTAGAGTTGGCCAGGACATTAGAGAAACTTTTAAATGAAAACCCTGACTTAGAAGAAAATTTAGAAAACGATTTTAATTCTATACAAAGAAGAATTAATACAACTGTGGGCAACTTAGCTCCTTTGAGTAAAGGATTCATGGATTTCCAAAAGGGTAACAATCAAGACTTAATGGAGTTTTTAGACGGGTTTAAAGACATACCTGACATTAATATTGAAACACCAACCGTGCCCGCAGAGGAAAGTCAAGAGCCTGAGTTTAGAGAACAAACTACAACGGTCCCTCAAGAGACAGGTATAGCAAGTAATGTTAGAGAGCCTGCTGAACAAAATTTTAACGATACTAGGTTAGCTTCTGTTGATGATTTGATATCATCACCGACTTCAACATCAGCTGAAAACGCACAGGATTTATTTCCACAAGATTCTTTATTACAGGCAGCACTTAGGAGAAGAGCATAATGGCACCAAGAAATTTTCCAAAAGGTGGTAAAGGTAGAACTTTAAGTAGATCAGGCATACAAAGAATTATGGATGCTTCTGATAGCAGTGTGCCAGGTGGTTCTTTTTCTGACTTAGCAAGAGCAGACAGACAGATTCAAGTTAAATACGACAGGCCAGGAGACGTACAAGGTTTTGTAGATAGATCAAGAAAATTTCAAGAAGGTATTGATGCAGGGGGTAGGCTTGATGACAGTGGCGTACTACAATTAACTGGCACAGATGTGAAAGACGCACAGGGTAGAACTTTATTGTCCATGTCAACACCAACAATGACTGCACAAGCACCCACTTTAAGTCAGTTGGCGGGAGACGCAAAAAGATTTTTAACTGGTTTTAATACTTTATCTTTTGATCCTGAGGCCAGGACAAGTCAAAACCCCGAAGGTAGTGTTATCAGTCGTCAACCAGGTATACTAGGTTTGATATCAAAAGTGGCTCCCTCTCCAGTTTCTTTTATACCTGGAGCGTCTGCAATTTCAAAAGGTCTTGACATTTTTAGAAATATATTTTTTCCTCCTCCACCAAAAGTTACTTATGGTAGTAAAGTAACAGGCACAGTTACTGAAGAACCACTTGATAGTGGTGTGTTTAGCGGATTAAATATTGAACTAAAAGATAAACCTGAACCACCGCCTGTTGAAAACTTTCAATCTATTTTAGATCCAACAATGAATCCTGCTTTATATGGTGATGGAACTTTCTTTAATAGATTTGATGAACAACTAGATCAATTAGGAATAGACAGAGATGTTCTTGAAAATCAAACGTCTGTTTGATAGAATCCTGTTTCAGAAAGGAGAACCCGATGAACATGAAATACATTGGGGAATAGGATCATGATTAAACTTACAGATGCCCTGAAGGCACGAGTGCAGGACCATGAAGGCCTACGCACTCAAATGTACTTGGATAGTTTGGGAAAGGCCACGATCGGAATCGGGCACCTTATTCAGCCTCACGAGAGAGAAAGATACGCAGAGGGCGTAGAGATCTCTATGGATGAAGTTAATGAATTATTTGAAATGGATTTAAATAGAGCAGCTGCGGGGGCTGACCATCTTATAGATGAGTGTATTGGACACGATTTACCACAACACATATCAGAGGTAATTCTTGAAATGGTTTTTCAGCTAGGGACAAACGGTGTTCGAAAATTTGCCAAGATGTGGAAAGCAATGAGAGTTAAAGATTGGAAGAAAGCAGCAGAAGAAATGAAAGATAGCAGATGGCATTCGCAGACACCAAAACGCTGTGAGTCGTTAGCTGAAATTGTAGCGAATACTTAGTCTTTACTTTTATGAGATTCTAGGTGCTCTTCAATAGCATCCCATACTTCAACGTTTGACCAATGATGTAATACAGCCTTTGACACGTCTTCATGTAAAACTTTTAAAGTTCTGATTCCTAAAGCAACAGGCTTTCCTTTATTCTCATATATATGATCAACTTCATCTCTTGTAAGACTTAGAAAGACCTCTCCGTTTTGATACGCTATTCTCATACTCCACACATCCCTTCACAATCGTTAATGGCAACGCCACCTAATTCATCAAACATATTAATCTGTTTGTCTTCTGCTTTTTTATCTATATCTATTTCACTCAAGGGCTTGCCCTCTTTAGTGACAAATACAGTGTAACCTTCACGCATACCTTTAAACCCACCATTGATCTTTTTTTCAAATTCAATGACATGATTAAACTCTTCAGGTGAATTATCTTTTAAATATTTCCATTCTTTCCATGTTTTATAAGGACAGAAAGTACAGGCTGATCTTGGTGGTTTTGGCATCTCGTGGTCATCAAACCACTTTTTACACATTGCTCTAGTTATGTTTCTTTCAACCAAAGGATATACATTTCTAATCCAGGGCTTCCTGGCCTCTTTAACACGATACATCTCGTCACGAGATATGCCCATAATCATATCAACAACGGTGCCTTTTTTAACACGTTGCCCTTTCTGATA
>TARA_R100001591_G_scaffold109116_1_pt1 | contig 11448 bp, 12 predicted proteins | sample TARA_R100001591 | Tara Oceans TARA_R100001591 (sample SAMEA2622725) | marine metagenome | biome: marine biome (ENVO:00000447); feature: surface water layer (ENVO:00002042); material: "saline water (ENVO:00002010), including plankton (ENVO:xxxxxxxx)" | depth 5 m
AATGTTTATGATGTTAAAAGCAGTTCAAGAGCTATCAGCAAAAGTAACAGAATTAGAAAATAAATTAGGAGATTAAAATGGCGGCAAAATGGAAAATAAATAACTTAAATTACTACCTGTCTAAAGACAGTAAAGATAAAGTTGTTTACAAAGTAGATTATAGTGTTTTAGACACTAAAACAGTTGGAGATAAAGAGTATTCTGCAAGTGATAATATGAATATAAGTTTTGATGTTGAGACAGTGGAATCCGTAGAAGCAAAAGATGCAGTCTTGTACACAGATAAAGATACCTTACTTGCTGATAAAGCGGTAAAAGTAGGGGATATTAAAACACCAGCTGTAGAAGCAGCAGAAGCTAAAGACCCTTGGGCTAGCGTAGATTTTGTTGAGTATGATAAATTAACAGAAGATGTAGTTATTGGATGGGTAAAAGCTGAATTAGGCGAAGATGGTGTAAAAACCAAAGAAGACAATATCGCAGCTCAAATAGATGCACAAAAAAATCCACCTGCAGTTACAAAAGGAAGTGGTGTACCTTGGTAAGAAATAATTGTGAATGTTGTTGTTGCAGTTGTAAGAATGAATGAAAGGTTTAACAAATTTTTTTATGGATTCTTATCTGCTTGTTTACTGATGATTATTTTTGTTAGCTGTGCTAATGAATTTTATTTTGGTAAAAGCAAAGAAGACCTAAACGAAGAATTAGTAAGATCTATGTTTGAATTAGATTCGCTAATGATGAATATGAGAATAACGCTAGGAGATTCTAGCATAATACAAAAATAGGAGATAAAATGGCAAAAGAACAAAAAAAAGAAGCTGTTTTAAAAATAGACGAGAAAGAATATTTAATAGATGATTTAACTGAAGAGCAAAAGGTCATGGTAGATCATGTTGCTGATTTAGAGAGAAAAATTAATTCATCTACTTTTAATCTTCAACAACTTAACTTTGGAAAGCAAGCCTTTGTTGATGCACTAAAAACATCTTTAGAAAAGGATTCTGAAGAAAAAACTTATACGGGATAAAAAAAAATGTTCGAAACATACGCAGAATATGGAGCTATAGGGGTAGTAACAATATTATTTGGTTATATGGTTTTAAATTTAATGTCTAGTCAAAAACTTCAAAATGAAGATTTAGATCAAATAAGACAAGCTAATGCAAAACTAGAAACTAAAATGAGTAATGTGGAGAGCATTGTTTTAAAAATGTTAGATAGGTGGAACAAGTCAGATGATACAAGTCAAAGACATAGAGAAGCCATTGTATCTGAACTAAATGATGTAACAGATGACCTATCATATATCAAGGGAAGGATGAATGGTAAATCATAATGATTGATACAACTAAAACAGTCGCAAATGGTATTGTTGGAGTTGGAGTCTGGTGGGTAAACTTGCCAATGACTTTGCAGATGGCTGTTTCACTTGCTACATTAGTGTATTTAGTAATTAAAATAAATAATGAGATCAGGAGAAAATAATGATTCAAAAAATGATTATGGAATATTTGTTTAACGATGATAACAAAGCAAAAATTATTGACGAACTAAACAAGAATGTTAACATACCTATTATCAATGAAGATACAGAAGAGAAAGTCATAGCTGCTATCTACAATGTATTTGAAGATGTAATGGGAAAAGTCTTAAGCAAGTAATGCCTAGATTTAGTACAAGAAGTAAATCAAGGTTAAATACTTGTGATGAAAGACTAGTAGAACTTTTTAAAGAAGTTGTAAAACATTTTGATTGTACGATTATAGAGGGACATAGAGGTCAGAAAAAACAAGATGAAGCATATAATAAAGGAAATAGCAAAGTTAAATTCCCTAATGGTAAGCATAATAAAAGCCCTAGTGTTGCTGTTGATGTCGCTCCCTATCCTATTAATTGGAGGGATCGTGATAGGTTTCACTACTTTGCTGGTTATGTTTTGGGAATTGCTTCCCAAATGGGAATCAAGATAAGATGGGGTGGAGACTGGGATATGGACACCCAAACCAAAGATAATAACTTTGACGATTTAGTTCACTTTGAGATTAAGGAATAATGCCTAAACAATTTAAAACATATACTAGATTTGATGGTGGTCTTAATACAAAAACAAACTCTAGGTCTATACAAGATAATGAGTTAGCACAAGCTGACAATGTTATTGTAGACGAGTTTGGTGTAGTTAAGTCTTGTGGAAAGTTTGCTGTAAATACTGGTGGTGGTAAAGACTATCAAGCTCCTGATGTAAATGCTATTCAGGCTGGTTATGGATTATTTCAAACTAGGTTTGATTATAATAAAAGCAATTCAAATACATCTGTAATATCTACATTTTATGCAAATGCTCATACTGGATCAAAAGTTACTGTAGAAAGATCAGATGGTCAAGGAGATGCTTTTACAGATGAAACTATTGATTTAGGAGCACCTACTAGCACTAATCAAGGAAAAGTTATATACCACATTGCAGATGGTATAGTTAGGGTATGTGATACAAATGTTGCTAATACATCTACAAGTATTAAAAAGTATGGATATTTTCAAACTACAGATAGGTTTAGAAATGAGTCTGGAACAACTCAAACTCCTGGTAACTATAATGGAGCAACTGGCTTTCAAGACTTAGATACAAAGTTAAGTAAACCTACTAGAGGCGTTTGTAGTATAGGAATGAGAGGCACTACTGCTGCTAGTGGAAGCGATACTTTATTAATATCTTCTATAACTGACTCTTTTCCATCTTCAGTATCTACAGAGTTAGCTAGTGGAGTATATTTAGCTGTAAATCAAACAGATGCAGCTGCAGGAAGTGGAGGTACAGATGCTATTGCAAGCAGATCAACTGATGAAAGATTGGTTGTTGCTGCAAGTGGGGCTAGTTTTGGCGATGATGGAGAAAATTATAGAATATATCCACCTGATGCTACTGGTTTTAATTTAGATTTTAAAATAACAACTAATTCCTCAGCTCCTAGTAATACAGTTGCTGCTTTCAAGGCTGGTAATTATGAATTTGCAAGCACTTTTTTGTACGATGGAGATCAAGAGTCTTTGCCATATGTTCTTGGTGGTGAGCTAACACTAGCTGATAACGATAGTATTACTTGCACAGTAATGGTTACAAATAATAGTAGTGGAACAGTTTTTCCTGCAAACATAAAAGGTGGTAGAATATACATTAGAAAAAAAGATTCAGATGAAGCTTTTATTTTTTTTGGAGAAGTTAGTCTTATTAATGGAACAAAACCTACTTTAGATGGTCAATTTACACACTGGGATCTTGAGTTTGGATCAGTTGCTCCTTTTGCATTTTCTTCTTTTGTTAGCAATGGTCTTAATGTAGATACATATGAGTCTTTAAATGGATACAATCAAGATGCATCTTTTATAAGCGTTGGTTTAGCTGGAGAAAAATATCAAACTAGCGTTGTTACAAATAGAAGAGCTTTTATAGCTAATGTCAGATATACAAATGAAGAAGGCATTATGAAAAATAAAGGCGATACTATTAGATATAGTGAGATAAATAAATTTGATACTTTTCCAGAGTTTAATTTTTTAGATATAGGTGTAAATGATGGAGAAGAGTTTATAAAGCTAGAAGCTTTTGCTGATAGATTGTTAGCGTACAAGGAAAGAACTTTATATGTTATAAACATTGGTGGTGGTTCTGATACTCAATGGTTCTTAGAGTCAACACAAAATAACATGGGTGTAAGCTTTCATTCTGCAGTTGTTAAAACAGAAATAGGTGTTTGCTGGGTAAATAAAAATGGATTGTATATCTATGATGGTTCTAGAATAACTAATCTACAAACTAAAATAATTGAATCAGACTGGACATCGTTTATAACTAGCGATACAATGTTAGCATATGAGCCTACGCATAAACATTTAGTAGTTATTAAAAGTGCTAGTGATAGTGGTTCTGATAATGGAGATGCTTATATTTATAGTTTTATCACAAACTCTTTTACAAAAGTAACTAGCTTAATATCAGATAGTGTAAAAACAAATCCAATAACAGATTTACATAATAATCTTTCTATTGGAAAAGGAACTACTCAAATAGAATCTTATGATGGAGAACCAAGTGATCATCAAACTTTTGATATTAAATTAAAAGATGATGACTTTGGATTACCAAATACTGTTAAAAAAGTATATGGTGTTACAGTAGAATACTCTACAACAGAAGCAAATACTAATGGTGTTAAGTTTGAGTATATAAATGATTCTGGTGCTAAAGTATCATCTGCTAACCTAGGAAATTTGAGTGATACAAATGATGCAGTTACTGTTGATAAATTTAATATAGGTAGCCCAGTTCTTGCTTCATCTTTTCAAGTTCAGCTTGATTTAGATGGAAACTGTGATCACAAAATACATAGTGTTGGTGTAGAGTATAGACCATTATATAAAAGGATAACATAATGGCTATTGATAGAGAAAAAAGATTTTTATATAACTCTAAAGGAGTTAAAACAAAACTACAAAAAGGCTATCCAGCTAGTAATTCTGGCAATGATGGCGAAGAAAGAATAGTCAAGACACCTGATGGTAAACTTAGACTTTATAGAAAAGAACTTGGTGCTTGGCACTATTTAGAATTTATAAGGAGTTAAAATGACTTTAGCAGAAATATTAGCTGGTATAAGAGCTGGACAAGCTGTTGGTCAATCTGAATCTTTTACTAATTTAACTGGTGTAGCTGCCGAAGAAAGAGCATCTTTAGCTGATGCTAGAAGAAAGTTACAAGAACAAAGAAAAGAAAGAGAAAGACAAGCTGCCAGACAAGAAAGAAGAAGAGGTGGTGCTAGAACTATAGGTGCTCTTGGAGGTGCAGCTCTTGCTCTTCTTGCTAGTGGTGGAACTGCAATGCCATTGGTTCTGGGTGCAGCTTCTGGGCTTGGTAGTTTTCTTGGTCAAAAAGCAGCTGGTGATTTATCTTTAGATGATGTTAGATCTGGACTAGGTGGAGGTATGTTTTTTAGAGGTGCAAGAGAAAATATATCTGGAGCTGAAAGAGATATAAATAGATTTTTAAATGAAGCAGAACAAAATTTTAAACAAAGACAAGCAGTTAGTGCTATTGGAGATGCTATCACTGGTTACAGAGCAGGTAATTTTTTAGCTAACTTTGATCCTAGTAAAAAGTTTAGTATTGGAGATTTATTTAAAAGAGAGCCTAAGGTAACTCAGCTAAATGATACTGCTAGCCTTTTAGATCCACCCAAGGCAATGGATTTACTTGAGCCAATAAAAGATAGAATAAACATTCCAGTTGCAACACCAAGTGCCTATGAAACTGGTATGAGGCTTTTAGAGTTTCAAGAAAATAACCCTATGTCAGCAGTAAGTAATGCTAGAAGAGGTAGTTTTTTAATGGGTAGTGGTGCTGGATACAATCCGTTTGGTTAAAGGAAAAAGGTAAAATTATGACATTTCAAGAATTATTAGAACAAGCTGGCTTACAAGATCAAGCTGCATTATTTCAACAAGACCCAGCTCAGATAGCTGCATCTTTAGGATTTACTGGAACTCAAGCTCAACAGTTTGGACAGTTTTTTCAACCCTTTAATCAACAAAGACTTTTAGATGCTGCAACAGAAATTCAAAACAGACAAGCAACAAGAGAAGGATTTTTACAATCTCAGTTTCAATCTGGATTTCAAGGGCTTGGTCAAAGCTTAGGACAAGCAACAAGACAAATAGGTCAGGCAGCTGGTAGAGCTGGATTTGCTGGTTCAGGTGCAACTCAAAGACAAATAGAGCAAAGCAGAGAAAGAGCTAATCAAAGTCTAGCTGATATAATGCAAAGAAGAGCTCAAGGTATGTTTGGCATAGAACAGCAAGCTGGTCAAGAAAGAGCTGGTTTAACTGGTTTGTTACAAAACTACTTGACTGGAGTTTTTTCTCAAGCTAGAAGAATACAATCATTAAATCCAACTGGTGGTTCTGGAACTACTCCAATGCCACAACAAGGAGGATTTGGTGTCGGAGCAGGCGGTATGGCTGGTGGAACAGACCCATTAAAAGAAGAAGAATTAAAGTTAAATACAAACTCAATGAGTATTTATTAGGAGATAAACATGGCTAATGGATTTACATTTGAATCACCTTTAAATAGATTGTTGGATGTTACTATCCCTAGATTTTTAGAATCTCAACTTGCTAGGCAAGAAAGAGAACAAGTTAGAGATCAAGCTAGGCAAGATAGGATGGATGATATAGAAAGACAGCAACAAAATATGTTAAGGCAAGAACAAATTGCTGAAGATAGATTTAATAGACAAATGATGGAGCAAGACAAGCAAAATTCATTTATGAGACAACAAGCTTTTAAGGAAGAACAAGACAGAGAAGAGGCTAGGATTGAAGAGAAAAAAAGATATCTTGAGTCTGTTTCAAGAGAAGACGATAAAATATTGTATGAAGAATTAACTAGCGGAAAAGATCTTAAATCTATTGTTAATATGGCTCAAAGAGACGAGGGTAACAATATTATTTCTGGCAATATTTTTAATAATTCTGCTTTTGACAGAGGATTTGCATCTATTGCTAAAAAAGCAGAGTCAGAAATAAAAAGCAATCAAGCCTTTGTAAAGTCTCTTGAGTTTGACCCATCTTTGCAATCATTTTTTGAAAGACAAATTAACACTAAGGGTATGCAAGAAGGTTCTAACGATCTTATTTTTAATTATTTACAACAAAAGTTAAGTATGGAAGATGCTCGGAAAGCCAGAAGTCTAGCTAACTTAATAAATATTTATGGTGCTGAACAAACAAGACTTAAAAATCTTAGAGACAACTATCAACAATTATTAACAATAGGAGGAAGCAAACAAGATCAGCAAAATGCTATCTCACAAATTGAAGCAGTAGAGGGTAATGTTAATAATTTATATGACAGATTACAAACCTTTATACAAAATACTCCATCATATAATACTAATATAGATGTTAAAGAAGAATCTGATAATGATATAGTTGCTTCTGCAAACTTTGGAACAACTCCAGAAACTGCAGTAGAAATAAAAAAGGGAGAGAATATAGGAGAAACTATACCTCCAGGTGGTTTTGTTTTTAGAACAAATCCAGATACAAATAATCGTGAATTATTTTTTAAAAATGATGAAGGAAAGTTTGAAGAGTATAGGGTTCCTCCAGAAGCTAGTGATAGACCAGACTTAACTGCTATTCAAAGATTAGCTGGCACTTCTCCAAACCCAACTGGAATCCCAGCTAGAGATGTAAGAGATTTGTTAAGGACAGCTCCTAGGGTAGAACAACAATTTGGAACTGGAGAGGGTGGTGTCTTAACATTGGGTGGCTCTCCTAAAGAACAAGTCCAAGCAGTTAAAGTTGTAGAAGATAACTCAGATGTAGCTATAAAAGACTTAACAAAGAGCAGGAGGTTAGCTGTTGCAGGTAGAGAAAGCGAAGAAGAGTATCAAGAAAAAAGAAACTTAAAAAATTTAGAACTGCAAAATTTAATATCAAATGCTTATGAAGCGTATTTAAATGAAGGCACTAGTGCTAGAGTTAAAGCTAGATTAAAAAAGTTTTTACAAAGAATGAAAGATACTCAGAAAAAACCTATGTTTACTGGTATACCAGCTCCTGGGTTTGAGCCTTTTAGAATAACTGGTGGAAGAAATATATTTAACGAAGATACTGTAAATCTATTAAATCAAATAGAACTTTAATATGGCTAGTTTTACTTACGAAGAATTAGCTGGTTCTGTTGATTCTAGTCCAAAGCCTAATAAGCAATTTACGTTTGAAGAGCTTTATAAAGATACAACTGGATCAGATTATATTCCAAAGCTAGATAATAGCTATTTAGATAAATGGCTGCCAAACTGGATTAAAAAAGGATATAATGAATCTATCACTGGTATGGCAGAAAGAGTTGTGTCTGGTCAAGATAGATTTGATATTTCTGGTTATGATGGTAGTATACTATCTGATATAGGTTCTGCTATTGTTGGCTTTATGATGCCTGCTGATTTGGTTGCTACAGTAGCTGGTGGAGGAGTTGGCAGTCTTGCTACAAGAGGTGCTGCAAAGTCTGGTTTAAAAAGAGCTATGAACATGGGTGCTAAGAGAATGGTAAACTTTGGTTTGAACAAAGAGCTTAGCGATAAAGTAATAGAAGAGGGAGCTAAAAAACTTTTATCTGGTGCTTCTATTCAAGCTGGTGCTATTGGAACTTATACTGGTCTAAACTCAGCACTAAAACAGCAAATAGAAACCAATGATATTGATTGGACTAAATCTTTAACAGATGCATCTAAAGCTGGTTTATCTGGTGCAGTAGGAGGTGCTTTGTTTGGTAGAGCAGTTGCAAGAGGTTCTTCTACAACAGCAGCTTTAACTCAAGAAGCTATAGGTTTTAGTACTGCTGAACCTATATTAAGTGGTAGGTCTCCAGACCCACAAGACTATCTTACTGGATTAGGAACTGTTCTTGGTATTAGAACTGCACAAAAGGCTCCTGGTTTTTTAAGAGATGAGTTTTCTAAGATTAGACAGAGATACTCTAACAAAGAGTTTGACCCTACAAACAAACTATCTTCTGCAGATAAAAATGACTTAATAAACCTAGCTGAAGACTATGCTACACAACGATCTCTAGCTCAATCTTTTAGCGAAACATGGGGTTTAAAAGAGAATATAAAAGGAACATACATACCAGAGGTAAGGATATCTGATGATATAAGAGTAAAAGTTCCTACCAATCAAAAACTATACAATCAAGTTGTTTCTGGTTTGAGAGCTAGTATGAGAACAGCAGAGTTAGCTCCAACAAAGAAACAGATAGATAAATTATACACAGATGCATTACAAAAATCAACTGGTAAAAAAACAAATGCTTTTAAAGAGGTAAAAGGTTTTAAGATTATAGAAGAGGGTGGAACTAAATCAAGAAACATCACATCAAAAGAGTTCTTTTCTGTATACAATAGAAATCCTTTGGTTAGAATAAATGCAGAAAGTTTGTCATTAAAATTAAAAAACAAGCTAGAATTAGATGATGACGCTTTCTTAGCTGAGTTTAATAATATTGAGCTTTCAAAAGTAGGCGATGGTCAGCTTAAAGAAGTAAATGAGAGATTATTTAAAAGGGTAGAGAGAAACACAATTTATAAACAATTTGTAGAGTATTCTAATGAGATACCACAAAAAGATTTATTCGATCATGTTTTTGGAGAGAACATAGCTAGATACTTTAAGTCTTACCAAAAGTCATTTAAAAATCCTAGAGCTCAAAATGTAGCTAAGCTTATGGCTAATGCTAGAAACAATATTGTAGAAAGAGAATCTTCTCAGTTAACCAATCTAAACAACTCGCCATTAAAAGCAATAAAAGGCAATGATTCAAGAAATAAAGATGTATATGCAGAAGTTTTAGGAATAAAAGAAGTTACCCCTGAAAACAAAGATATTGTTCAATGGTTGCAAAACTGGGCAAAAGAAACTTATAGCTATGCTGGTACTGGAAACATAGTTAGAGCTGGAGAGATAAAAAAATATTTACCTATAATGTACAAACCTAAAGTTATGAATGCACTATTTGATGACTATGTTTCTATTAACGAAAGGTTTGGAAGAGCTTTTGACGAAACACTAAGAGGGACAGAGGTTGAAGCTGCTTTTGCTAGCTTTATTAAAAGAAGGGTTCTTGCTGGAGACATGAAACAATCTTCTAAAGACTTTATTATTGCTGTAAAAGATGCATATGGTATTAGTATGCGAGATGCCTATGAACTTGTTACTGAAGGTATTACTGCTAACACTATAGCACCAATGAACTTTGTAGAAAAAACAAGAAAGTTAAAAATAACAAAAGATAACTTTGAAAGACTTGCTCCATTCTTAGAGCTAGACCCTTTTACTTTGGTTGCTGTGTATGATCACAGATTAGCAAGAAGGGTAGAAACTGCTAAGATATTTGGCAGAAACAATGAGGTTATAAATAATTCTGTTGTTCAGTTGCAAGCCACAGCAGGTAGAGAAGCAGCTTTATTGACAGATGGTATAGCAAAACTTACTGGTGCAGTTGAAAATGATGTAAGTAAAAACTTTGCTCCTAGAACAAGAAAGTATATTCAAAACTTAATGGCTTTTGAAACTATATCTAAAATATCTTTAGGTACTGCTACTATTGCTAACATAGGTCAGCCTTTAATATCTATTATGCCTCAGCTAGGAATGTTTAGAACAGTAAGAGGTTTTGTTAAACTTCTTGATCCAGAGTATAGAAAAAAGTTAACAGTTCCACAAGTTGAGTTAGTCAAAGAGCTTTTAGGAGAAACTGGTACTGGAACTGTCATGAGAAGATACGCTGAGCTTTTTGCTAAGTATAGTGGATTTAATCCTATAAATAAATTTAATAACTTACTAGCAGCATCTGTAGCAAAGACAGCTATAGATGATTTTGTTAGAATAGCAAGGAACAATCCAAATAGTATAAGAGGTAAGCAAGCAGTACAAAAACTAAAAACTTATTTTAACATAAGTCTTGATAAAAACAAACTGCCTACTGAATCTCAAGTAGTATCAGGTATGTCAAACTATGCGAGAAAATCTCAGCTACAAAGAGACTTTCTTAGAGAGCCTAATTGGTTTAGCAATCCGAAAACAAGACCATTAGTTATGTTCAAAAGCTTTGGATATAACCAAGCTAGATTTATAAAAGATAGTATAAAAGCAGAAATGAAGATGGGGAACCCCTTGATATTTTTAAGACTTGGACTAGCTGGTATGGCAGGTGGTTCTTTTATACAATTTGCAAAAAATAGTATGTTTGAGTTCTTTTCTGGTAGACCAGTTTATAACGAAAAAGATCCTACATTTGATGAGTTTATAGAGAATCTGTCTGCTGTTGGTGCTTTTGGTATGTTAACAGATTTTATAGACATAGAAGATTCTGTTGGTAACTTAAAGTTTGCTGTTACACCAGTATTTTTAAGCGATTTAACAAATGGATTTAAGGCATTAGAAGAGTTTCAAAGAAGCGTTGACACATTTGGTATGACTCAAACACCATTCAGAAGAGCTTTATATAAAGCATCTCCAATACTAGGTTCTGTTCCTAGAAGAGTTGCTGAAAATATTCTTGCTACTGAGGGTCAAAAAAGAGCTACTCAAAAATCTAGAAAGTCAAGAGTAAAAAGTAATATATTAGATTTAATGATAAAAGGAGATACTGACAAAGCATTATCTAATCTTAGAAAATGGAATGAAAAATTTCCTACAAATGCTCTTTCATATGATGACATAAGTCCAAAAACTATCTATAGAAAAGTATTAAATAAACAAATAAGAATAAATCAAGAAAATATAAAGTTAGGAAGATAATATGGCTACAAATTTAAAAAATGTTAATTTAAAGGGATTAACTTCTATGCAAAAAAAACAAATGCAAAAGCATAAAGTTCA
>TARA_R100001591_G_scaffold16777_2_pt1 | contig 11367 bp, 16 predicted proteins | sample TARA_R100001591 | Tara Oceans TARA_R100001591 (sample SAMEA2622725) | marine metagenome | biome: marine biome (ENVO:00000447); feature: surface water layer (ENVO:00002042); material: "saline water (ENVO:00002010), including plankton (ENVO:xxxxxxxx)" | depth 5 m
CTTCATAGTCTGCTTGCTCTTGTGCAATACGAGCATTTTGTTCCTGAATGGCAGCATTATATTCATAGGCACGCTTTTGGGCTTTACCTGCCTGATACTGACCATAGGCTGAAACCGCGGTACCGACCGCCATCATAGCTACTGCAACTTCAAACCCCATTAGTACACCTTTGCATATCTGTAATGATCGCGCCCATCTGGCCCAAACGCTTTCATCACGCCTTCATTAACATATCCCTGCCACTCTAGCCAACGCTGCCAGACACAATTTGCGGTAGGTACTGTCGTTTGTGCACGCCTTGGCTTAAAGTTATCAACAAGAAATTTTTCTTGTTGCTTAATTAACTTTATACACTGCAATTTACGGTTTTTAAACTTTTTACTTGTAAATAAAAATGTTTCGTAATTTCCTGGCCATATTGGTATAGCCCCAAATATGGCATAAAAATGACCACCTTCTGTCAGGGTAAAAGCCACGGCTTGCTTTTCCCAGTTTACCCCATCTCTAAAAACAGGATATTCTGGTACTAAAAAATCTAAATGCCAGTTTTCAAATGGTACAACTATCATCGTTCTGACACCACCAATGCATACATGATCGCCAGTATCGTACACGGCAAAGGATCTTCGTGAACAAAGAATAAATCAAACTGCCTATCAGGCGTATGCTGCAATAATAATCGTTTGTCACCTGTAAATAATTCTAACTGACCCATAGGTATAGATGGAGTACGAAACGGTATCTCTTGTAAGTTATTTAAGTGTGGCCCAATCTTAAGAGTATACGTATCTACCACCCTGGCTGTAATTCTTTCAATACGCCTAGTCTTACCTTGTGATGGCCCTGTTTCTGTTTGTACCTCAGGATCTAGCGTACGCATCAAGGCTCGATAAGATAATCCCACATGTACGGTATTAGCGGGTCTGTCTAGTGTTATAGATCCGCTGTTTACTACCTTGTTAGGATGATTAGCACCATCAGCTAGTATTCTTACTGTCTCGCCTTCTAAGTGATCTAAACCAGAAACAGAAGTAACAGCTGTTGAGGGGTCATCATAGGTTAGCCCACTATCAACAAAAAAGGCATCTTTAGGTAAGTCTCCTTTGGCCTGGTCAAATGCTTTTTCTAAAAATTCTATATACTGTTTTACTTGTCCGTTAATACTACGCTCAACAACCATATATAACTGTTCTTCTAATTCATCAGCTGATGAGATTGCAGCAATACTTTTTACTTTAGCTGCAGCAGTACTAGAAGCACCTAGTATATGTCTATGCCAAGCTACAACATCTTGTGCTCTTTCATATGTTAAGCAGCGTAGTTCACCTGTATCTAGTAATGTCCATATTAAACTATCAGGCGAACGAGTATATGCTAGCTCCTTGGCGTTACCGGTAGTAATATGTTCAGCAATAAGAGTAAGATCAGGAGTACTAAAGCCGTCCACCTCGAGATTATAAGCGAGTTCTCTGATCTTTGTCCGGGTTCGATCAATAAAAATAGTGGCCCTAGAAGCACCAACAGGGCGCAGATTAGCAGTACCATCTGTCGTTTCTCTGTTAACAGTTACGTTGTTGGGAGTCAGCGCAAGGTTATCACTACCAGATGATACAACAAAAGGCCCGTCAGATGTACCAAGGAGCAGCTGCTTTGCTCCATACATCCACCTTATAGCATTCACCTGGTCTGTAGCCAACGTAAGGTCTAGACCGGAATCGTCTAGCACTTCTGCATCCCTGTTGGTGGGAGAAAACGTCTCAAAGTTACCTGACTCTGATGCCCACAGAGTATTAGGAGACGTTTGGTTATTTGCAAAGAATAAGCGTTGTTGATAGAATGTAGCTGTTGTAGGCCAGCCAGTAGTATCTGACCATATGCCTAGCCGCCAGTTATCTGTGGCAGTAGTATCGCCAAAAGCAAAATCGTTATAAGTAGTAGCAGCAACAGACGTAGTACTGTTGATAGCCGTAATTTTTGCCGATCCCCACTTGCCGCCCCTAAGTATCCTAATACAACGCCCCACATCTGTCGATAAAAATCCTTGATTATTATTAATACCAGTTACAGCTGATGCTGTTATAGTTACATTACCTGAAGTAGCTGAAGCAGCCAAGGTAGTAGCTGTCGTATTTATATCACCCCATGGTCCATCAATTGCTTCGAGCAAGCTAAATGAAAAGGCGGTATGGCCTGTACGACTTAGCTTACGCGTCTGATAATTAGGATGTGTTAAGTATAATATATCAGCTGACTGAGTAAACTTAATCTCATCTAAATCATCCTCGTCGTAAGGACTAGCAATCTCGTAAGGTCCTACACCAGGAGATGCTTGTTGTATTTGCCCCTCATTACGATAAAATCTTACATAGTTATGGCCAAACTCTAAAACATAGGCCTGCACCGTACTAAAAATAAAAGGTATCAAGCGTACTTTTTTACTGCTGTCTTTTACCTCAGCAATAAATCTTGTACCAGATCTTTTAGTGATACCGCCATGAGGGAAACAAATAAAGTTTTCACACCGTTGAACAGAGCTCGTGTACTTAGTCAAGTCAACACGACCTAACAATCTTGGGCTAATCTCGCCGCCTGTAAAGTTTGTTTGTATTGGCGTGACTTTAGCCATGTTTACCTCGGTGGTGTATTAATATTAGGTCTTATTACCCCTTGTCGTGATTCCAGCCAGTAGTCTGCATCCAACACGTCTTGCTGCTGCTCTTGTGCATCTACAAATTTAGCTTCTCTTAATTTAAGCTCGTACATCTGAAACATCTGTTCCATAGCTGATGTACTTTGTAGTAACGGTTGCGCTAAATCAGCTGCTATCCTAGCTGCCAATGTATCAAGCAATAAGGTATCATACACAGTCACATCTGTGATTAATGCCGTATACTTAATATTCATCGAGCCTTCGTCAGATAGTATGTGTCGCCTCTCTAACTGAAATACTGTTTGTGTTGGATCCTCGACTTCAAGTAGTCTCAGAAAATCAGCAGGTAATACAAACCTGTTTGCATAACCATAAACCGGTGGTGTCACATCTTTAGGGAGAGCAGCTCGTCTTGTCAAGCAGTTCCAAGGGTGACCTCTAAATACAGCTGCACGCGTGTCATCAAATAACACACGAGCTACTGAAGCCTGTTTGCTGTTATCAGATAATGAGGTGATCGACTCAATACCTAATAGTGCTAGGCTTCGGTTTATAATTTCTATATCAGATGCTGCCATGATAGGTTTGAGGGGAGGTGTTCGGAATTAACCTCCCCTCAATCTCCTTAGTCGATGACGTAACAGACGTAACCACTTAAGGTTGCTGCATCAGGTATAGTACCATCGTTGATCTGTGCTGCCAATACAAAACCGTCTTTGGTTGTGAGTTGACTGTTGATCTGAATGGTCGTAGTACCTGCAGTAGCAACTGCGGTATTCGCACTGAAAGCATCAGGATCAGCGGCAATCGCATTTCCATCAGCATCGTTAGCACCTAAATGACCCAGGTCCATAGTTCTGGACGAACCGAGAGCACTATTTGTCACAACGGCATACAGGACCCTCATAGCCCCTGCTTCCATTTGCGCAAGTAATGCTTGATCACCGGCTGAACCAGCACCAGATTGAGTGAAGTCAAACGCTTTGACTCGAACCCTACCACGATCTTCGTGAGTAGCATTCATCACTCTAGGAGTGGCCTGAGTATTAGCGTACTGAGTTGAGTTTTGTGTAGCCATATCAGTCCTCCTTAGCTCTCATCGCACTTGATTTCAAGTACTTTCTCTTCTTGCATTCGGACAGCGCCGAAAGAAGCTGAGCAATAAACCTGAGTACTATTTCTCTTATCACGTCTTGGACCGATGTCAACGTTGACATCTTGACCAACGGCCATTAGCAATCCTGATTTACAGTATGCCAATACCCTACGATGAGAGTTAGCGTCAGTGTTTACGAGTTCGGTGCGTACAAACTCAAAACCCATGAAAGTATTTACATCGCCTTGAACAAGCGCTTTAACTGAGTTAAAGTCAGCACTTGTTACCTCAGTTGTCTGCAATAGATCGGTGATCTGTTTTGCAGTACAGATGACGTAACGCGGATCTGACGGATCAGTCTCAGCAGCATCTAGCTGCTCTTTCGCTGCTCTTAGCTTACCAATGGTTAGACCAGAGTTAGTAGCTGAACCACTCTCTACAAAGTTAACAGCGATTTGCTGTGCTGCAGGGAATGTTACAGTTGTTGAACCAGTCTTACCAGTTTGAACACTACCGAATGCAGCCTCAAGAATGATCTCATCCATCTTACGACCAAGTGCAAATGATGCATTTTGGCTGTAAGGTGAAGTAGGATCAATCAACATTCTGATTCGATCTTGCCTATCAATCAACTCTGCCCAGTCAAAGTCACGCAGTGAGACTCTACGTCTGTCGTGCGGTACATTGATGAGTGGAGTATCTTGGTGACGTCCAGTAACCTCTTGTGCAGAAGTCGCGCCAATTCTGTCATAAAAGTCAAACTCAGCTGACTGAGTCTCGACCCTCACGAACGGACGTAGGCGGGAGCCTTTCTGCTGTAGGAGGTGCTCGACGTTTGCTTTGTACTGTTGTACAAAGGCGGTCGTGATTTGAAAGCTCATAGCTTTCCTCCTTTCAACATATTAACGTTAGTCGCTTTGGCTGCCCTTTCGGACCTCTGCTTGCCGTTTAAAGTCGTGGCCTTAAATGACTTCGGACGGTTACCCGCTACCCGATATTACTTTAACGCATTTTATGCGCTAAGTAAACTATCCTCCAAGTTTTGTTCCTGTTGTACTACCCGCCGCTCGGCGAACAATACTTTGAGAATCAGCTTGGCTGTAACCTGCAAATTCAGCGCCTCTGATGGCTGCTTCAGGATTAGGACCGACGCCCTTACCCTTAGCACTACCCTGCATAGCATTAGCTACTACGGGATCTTTTTTACCCATCTTTTTAACCATAGCATTTGCTGCTTCTAAATACTTAGAAGGCACTGCCAAACGCTCGGCGATTCGCTTTTGATATTCGACAAACTTATCTTGTGTACGAGCGCTACGGCCCATCTTGGTCTTACGAAACTCGTCGTCCAAATATCCTATTTTAATAGTTTTTGCCATTACGTAATCTTATGATGCTTCTTATATTGACTAACCATTTTATCACCGACGCCCATGCTACCACCGGCGCCAAAGAAAGTATTATCGCCAACTGCCTTAAGGAAGGCCATTTTTTTAGAATGGTCCTTCCCCTTAGTCAGTTTTGTCTTGCCCTTTTTCTTGGACACATTGACATCAACCTGGCTCATTTACTTTCCCTTTGGCTTAGGTTTTGGCTTTGGCTTTGCCTTAGGCGGTCTTCCCACCTTAGAACCATAAGTACCTTTTCCTTTTGGCATATTTACCTCCTATGCTTTTTTGGTTTGTGATCGTTTTAAGTCAGCATCAGTCGGGGCCCCTTTAGACCCCGGCTTCCGCATTTTTTCACCAGAACCGGCCTTTATTCTTCTACGCTTAGCGTGTATGTTAGCCCAAAGGCCAATTTTGGTTTTGCCCATTATACATCCTCCGGATAAGCAAATCCAAACAATGCTTGCATTTTTTCAATAGCTTCTTGATGACCATCTTTTTCGCTATCGTTATACTGCTCCATAAAGTTTGGATCTCGTTGTAGCCTAGCAATCTCCTGCCTTGCTGCATCTGGTGTCAATGTAAATGAATTACCGCGACCTGATGTATCAGCAGAATCTTCCATGATACCCATGCCTATCTTAGAAAACATTTTAATAAACATAGGGTGATCACCTAGACCTGTTTCATCTAGCCAACCTAGAAACTCGTCGCCGCCAAACTCGGCTGCTGCACGTTGTGCTGCGCTTACACGCTCATCGTATGCTGCGCCAAAGTCTCGCCTAATGTCTCGGTCCCATTCAGCTATCTGTGCTTCACGACCTACAGTCATATCTTGATGACCTTTGCCGATATAGTTCATATAGCCGTTGTATAAGTTTTGAGCTTGTTTTTGAGACAGACCAGACTCATGCATAATTCTTAGCATTTCTCCTTCCATCTCTGAGTTATACTCTAGGCCTTGTGGTAAATCAGGCCGAGTAATCTCATACTTCTCAGGCCTACCTAACCTATTATAAAACTCATTAAACTCATCTGGTGATGCATCATCTTTAGGAATAACTACCTTATCTGCACCAACCATTCTTTGACCATGAATAAAACTCTTGGCCAAACCATTAACGTCCTGTATTGAAGCGAGACTCGGATCGTTTCTTATATCGTCACTTAATGACGCTCTCCAATCACCACCCGAGCTCCCCGCATCAACTTCTACGGACCCGACGTCCTCACTCATCTTCTACCTCCTTTGGTAAGTTTAACAATTCTTGCGGATCTTTGTCAATGAAACGCAAGATACTTATAACCATGCGACGCATACCTTCACGATGTGCAGTCTCATGAGTATCACCTGGTACATAGGTTGCTTCATTTACATGCGCAATCTTAACCAGATAATTCAGTACCCTATTTCCCGAAGGAGTAAGGAACACAGCTCTCATGTCTGTGTGTAATTCGCTAAGCTGATTAGTTTCCTGGGGTTTGTCCACCATTTAACATCGGCTCCATTCCTGCATTCTTGGCAGCGACTGACATATCTTTAGCCGTTGTGGCTTGTTGTTGCATCATTGCTGCTTCTTGCATTTGTTGTTCATTTTGTGCTCTGGCTTCACGTTGTTCTGCTACTGTTTTAGCATCTACAAGCGTTTCTGTCGGAGCGTCTAGTGTATGGTGCGCCCATCTAAACGTACCATCTGCATTTATATTGTCAAATATCTCTGGCTTAACATTTGCCAAAGGTATCATTTGTTCTAAAAATCTTGTAAAGTTAAAGACTGACTGTGCCTTCTGAGCACGTGCTACAGGTGATATATAATCAACATGCAGCTTGACGCCTTCTAGTTCACCTGGCGGTCTAGCTATTTCGTTACGCCTTAGCATAAGAGCAAAGACACGATCGATCATAGGGCCAAGAAACTCAGATTGTAGTCGGCCAACCATTGGACCCATAAGCCTCATCTTTTCTTCTTGACGTTGTAAGACTTCAGTTGCAGTCATTTGTGGACCGTCTCGCATTTGCAGCCAGTCTACATGAAACGATTTACTGATATGCTCACGTCTAGACTCAATAAAATCTAAGCCTACGTCAGGTCTTTCGCCACCAATCAGTGGTTCCACCTTATCTGGTGTACCTGATCGATAGTAATTTAAGCCACCTGGTATAGTACGTAATGGCATCATAAAGCCATCATCTGGTACCATAAGTGGTGGATCTGTTGCTTTTTGTGCTGCCCTGATAGTAGTCTTCATCATTTCATTGACCATACGAATATCAGGTAAACAAACCATAGCAGGTGATCGTCCATATACTTCGCCTGAGGTCTTAGACCATCGAGGTACCATATATGGAAACTCCATAAAGCCGCCTTCTTTTAGTAGTAGCTTTTCTTCTACTAAAACGTAGCAAGACTTAAAAGGCATGTTAAGTGCATCTTTCTTTTCTTCTCCCGTATATTGTAAGTCAGCCCTAGGTTCAACTGCATGTACACAGGTAAACTCTTGGAATGGCTGCTTACTAGCTATCTCTTTAAACTTATCGGGTAAAACCTCAGAATACAACTGCATCAATTGTCTAGCTGTATGCTTGTACTTCCTATAACAAGTATCAATCATTCCCTCATGGTTTTCTGCTACATAACAGTCTGCCAAGTGGAAAGATCTAAACTGTATAGGTTTGCCTGGTCTGTCTTCAACGTAAAATACTGCAGTACCATAAGCACCTATATCTAGGTACATTTCATGAACTGACGTAATGAAGTTGGTTTCAGGTAAATTAAAGCACTGATCAAACATTTGTTCGACAGTACCTTGCAGCCATGTCCTCATTGCAAGGTTTGGCTCGTCAGTGCCCGGCACTCGTAGTGAGAACCAGCGCTCTGCTGTGTTGGTCAAATGACCATGTAATCCAGATGCCAATTGTTCATTGGCAAGTGGTGCTGTAGAGTCAAATACCTTATCAAATCTAGAACGACTACCCCTGAATTGCTTCGTGGTAAAATCCCCACGGCGAGGATTGACATAATCAGTACAATCCTGCCAGAGGTTTTCCCAGGGAGCACGCCAAGACTCAAGCTGCTCTAAGCGCTTGATAATTTGGTTTACAGCCTCTTTCATAACTTAGTAATTACCAAGTTTCTCTGAAGCTCCACCCAGAAGTTTCTTCTTCTGAATTTTCTCCATTTCAACTCCTTCACCTGAAGTCAAGACTGTTGACTTGATACCTTTCTTCATCTTCTCAGCATCAGTCAAATCATCTACTGACTTTTTGATCTCCTCGTCACTCGCCTTAGGCGGTGTTGGAGCAGGTGGTGGGGGAGCTGGTGCTCTTCCGCCTCCGCACATAGTTACCTCCTTTTTACAAATGTATGCCCTACGGTTTTATACCCTAGAGCATTGTACAGTTGCCTCGTCTCCTCAGTTTTTACACCCGTCGACGAAGCGGGCCGTATTTCTTTCGCACCGTTTGCAAATGCCCAGTCCTCAAACTCTTTAATCAATCTAGCTGCAGCTATACCGCCACGCCTGTCTTGATTAACGAAGAGCAAAAGATCATTCGCTACTAGGTCCTTACCGAAATAATAACTCGAAATGAGTCCGACGTACATCGCAAAAATTTTATTTTCTTGCGACGTTACTAACTTACAAAAATATACCTCTGGGTTTGATAGCCACATATGGGCTAGCGACGTAATTACTTCGGGGTCAAAGTCAAGGTGGCTATAGCTTGATTCTGCATGTGCTTCCTCTGCTAGCAGCAGTACTTGCTCTATATCGTCAAGTTTTAAGTTCCTAATAATTACCGAAGATTGCATACTCTCCATCCGCCATACGTGGCAAATTCTTATTATTTTTATTAATACGGTCCCTGATCCCTAGTGCTAGATACCTAAATGCATCAGCGGGGTGTGATGTCCAGTCATGGAGTGGGCGATCTTTGAAAGTCTTCTGTTTTTCATCATAGTCTTTTCTGTACTGTCTTAAGGCTTCAATCAACCGCTCACACTTATGCTCGTCCATATAACAACGGGGCAATATACTACGTGCTGCCTCAATGCCGTCGTCTATACGTAGATTAGGAGCAACACGGAATCTTATGCCAAGTTCACGTGCTACTTCTATACGAGATTTACCTGTACTAAAGTCTCTGACCTGTATATCGTGGGGCGCGATGTGATCGCCGTAGACGTACTCTTTTTCACGTACGACCTTTATGTAATGAGCTAGCCCCTCTCCCTCATTTTCATAATAATCAATAATCCTGATCTCGTTGTGATGCATCTGGAAGAAGATAATCACAGTCGAGTCGCCTACACCAAGGTCCCAAGCTGTATGCACGTCAAGTGTTGGCTCATATGGTACTTTGGTCAGGTGATTATCAGCTAGTAAGCGAGCCATCGCATTACCATAGTAAGATCCGACAAGTGGCGCATCAAAACTACAGAAAAACTCTTGTTGTATCATTTCTTCTGGCATACCTGCTGCACGTTCTTCGTCGATTGCAGATATAGGTATTGCCCTTGTATCTTCTACAGATAGCACTTGCTGGAACCAAGATTCATTCTTCTTGGCTACATTTAATAAGTCATATCCGTGATTTCTACCTCGAGCGGTATAAATAAACATTGCCCATCCTCCGTTCTCTGCCAAGATGGGACGAATGTAATCCCATGCCCTAGGGTCCTGAAGGGCATATTCAGAGAATACCACTCCAACGGGGTTTGCTCCAACGAGTCTATCGACGTTATCGGTACCCACCACCTGATAGATTGAGCCATTTTTAAGTGTTAACCTCATTTCCGTATTATTTACTGCTTCATGCATTTCTTTTGGGAAATGATCTAAAAACTTACGGCCATCTCTAGTCATGCCATCCCAAGCGATCTTACGACCTTGGTTATATGTAGGGAATAAATGCCAGTATAAACCGGGACGCGTCAACGCGGAGACTGCACACCAGTTAATGCTGCACAAGTCTTTACCTGCTCGGCGATGCCAAACACAGACAGCTCTTTTGCCGCCGTTTTCAAAAAACTTCCACATAGGCATTTGATACGGGCGTGGTCGCCAGTCACTCGGTACTTGTATCTGAGTCATCTAGATCTGCAAACTTTACAACTTGAATATTAACGCTGCCGTCGACTGTAGCGTCGATGTCAACAGCTTTACGCTTAGGAGCTACATACTGCGCTAACTCTTTCATTGCAGCTAGTCTAAGGCTGTGATCGAGTGATGTGTCGTTCATGATCATAGCCATGCCCTCAATCGGGTCACAGTTTAGCTCTTCTAGCTTATCAGCTATAGCTTGTGATCGTTTGTTTGTGGCTCCAGCGGGTCTTCCTGCACCCTCTCTTTTGCCGCCTTTACTTGACATGCATATATCTCCGTAAATTTAATATATATACCTTACTGTAAAAGTTAGTTCCTGTAAACTCGATATTGCTTATTGGCATATTGTATTTATTGGTAACTTACAAAGTATTAAAATTTATTTGTAATTATTTCCTATATATGATCAATATATTGTATCGGATAAACCCCGATTGCAAAAATTGCCCCCGCAGATCGACTAAACAGGCGCTACATGACCGCGAACCCGGCTCCGGCGCCCCCGGGCCCTGGTCTGGGGACCGCGGACAGATTAGTTTTGGTTTGGAAATATGTAACAATATCAATAGTTTATGGCAAATGCGCGCAGAAACGGGGCGATGTCTGCATAAATCGCAGCAGTCGGACCAGGATCCGTGCTGACAGGGAGAGGCTAGGAATTTTTGATTAATATTGATATTATATCAAAGCACGACTGGTACAATATGTAGTGATATTGCTGCAGCAAGATACAAAATGTCGTGATGTCAGTGAGTAGATAATAAAAAAGCTCGATCATCGTTAGACAATCGAGCTTATGTTAATATAATTTGTATTAGTCGTCTTGTGTATCAGTGTCGTCTTTTGGTAAACCAACTGCTTCAGCTAATTTATCCAAAGTCTCTTGACCACTTGATGATAAGCGATCATAATCCCAATACATAAGATCGACTAGCTTTTGAACTTCGTTCATGCTATTCTCCTTTATGTGTTAATTAATAGTACGACGATAAAATATATTTGTAAATAGTTTTTTAAATTAATTTTAAAATTATGTTTACAATGCATTTTATACAATGTAGGTTATTTATATAAACAACAAAGGAGGCTTGTAATGAGCAATATTATACGCCTCAGCGATTATGCC
>TARA_R100001591_G_scaffold9367_1_pt1 | contig 11332 bp, 16 predicted proteins | sample TARA_R100001591 | Tara Oceans TARA_R100001591 (sample SAMEA2622725) | marine metagenome | biome: marine biome (ENVO:00000447); feature: surface water layer (ENVO:00002042); material: "saline water (ENVO:00002010), including plankton (ENVO:xxxxxxxx)" | depth 5 m
TGTTGCTGTTGCTGTTGCTGTTGGTTAAATGGACTTTGCTCTTGATATTGCTGCACTTGGGCTTGAGTGGCAGCAGCAGGGTTTGTAACATCAATTCCCGCTTCTGTCATTGCTTGCAAATCTTGAGTATTCATTTGATTTTGTGCATCGGTTACTAACTTGCGTTGCTGTTCAGCAGGTGTTACATTTTGTTGCATTGTACCTACTGTTGGGTCTAATCCCCTGTAAGTATTGTAAGAACTTAATGCACCACCCACATTACCACCCTGTAGATTTTGTGCGGCTGATAACCCCGTTGCACCTAAAGCAGCAAACTTACCAGCAAGACCAAGACCGGCTCTAACTTTATCCATTCTATTTGCGGTAGGGTCTTTGAAGCGACCAAATAATTGCATCATAGATGGTGCATCACCCTCACCAATTTGCTGAAATTGCTGTATGGCAGGGGCTTGCTTTACGAGAATCTTACTCATCTCATCGCCTCCCCTTTAGTACGGCCATTACACTATCCATCACATCGTTTGATTTATAGTATTGCGAAAGTAACCTTTGTCTTGGGTCAGCCAATGCAGCCTGTGCCCTGCTTTCTATAGGTGATAATTCAGCAGACATTGGAGGTGCAATTCTACCACGACCTGTCATTTGCATTAATTGCCTAAAGTCTGTAGGGTTAAGACCACCAATTTGCTGTCTTACATCTTGGAATCTTGGGGGTGTCCCGACAGATTGCGGAGGAAGTGGTGCCGCACCAGCAGACGGCACTTCTGTCGTGGTAGGAACAGGAGGTACACTCTCTGTCGGGACTGTAGGTTTTGTAGGAGATTTACCGGGGTCGAATGCACCCGTTGGTGCAAAGTGGTGCATTTGGTAAATGTAATCATCCATGTGTGGCTCAAGAGTATTGGTATCATACTGACCTGTAGCCTCATCCATCATTGGATAGCCATGAATGTTGTATGTTTTCATCGGCTCAGTAGGAATGTCACCAAGTCCACGCTTTACTTCGTGTCCTCTTGCACTTGCTTGATGGTCAGCCAATGCCTCAATAATTCCTCTAAATCTATCAACTTGTAACATCAAAGCGTCACTATAATGGAAATTGGCCGCTTTTAATTCATCAGCAGTTATTTTGTGTTCACCAAATCTACTACGACCTTCTTCACTACCTTCTCCTGAAGCACGAGCAAGAGCAAACAATCTCTTTGCGCTGGTGTGCATTCCCTGCCCACCTTTTTCTCCCTCTTTCAGATACTTGGCATGTTCATCAAGAGATAGTGAATCTTCATCAGCACCGTATTTTGTCATCATATGGTTATACAAATTATGAAAATCTCCTTGCCCACTACGACCAAATAAAAACATCATAGCCGGTACATGTGCCATATCTCGCACCAATGCTTCTCTTAAATCAGGAGTACGAAGGATTTCATGCAGTGGCCTGTTAATCATATCAGGTGCGGCTAAACTTTTACCACGATTGATTGTGACATTTATGTTCGGTATATGTTCTAATCCTTGTTGCATGGCTTGGTCTATCATTGCGTGAGCCGCTTGATACAATTTTGTAGGTGCCTTACCTTTCTTTTGTAAGTTGGCTTTTAGATTAGGATAATAAAAAATGTCAGGTAAGTGGTGTGCTACTTCCCAAGTGTGTACAGATTGTCTATCCCCATAGTAACCTTCAGGGGCGTGGCTCATCATAGATGAGTCTACTTCACTTGGATGTTGCTTTGCATAAGAGCGCAAGTAACCCTGCGGTGCTGTCATGTTTGCATAGATATACGGGTACTTAGTAAAAGGTAGTGCTTGTTTTATTTCAGATTCAGAAATACCCATATCTGTTAATTCTTTCATCAGCGATTTATTGAATGGAATATAATATGATTCAAGGAAACGGCCCATAGGTGTTGCTTCGTGATTTTTATTTGTAAGCATAGTAATTTTGTTACCACTATGAGTTCTTACAGGGCGATTGTTTGTAGTATGGGTAGAGTCACCCGGTGGAAGTGCGTTACCACGCAACTTTCTCCACTCTGTAGAATCAAACAAGTTTTGCTCGTGAGCATCTTTGTTAGTATGGGTGTCATTTGAGTGAGCAATAGCATTGTTAATTACATCAATAGCGGGAACAGGAATACCCCTTGCTTTCAAAAACTCTCCAAGATGGTGTGCTACTGCGTCAATACCGTGTCTAAAATCTCCTAATGCTGTACGATATACATGCTCTCCATGCTCACCCTTATCGAATTGCCCTTCAATATGCTGTCCTCTACCGTTATGTGCGAATGCTGGAATATCCATTTCACCATCAGGTCTAAAATGGGTTTCAGGAGGATTAGTGAATACTGTTGGCCCTTCGGGTGGGTGGCCTACAATACTCCACGCTTTGATAAGTGGAACACCTCTTCGTATTCCTATCATCCCATATGCCCCCTTTGGGATATTAATGCACCAGCAGGGTCAAGACCTAAACGACTTGAGTTAGTTTCTAAGTTTTGAGTTGGGCCATCATTCTTTTCATCCTCATCCTCGTGTTGTTGTACACCGGCTGGATGGTCAGGAACATGACCGTTTTCAAAAGCAGAGCCTCCACCTTGAACATATTTCTTAATCTTCTTTGCCTCTTTTTCTTTAGCCTGAATTAATCTTCGCATTAGATTAAGCAACTCATATCTTCGCACGAAGTTTCTTGCTTTCAACAGTTCACTGTATTCCTGTGCATCTTCACTCATCATAATACTCGATGGTGCTGCTGGCATACTTGGAACTGAACTTTGCATGGTTGGCATAGACGGCATAGGAGGCATTGCTGGTCTTCTTGGTCGTCTAATTCTTGGTCGCCTTACACCTAATTGTCTCAAAGATGGCTGAGTCATCTGTCCTCTTTGACCTGCAAGTAGCCCACTTAAACGACCTGCACCGGTAGGGCCAGCACTGAAACTGCGCTGACCAAATCTACCACGAGGGGAGTATGGAGTACGAACATTACCCTGTATCTTACGGGCTTCAGACTGACCACGGTATGCGGTATATTTCTGTGGGTCTTTACTCATTGGTTGCTTTGTAGCAATACCACGGTGGCTCATCTCTACAGACAGATGTGGTTTCATTAAACCTGTTTTCTTACCGCTTGAAATACCACGCATTCTTGCAGCGTGTCGTCTTTTAGTAGCACCCACACCACCACTCATACCGCCCGGTGGACTTTTGAATTGACCTGTAGATGGTCTAAACTGCCGTCGTGCTTCTCTTCTTCTGCGAGCCGCAATAGTCTTTGCAGTATCACGCTTGAGTATTTCAGACCAAGCATCTTCTATCGGCTCGCTTTTTTGAAAATTACTTAATGTACCATATTGTAGCAAATGCGCTAATTCATTATCGTTTAATTCACCATGCGCCCCACATCCACCTTCTTCGGGTTCAGGACAAGCGATGGTGTGAAGGCCACCGGGGTTGTAATCGTAATCATGGTCAATATGCCCGCAGTTGGGGCAAGGTGGCAAAGTAGGTTTTTCATCTTCCTTCAACAAACTACTCCAAGCATCTTTCATTGGCTCACTCATTGCTATAGGGAGGCCCGGACTCATTGCTGAACCTGTACCGGATTTTGCACCTGTCGCAAGGTCGAGTAATGTACCCCTACTTCCAGCAGGGCCACCCTGTAGTCCCATCTCACGCTCATCGTCACGCTTGTTACCATCATCTAAACCATCAAGCGATTCATCACCGCCAAGTTTCTGCTTAGAACTAATCTTGATATGCTTGATTTTTGACCTGCGCTCTTTCTTTTCTTCTTCTTTGCGCTTTTTCTCTTCACGCTTTTGCTCATTATATTCAGGAGAAGCGGGGTTGTATTTTGTTTCATCCTCATTTGCAGATGAATACATTTTGTCTGATTCACTGCGAGGTGAATACATACGAGTATCAGAGCCACGACCCATTACCATTACTCTACCCCCATGTTTTCTTCTAACTGACGCTTAATTCGCATCCATGTTTCAGGGCTTTCTTTGCCCAATTCAACTTGTAAGATATTGAATGTTTGATTGACTTGTTGCCCATCACTTTGTGCGCCCCATTGGTCTTGGAATCGTAGTAGGTCTTTTACAGTTTCACGCACTTCTTTGTGAAGTGATACTGCATCTCTTACGAATCCATCTTCATGTACTGTACCTTCATCAAGTAACTCAGATAATTTATGATTAAGTTTTTCTGCATTAGAGCGAAGTAAGTTAATTTCTTGACCTGCTACCAATGCCACTTCTATTGCTGCTGTCTTTTGAACAAGTGGTTGGAAGTGGTGTTTCATGTGGTGATAAACTGTGCTTTCAGCCACACCCAAATCATCAGCAATGTTTTGACTTACAGACCCATCTTCAAAAAATGCTTTTTCATACTCTGCTCTCATAGGCGAAGTACATACTACACAATCAGTGTTAGCAGCCATGTGATATTCACCCATATGATTACGATAGTGGCGGTCTGCGGTGTTTGCTCTCCACCCCATATCTTTGTCTAATTGCTTTGGCGAGATAGCACCTTGAAGTAATTGCATCTCAAGATTTTCTCTATCTTCATGAGTGCAGAAGGCACAAGAGCGTTTAGTCACTTTGCCCTCCGCCATGCTGGTCTTAACGCATCCACATTAAAAACGATTATGACTAAAGTAATTTTCGGAGTACCATGTGGCGTGGTAAACGAATAGCCAAAGTACCGCTTACAAAAGACACTATTCATAGTTTGAAAACTGCCGTAGTAGATATTGCAAAAGGCAATTATGCACCGCTTATTTTAAAAGAAGAAAGGTTACGCATTTGTAATACTTGTAACTACAGTGGTAAGCAGTGTGAAGTATGTGGTTGTCACCTAAATACAAAAGTATCGCTACTTAATTCTGAGTGCCCACTTAGAAAGTGGTAATCATTTAGATATTCTTGAAAATATACCGGTAATCATTAGGATGCTGGCAAACAATCCAATCAACAAATAAGATGCAGATTGTGAACCCATTTCATCTCCTTTGAATACAAGTAGCAATAACATAGTAATGAAAGATGCAATGAACTGTACCATTATCATGTCTATAATTACGCTTCTTGATGGATTCAAAACATCAAGTGTACTGTTTGCAAAACCTGCTGGCACATAATTTCTATCCCTATCTATCATATTATCTTCCTCCTGTTAGTAAACTGCGAGCGAAGGTTCCTACGCCTCCACCTACTTTTGTCATCATTCCTTCATCTGCTAATGCTGCTTGTAAAGCACCACCCATCATAGATTGTTGGGCCATTGCTGCTAACTGTTGTTGTTGGCTTTCTGCGGCATTAATATTCTGTGTAGCCGCACTTTGAAGAATATTAAAATTACTTTTTACATTTTCAGCACTAATGGTCTGCAAGTTTTGAGGAAGTTTAGTTACATCAAGTGTAAGTGTGCCTTCATCCTCATTTAGATTAAATGTAGCATTTCGCAATATCTCAAGCACACTGTATGATACTACAGTTCCAAGCATTTCTACAAGTGTGCCCATTTGTTGGCTTGCAATGAATCTGTCTACAGGTACTATACCACGAAGTAACATAATTTGAATCTCTATTTCAGATGGAGGGGCTACAGGTTGCTGACCCCATTGATTAGATTGCCCATTAGTTAGTCCTTGCATAAACGGGTTACTGCCTATGTTTCCAAGTGTACTTTGTTGAGGTGCAAATACATTTTGAGGCTGTTGTTGCACTCCAAGATTTAAAGCACCACCATTATTCATTGGCTGAGAATTATTGTTAATTCCGAACATCTCACTCACTACCCCCAAGCGGTTGCTCTTCAAGACTCTTTTGTTGAGCCAATTGACCCATCATCATTTGTTGAAATGCGGCTGTAGGTTGATTCATTGCTGCTAATTCTTCTTGGAAAATGCGTAAATCAAACACAATCATAGTGACATCATTTAGATTTGTAGATGGGTTTTTGTAATGCAAAATACTAATTCCGTTTGTACTTCGTGAGTCTTTTTCTAATTCAGCAAAGAATGGTTCATATTTTTCAAGGAAAGCGGGTGTAGGGTCTTTCTTTACAATAGAAGATACAGGTACAGTTACTAAACTAACACCTTTTTTGACTCTATCACGAAGTGTCTTGGGGTTTGACTCCTTCACCTTATCTTCTTCTGCTTCCCACTTGCAAAGCAAATGATACAAGTGCATATGTTCAGGACAGTAAGTGCCTCTCATTTTTCTACCTGTAGTAACTTTATCCTTAGCAATAAAGGCTTCAGGTTGCCCGCTAATTGGATTTTGCCAATACAACTCCCAAAGTGATTGGTTTGTATCTTCGTCACGGATTTTATTGTATAAATTGTCATGTTGAATTAAAGATGCACAATCACAACCATCTACAACACACATGCTGGTTTGCTTATCATAGCGATACTTTCTACCAAATAACCATCTCATCGGATTAAATATACTTCTTTTTGCAGGTGCAAGTAACTTATACGCTTGCTTAATGTCTTTTTTTCTTGCCTTATGTGGGTCAGGATGGCGAGATGGATAAAAGTTCACCTTTGGAACTTGAATGTTTTTTTCTGTTTCCATATCTCTCATTGCTGCCTGTGCTGTAGCCTGTTGCATTAGTGCTTGGTGTGTTAATGCACTATTTCCTTGTTGGCTTAAAGCGTACAAATGTGCTGTGTTAGCATCACCTAAATTATATTGATTCATTTTATTTCACCTTTATTATTTCTATACTGCGAGTTTTATTTTCTGAGTCCCAAATGATTTTCCATCCTAACTCATCGCCTTTTTTTAGTTCCATTATTTCTGCAATCCACATAGGGATAACTGTTCTAATGCTGTTACTTGCCTTACCAACCGATGCTATTTTTGTTTTTGTCATATAATCACCTATACCGTCAAAAGTTCTATCAAAGTATTTTCTACATTCCATCCTATTCTTGTAGCCATGAATGACTTTTGTGTAGGAATACCTGCTTTTTGTAATCTAATTAAATCATCACGGAAGGGGTCAAACACCTTATGTTCTCCTATTCTGTCTTGACCCCAAAGTAACGCAGCAGTTTCATCAAAGAATCTATCAGCCTTATTTGCTACAAGCATAATTACTCTTGGAGTATATTTTTTACCCTTCCACCACGATTTTAAATTACGATAACGATATTGTCTATAGATAATGGCATCAACAAGATATTTGAAGCCAGCAATTTGTTGCAATGCTTCATCACCACCTCTCATTGCTCTTTCATCAAACATGTAAACTACAGCCTCTACTTGCCTTGCAACCATATCATCAGTCCAAAGATTCCAAAATCTTTCTTGCCCTCCTAAATCAGCAGAGTAAACTACTCTTTTGTTTCCTTTCCATGATATTCTTTTACGAGTAGGTTTAGGTAAAAGATACCTACCTAATAGTTTCAAATGTACAGTTCTGTCCTCATCAGGTATTTCTTCCATTTCACCGGGTGTAGTCATGTATCTATCAAGCGTAGTCTTACCTACTAATCCAGCACCGTAAATACCAACCTTTCTTGGTTTCCACGAATTGTATAGGTTTTGGCCCCATAATGCGGCACCTACCAATGCTGAACCTGCGGGGTCTACCATTAATCAACCAACCCCGATAACCATTCTCCAAAGGCTACAACCTTATTCCAAAACCATTCTACAGTGTTTACCCATATAGATTCATCTGAATGGTATTCATAATAACTCGCTATTAGTATTCCTAAAAGCGTACATACAACAGTACGAATCCAACCTACACTGCGCTCGTAATAATTGTCAAGTGTGTTTTGGGTGTGCATTGCACGAAGCGTTGCTTCAGTAGAATCATCTGTAGGAGTTTTGAAGATTCGACCCAAAAGGCATCACCTACTTCTTTTTCTTTTCTTCCTCTTCTTCAGATACACCGAGATTAATTGGTTGGTCAATTTCTGCATTATGTTGCGGAGGATGTTGAATTAGTTTGTTTTCGTATTGGTCAATCAATGACTGAGAGCCACCCGGTACACCCCATGAAGGAGGCATTTTACCGGGGTTTGCTTCCATCCATCGCAGTTCAGCCTCTAATTGTGCTTCTTGCATACGGATTTCCATTTCTGCTCTACGGTTATCAAACTGCGATTGCATGTTACGGAAACGGTGTTGCCTGTTTCTTTCAATGTTTTGAATGCGTACTCTTTCTTGCATGTTCTGCTCAAAGAACATTTTGAAGAAGTAGTATGCAATTCCTTGTACGAAGAATGCTGCCATTGCGTAGGTAAATCCATTCACCATAGCGTCATTACTGTTTAACCACATACCGGCATCGAATAGTCCGATTGCCAATCCTACGAGTGCTGATTGCGATAGAATCAGGCCCATTAATCGTATTTCTGCATCTGAGTTGTTACTTGCGTTGCTCATGTGTCCTCACCATTGGTCAAAATATTGGTCATTATAACCTTTTCGTTTTCTTCACTTTCCTCATTATTCACTTCACTCATATTGAGGTTTCCTCACTTCATCATAGTCTCTATTATTAATATAATATATTTAGTATAGTCATAATGAATGAAGTGAGGTATGAGGTAAGTGAGGTAAGTTAATACTTACATATCTCGCAGTGTGCCTTTTTCTTTGAAATGTCTTGCACGATTTTCATGCTCACCTTCAAGAGTTAGTTTACCGCCTTTGGTATGTGATACATCCTTATGGTCGTGAGAACCATAGATGCCACGCCTTCTGCGCTCTCTATTCAAATCCTCTCGATACTTTACTCTTTCAGGGGTGGACTCATACTTCTTGTCGTATTCTAACTTGTGCCGCTTGGCTTCAGGGCTTACACGCTCTTTAAGCAACTGCCAAGCAACATCAATTGGATTCATCTTACTTACCTGCCCAAGCATCACATGTATGGTCAGCACGACAATTAAAATCGTACCACTTACAATATCCTGTCATTGGGTCATCTGTTTTTGATGAGTCCCAAGCCTTACAGTTACCGCATTTCTTTGGCCCTGTTGCTTTACGATAGTTAGGTGCATCTTCTTTACCTTTCAAAACAAGCCACGCCTGTTCCATTATTGATAAATAGTGCATTAACAATTCCACCGTTTCAATGCTGCACCTTTTGGTGTTAGTTTACCTTTCTTTGAAGTTGGCCCTTTAACTCCTGTCATTCTTGCACAGAATGACTTTCGCCTTTTTGCTTTTTTAGAACCCGGTTTGAGTTTACTCGGTTTAGTAGTAACAGGTGGTTTTAGATTAGAGCCTTGCTCACGCTTTGCTTTGGCTCTACCTTTAGCGTTTAGTCCACCTTTGCGGTGGTGTTTGTTTGGATTGTAACCGTGAAACGGCTTAGACTTCTTTTTTGCCTTTAGCAATTCCCAAGCGTCATTCATTGGTGTCATATTTGTTGCCTCCTTTGATTTAGAATTGCCTCTTCTTCAGGAGTTAATGGTTCTCCACTCATTAATTTTGTAAGAACTCTTTGAACCCTATCAAAAGAATGGCCTATTGTTGCTGTAGGCTTTTCTTCGGCTTTTTTTACTTTACCTTTCTTTTTCTTGAACTTACCACGGCAGTATTGTACAGCCCAACCGTTTGCATAGGCTGATGGATAAACCTTGAACTTACGCTTGGCCGCAGCCTTACCTTCAGGACATAATTTCTTTTCTAAAAAATCAAATGCGTGGTCAAATGGTGTCATAATATCACTCTACTTTTACTATAGTTGGTTTGCCGCCTACTCCTTGTTTTTTACTGCGTTTGCGTTTAGTCGCTGCCCTCTTCTGTCCTTCGCTCATGCTGCCTGAAGTTTTAGGTGTTTTGCTACTTACCTTTACACTTGGTCTACACTTCGGATAACCTTTGCTTGACTTACTCGCTTTACTGCGGCCACATGGTGGGTGCTTACCGTCTTTATCTTTACGACTGACATCAACCCACTTTTCTTTGAACCATCGGTTTAGATTTTTCTTAATTGCATCGAATGCTAAATCCATTGGTTCACCTGTGTATTTCATTTGGTCGGCTTCGCTCATATTATTATTACAGTAATTAAATCTGTCAGTACCTTCAGCCCATTCTAAAATCTCTTGACACGCATGACCTTGCCATTCTTGATACTGTTCTCTTAAACTATCAATATCAGATTGACTTCTATTTGGTTTTTCCAATTCCTGTAATAACAAACTTAAAACTTCACTTCTAATTCTTTCAGCACATTCACAAGGGCTTTCATAATCACCCATTGCCATATCTACCATAGGTATATCTTGTTGCATTGGTACTTGCTCTTTAACACCTTGAATCATTGGTGGTGCTAATTCAAGTTTTAACAACCGCATAGCGATGTCCATTGGTTCGCCTGTTACTATTTCCGTAACATCATCATCTAAGAATGGACTTTCATGGGGTTGTATTCTTTGGTCTAAAGATAGCGGCTGTAGTTTACCACTTGCTATAAGTTGGTTTATATCCATGCGTGGCCCTGCTTTTTGCCTCCATTGTTGGGAACCCGCCATTGATGGAAATTGACTTAAAAAATCTAATGCCTCTTGAGATGATGGATGAACTAAATGTTGAGGTGTTGAAGCACCTTTTGGTAACGGTATTTCTACGACTGTATCTTTATCAAAACCACCATATTTGTAACCCTCTGCTGGTGTTATTGCACCTTCTGCCATTGTACGCCACCACTCAGGATTTTGAGTAGATGCAAGTAATACTGCTGGACTATCTCTTCTAAAAGACATATCCGGCCTTCTCAAAAAACCTTGATTTGGTGGGCCTACATATGTACCCGTTATGTTAAAATTAGGATTAATTTTTGTTGGATTATCTAAATCTAATAAACCGGGTATAGATATTCCACCTTGTTTATGTGCATCTATTTCATATGGTATATTTGCCCCTCTTGCGGTTCTTTGATGTCGAGATAGATTTCTTGCATCCATTCCTATGTTACGCTCTCCGGGTCTAACATATCGTAGCGAGCCACCATCTATAATGTCATCAAGAGATATACCACGCTTTTCATCTATGGTAGGTATGTAAGCCTTAACTAAAACCTTAGTCATTACTTTCACCTCCAAATCCAAATGTTTCAGCAGGGTATAAGGTGCTTGTTATGTTTGCATCTCTTTGATGTGACGGTCTTAATCTATCTAAAATATTAGTTGCAATGCGTTGTTTTTCTTCACGAGTCAATGCTGGATTATCAAATCCAAATCTGCCTTTACTCCATGCACCCGGTAATTTATCTCTTACTTGACCATAACCTGTTGCACCTTCCTCAAACTCAGGAAAATCTTCATACTCTGTTTTTTCAT
>TARA_R100001591_G_scaffold68944_4_pt1 | contig 11330 bp, 19 predicted proteins | sample TARA_R100001591 | Tara Oceans TARA_R100001591 (sample SAMEA2622725) | marine metagenome | biome: marine biome (ENVO:00000447); feature: surface water layer (ENVO:00002042); material: "saline water (ENVO:00002010), including plankton (ENVO:xxxxxxxx)" | depth 5 m
CAGAGAGTTTGATACAAAAACTCCTTCACAAAGGTTGCGATCGGTGTTGTATATCCTATGGGAGCAAACACAACCGAAAGAAGTAGGTCCTGATGGTACTACAATATATGTAGACTTTGATTTGTTTTACAAACGAAAAATGAATGAACTTATAAAGTTTATAAAAGATAAGTTAGTATGACATACAAAGGCAAACTTCTAAGATACAAAAGGTGGCTAGAACGCCAATTGAAAAAAGTTAATAAAAAATTACTATCTTTGCACGCCAAAAATAACAGGTGATGAAAAAGTATAAAATGATTATTGAATACAGCTTTATGTATCTAGGTTTTTTATTTATAATTACATCTATAATTTACAACCTACTTAAATGAACATAATAGTAATATGGCCTAGTTTATAGGTACATTGTAATTTAACTTAGCTTGAACGCCATTGTATTTGTTCCAAACAAAAGCACTGGCTTTCTTTATATTACCAACATATCCTTTCATGTCGTGCCATTCATCAGTGGCCGTCATGGAGGATAAGTTGCGTACTGTAAGCCCATTTAATTCTTCTACGGCTTGCATCTTATAAGACTTGTTAGTGTGATAGTGACCTCTATGAACCTCAACATGTCTTACCTCACTCCACACATTTCTATATCTTTGGGATACAATACCAGGTAGATCATTTAGTTTTGGTCCATCTCCGTGATCATTTACAATCAAACATTTACCATAATGATATGCTTTCATCATTCTCATATCATTGTTTACTGTAACATTTCCATTGTTTTCATAAAACATTTCTAATGCATCTCCAATATGCATCATAGATTCACGATCGTGATTACCAGGTATAACATCTATATGCACAGGTGCAATCTCAGATAACATCTCCACACACTCTATTATCAACTTTCTTCCTGCTCTATATGTATCTATATGTTTATCTGTGTTGAATTGTGGTGTACCTTTTGTAGTGCTAGGCACTGGCCAATCACCATCTGAATTTAGAAAATCATTTCCAACCACAAATAGTATTTGATTTATATAGAACCCTGAAGCTCTTTTCACAAGATGCTGTAACGCATCAATCATTCTTTGTCTTGCAATATCTATACTATAATCATCCCCATCTATTCCTATCTTTCCTATGTGTAAGTCACAAGCATTAATTTCTAATAAGTGTTCATCATCTTCTTGAAAAGAATTAGGGTATATGGCCGTTTTAGGTATAGAATCAAAAAGAGGAACTAAGTCTTCGACCAATTCCTCTCTTATCTTTTGTATATTCATTGTTGGATCTATACGTTTTAACCATGCTTTTGTTCTAAACATTGTTATTGTTATTGGCTTTCTGTTAGCATCAAAGCCAGTGACCTCATATGTTCCTATATCGTATTTATCTACTTCCCAAGTATTTAAGTCAACATTACAAGCTTGTAATAAATCATCTAAACTTTTAACTCTTTTACTATCCTCACAAGTAATAATAGCACCACTTTTATTTTCTTCGAAAGTTGTTTTTTCTTTACTGCTGGGACTTGTAATCTTTTCTCTTAACCTTCTTGCTACACCCCTTACTTGTTCGTAATTGAATCCAAAAAGTTGTGCAGTATTAAAATAATCTTTGTTAAGTTTTTCTGGATTATTTATTAGGTATTCTTTTAGTTTTTGTGTACTCTGTTTATCATGTTTAGCCATTGTTTTAGGTATTATTCATCCTCATACCTAGGGCCGTACCCGTGTTGCGATTTGAGTTTGACGTTTACGGCTTTCAATTTATACTTTTTTGTGCCTTTACTCAACTTCTTTAACGCGCGACTTACCAACATCTCATTGTTCATAACCTCTTCTTTTGTAAGACCTTTGACTAATACATCTTTAATTACATATTGATATCCATTCTTTTGTTCGAATGTCCAGTCAGACATCCATATAGGTACTTTTGCTTTCATAGTTATTTTATTACGGCAATATCTAAACTGCCAGATGATGTAGTTTTAGTAACGTAAATATAAAAAGGATTTTGATCCGATTTAGTTATAGAACTTAATAACCCACCAACAACAGCACTTAATGTTGTTGAGGCTTTTGCTGCTAGCTCTTTTCTATTTACTAAAATAATAGTCTTGTCTGAATTTTTTATCTGATCATTTCTCTCAGCAATTGTTTTAGAAGATCTACTGTAACTATTTACGTTCAACATAGACAAACGCACACTAAAAATAACTGCGTCTGTTGTATGTGTATTACAAAATATAATATCTGAAAGTCTAGGTGATAATGATCCGTTAAAATGTATCTGATATGGTACAGTATTTACTGTAGGTATATTTTTAAATACATCTACGCCACCTGTTTCTCTACTATTAAAAACATCTCTTTGTAATGCTTGTTGGCTTAAAGGTGATCGAGTAACAGTAGAAGGTGTAGCTGGAGCTGGAGCTGACACTGTTGATGCTCCCAGGTCTGGTTTTGTCGTAACTCTTTCAGGAGCTACTGATTTTTCATATTTATCTTTATATGCGGTTAACCTTTCTTTACTCATCGTAATCTTGGTAAGTAATTGTTACTTCTTCTCCATTTGCTATCGCTGACGCAATACGAGGATAAATCCTTTTATACGCGTTAACACTTTTACCAATGAATCCATCAGGTAATAGTTGGTTGTTTTCTTGTGAGTCACCCACAAGCAAGCACCCAGCAGTATGTTCGTCAGTGTTTCCAGTGTGAATAAGTATATACTCAAAATTAGGAACATCGGTAACATGCAACATACCGCGATGTAAACCAGGATATTTTTTAGTATAGCGTTCATGAAATCCTCCTTCTTTTCTTAGTTCTATTTTGTACGTACCAGCAGGTACACGAGTTTCACCTCTTACTTTAAGTGCTCGTCTTTCGTCTTCAAGAGTATAACATAAAAACTTTTTACCTACCCCTGTATGTTCAAAAAGCAGACCATGTGTAGAGTCTGCTTCTGAACTAAATCTCAAAACTATGAGTTTCATATTAGTTGTCTAATGCGTCACAAATCAAATATTGTACTTTTTGATCAGCTGTAGATGCAGTTACTTTTATACTACTTCCTGAAGAATCACCATTTAATTCCATAGGTGCAAAGAAAAACTCACCTGGTTTCAAGTCAGCACACTCTAATGCACTTGACTCTGATTCACTAGCCTCTACTTCTACTGCATAATCTGTATCAACATTTTTAATAAATGCAAATACTCTATCATCATTAACATCTGCCAAAGCTAATTCGCTACCGCCTGTCTGCGCTAAGTGTTCTCCTGTATACAAACACTGTGATGTAGTATTTGAAGAACTTGTAAATGAAGGGCTGTAAGTAAATACGGTTACTCCTTCTGAGTCTACTAAAGAAAAGCTACCTGAAACCGATACTGTCGTTGTTTGTGTTGCCATATTATTATTTTTTAAGCTGCAGAATCTATTTCTACTGCGAAGTATTCTACTGTTACTGTTGCTGTATCTGCTCGACCATGGACTACTCCATTGTCTCTTAATATTGTAAAACAAAATTCACCTGGTTCTAAGATTGCAATAGTGTTATCTGCATCAGACACCATAGAAACAGTTACAAAATTTGTGTCATCTAAATTTCTAACATATACAACTTTACCAAAATCAGGAGCAGCCATTATATCTACCCCACCTGTTGTAATATTTTTTCTACCAGTTTCAACCTGGTCTATACCAGTTAAATTCAATGAAAATGCACCAGACTGTGACTGGCTGTAACCACTTGCAGATGAAGCAGTCACATTTAGACTTGCATTGAATGTATAATTTTTTGCCATTTTGTTTTTTTATTAGATTACAAAGATAAGATTTTTTTTAATAAGATGTAAAATCATCAGGTATTTCAGAGTTTGCAACTGCACTCTCATTAAAGTTTACATCAATATTAGATCCATTACCTCCTGCAGAGGACAAAGGATTTACACCACTAACGGCAGCAGCATGATGAGTTCCACCCATATATCCAATAACACCACCTATTGTGTGTTGATGGTAACCTTCTTGATCATTGTTTGCTGCCCAAGCTAACGCTTCGCCTATTGTCGTGTAAACTGGTATTCCGTCTATGTTTCCTAGTATTGCCATTATTTATTTAATATATCGTGTAACATTTGACATTTTTCATATTGCTCTTCAGTAATATAATACTCTATCATTTTTTCCAAAACATCTTTAAATTTTGTTTTATCTTCTAAAGCATTGGGTGCAACTGCACAGTATACTACATCATCATCTGACGATAGTAAATTATCAAAAGTCATCTTGCCAGTCACAATGTAAAATGCATTGTTCATAGCTTCTGCTAATAATTGTTGATCATGAATGTTGCTCATTTAATCTTGACATACGAGCTCCGCAGCAACACATATTTTTGTCTGCTAGCTTCCCTCTATAATTACCACCATGTTTATATCTACTCACCCTACCCTTTTCCCTTTTTTCTTTAGCTGCTCTCGCTTTATCACTTTTACTTAGCTGACTCCAAGTTTTAGGTGTGTCCTTACTAATTCTTTTAGTAGGACGAAAAGTATTTTCACCTTTGCTGTAATCTTTATTACCACGAGGTGTGCGCCAGTCTTCTTTAAACCAACGCTTTAATCTTAATCCAGCTGCTGTTTTACGTACTGCCATTAATCAAGTTGTCTTAACATAATACCACCTTTGTGGTATTTCATACCTTTAGCGGCTTTTTTACTTTTATTTCCCCAATTAGCAGCACCTACTTTACGACACTTAGCCATTGCACCACTTCTGTATGCAGATGTTTTAGGTCCGTATCTTGCTACTACTTTATGATAACATGCATCTTTTGCCATTATTTTTTCTTTTTAACAGTTCTGTGACGTTTTTGTACATCAAAGCTTGCAGATAAACTACCACCTGGATGTGGTTTAAATTTACCTTTATGCTTCATCAACTTATAAGTATTGTTTCCTTTTTTCATCCAATGAAATCCAGCAGGAGCTTTTACAGTTTTTTTTGCCATATTAATTTAATTGTCGTAATGGCACTCTACATCCTGATTGACAGTTCCATTTACGTAATGATTTATTAATTCTTGAGTTTGGATCTCTTGCTGTCTTAGCAGAAGTTAATCTTTTTTTCATACCACTCATTCTTGCACAAAAAGATTTTCTACGTTTTGCAGCTTTCGAACCTTTCTTTAACTTAGACGGCTTAGTTGTTACAGCAGTCTTTAACTTACTGCCAGGATTAGCCCTTCTGTAAGAGGCTACACCTTTTCTGTTAAGACCGCCCGAAGGATTCTTACCAGCTTTTCTTTGCCATGCGGGAGATTTAGCCATCTTTGTTGTCATTATTCTTTTTACTGCTCCCACCAAAAAAGAAATCTATTATTGTATTTACTTTAGCACTCATTGCTCCAAAAATTGTAGATATAAAACTAATTTCAAACTCACCCATATTTATACCACCACCTACAAAATGCTGAAACATTACAAAGCTTATACCAAAATAAGCTACAGTAAACAATGTTGCTAATACTTTTTGTATAATAGCATCATCTTTGTACATATCTCTTGCAGACTTACGATCTTCTACTTCTTTAGCAAAAGCTTCTTTTTCTGCGTCAAGCAATACTTTGCGTAACTGTAGTTTTGCTTCGTCTCTTTCCTTATCAGTTGTAATAACTTTATCTAAGATGCCTTCAGCATTATCTACTACTTTACCTAGTATACCTCCTAAAAGATTATTAATCATTGATTACTATTTTTATTGTAAGATGTATATTATTGTATCTTATTATTGCATTATAGATACCTGCATCAACTTGTAAAGATACGAAATTTACAGCTTTATGTTCAGATATTTTTTTACCAAGCATATTATATATTTCTATATCCACGTTATTTGTAAAATATATATTGCCCTTACTTGGATTTGGATATACTGACAATACAGTATTTCTAATATTTTGCACATCTGTTGGCCCAGACCAACCATCAATACAATATTGATATAAGTAGTCACATGTATTATCCCATTCCACATTACAACAAAACTCATCTATATCAATTACCCATTCAAAACATTCATTAGGAATATAATATATATCACCAACGTTACACCCAGCAGAAAAATAACACGTACTGTCTTCCACGTTAGCTGCCGAATTGTAATTAACAGCGGTCGGATCAGTGCAACCATACAAAGGATAAATACAGCTACCATTATCAGTATTTGCAGCCATGTCATAATTAAGTGCTGTAGTGTCTGTACATCCATATAAATAAGGTATGCAACTGCCGTTATCTGTATTGCAGGTGTCGCAGTAATTAAACATTGTTGGATCTGTACAACCAAATATAACAGGCACACAAGATCCATCGTCACTATTCGCTAGTGAATTATAGTTGAAGGCCGTACCATCAGTACAGCCCCAGACAACGGGTATGCATGAGCCATCGTCTGTATTTGCTAATGAATCGTAATTAAATGCTGTTATATCTGTACAACCATAAACAAATGGTATACAAGATCCATCATCAACATTTGCATTTACATTATAATTGTATGATGTACTATCCATACACCCTTCAACAACAGCAATACAAGAGTTAGGTATTTCAACATTTGCTATTGGATTATAATTTAAAGCAGTAGAATCCATACAACCATATACAATTATTGTAGCACAGCTACCATCATCGTAATCATAAGATGCATTATACTCTAAATAAAGTGGGTTAGTACAACCTGGATTATAATAACAACTACCATCATCTGTATTTACTGTATCATTGTAATTTACTGCTAAAGTATCTATACACCCATATGTTCTTTCAATACAGGTATTACCACAATACGGCTGACCTATAATAGGAAAGAATGGTGGTATAGGATTTACAAAACCTCCTTCTATATCTATAGCTACATAGTCTTCAGAGTATAAGCTATATCCACATTGAACTGCAGTAAAATCTGATTGTTGTGTAATTTCAAATACTGCTCTAACAGGATAACCTGCTAATAAATTTATAAAAATTGTTGTATCAAAACCATCTGTCAACGTATATGTTCCAACATCTTGATAATTAAATGGTGGTATCATGTTAGTTGCTTGCGAAAGTTTGAGTGTAGAACCAGCCCAGCCATTTCCTGCTAGGTCAGTTAATTCAAGCTCATGCAGACAGCTATCTATAGCTATATCTGTATTTGCTGAATCTATATAATTATATGCTAATGAATCTGTGCATCCATATATTTTTGGTGTAAAACACATGCCTGTATCTAGTGTAGCTGTTAAATCAAATTCTACATAACTACTATCCATACATCCAAATATTGGTGGAGGTGGTGGACAACCTGATGTATATATAGTATCATACATTTGATTTCCAAAGTCAGCCATAGGTAACTCCCAAATAGTATCACCACATTGTTCTATGTATACAGATCCATCATTACCACCCCATAAACTACCAGCAATACCATCACCATAAGTGTCATTTATAACAAAATAAAAACTATCAATAGGTGCACAAGCTGAAGCGTATTGTGGTTCATAATCTATAATATTTGTATATGGCCCACCTTGCATTAGTGTATCACCAAAGAAAGTCATTATATACCAAGAAGTTTCTTCTGGATATTGATCAGGATTTATTGTAACATTTAAACTCCACGTACCTAGAGGACATTGTGCAAAAGCAATATTAAATAAAAATAAAAATGTAATTAATTTTTTCATTAAAATTTACTTATTATAAGTTCATCGATATAACCCTGTATTTCTTTTCTTGTTGCCTGCATTGTAAAACTTAAATCAGCTTGAAATCTTTTTACCTCTTCGCCATCATCAAATATAACTATCGTTGGTACAATAGCTATTTGATACTTACTTTGATTGTCATTATTTTCAATAAAAAGAGACTGCTTATCGCAATCTCCTAACTTATCAAACCATTCAACATTATTTTGTTTGTTCCAATCTGCGTTAAAGTGTATCGCTGTTATCTGAGCTGAGCACGTAGTACAAACCACAAAGAACAAAAAAACCAAATATAATATCAACTGCTTCATTCATTTATTGCATTCTGTCAATCTTATCTTCTATACGAATCATTCTTTCTTCAAGTTTTTTAACGTCATCACGAGTTTCCATAATAGTGTTTCGTATGTTTTCGTCTTTCATATTAAACTCCATTCTTGATACATCAGGTTTAGGCAAATCTTTTGCCTCACTAATATCAGCCTGCAATGTAAACCACATTCCAACAAGGGTAAAAATAAGCGCTGCTATTCCAGCTAACGTTTTTATACTTATTTTAAAACTCGTGTCTTCGTTAAGCTCTTTCATTATTTTTTACATTTTTTTTTACAATGTCCAAAACAAACTTTACCAAAAGTTACTTTATGTATTAATTCACAAATAAATTTTTTCATCTTAAAATATTATATAATTAATTCCTAATTTAAAATCGTACCACTCTCTATTCCAATACTTGTGATATTTTCCTTCTACAAAAGTACCTAAATGTTTGTTAATTTTCAAACCAAAAATTAAACCACCTGAATAATCATACCATTGCTCACCATCATTAAAGTTGTGATATGAGTATTCACCTCCGTTATTATAGTGATATGGTATTAAATTACCCCAGGTATGTAACCAGACATTTTTATTATACGTATAATAATCAAAACCCAAAACAATGGAATGCACCCATTGATTTTCTAACTGATCTCTTTTCTTTTGCACATAATCAGATAGGACTTGTGGTATTACGACTTCTTCCCATACATCTGAGCTTGTTGCAACTATACTTCCTTGTGGATCAATATATTGATTATCATATACATCTATACTATACCCTTCTTGAATTGCTAAATATGTATAATGTAAATTACCATTTGACAACAACCACTCTTCAAGCGGATTGTATCCATAGGGCTCTGCTAATCTTGTAACACCACCTATATTAAATGATAGTTTTTTATTTCCTCTTATTCTAAATCTTTGTGTAGCTTCATAGTATTCTACGTCAGCAAAGCCATCTTTCATGTACTCTATTTTTGTCATCCACAATGGTTTAACATAACGTAAGAAATGATTTTGATCTATATATTCTATACCCTCTTGTCTTCTATAGTCTACTTCAAATAAAAATTCAAAAGGAGCTAATCCAATTGTAGCTGCATCACTATATGTAGTTTCAGTTCCATCTTTAAATGGACTATTACCTTCATATTGAAACCTTTTTATTTTTCTTATACCAGCAGTTAATGAATAATCGTATGGTGTTTCCTCTATTCCTGTAGTAAGTTGATCTTGTATATTGTATATAGTACGATCAGACAATGAAGTACCACCATTAGCTGCTATATAAAATGTAGAAAATTTAAATAATGTTTTTATTTGTGCTTGTGACACAAATGACATAAACATTAATATAACCAATATTCTAATCATGTCTTAAAGCTGGATATGTATTATCATAATATTCTTGCAACAAAGCCACTTCTGCTGTAGATAATGCTCTATCGTATAGTGAAACTACAGCAACTTCTCCTTGAAAATCACTAGCATTAGTAGAAAATGCCCCCATAAAATCTACTTCTAAACGAGCATTAGCATCCACTGTACCATCATTTGGATAACCATCAATGAGTGCTCCACTACTACTAGTTAATTTTTCTCCAACTAAATTAGCAGCATCATAAACATAAAGTTTTTGTTTATTATCTGTAGAGTTTACTTCAGACACTACCACAATTAACTCATGTTTACCAACTATAAGTGAAGATTCTGTAGCGCCGCCTTTGTCTGTTACTGGGCCTTTTGATCCAACTATATATGTACCTGTATCATTTAGCCTTACTTGTGCAAAAGCATTTGATGATCCAGAAGAATTAAATCTAACTAGCACAGTATTTGCATTAATTTTAATTTGATTTATTCCACCAGATGATCCAGACACTATTGCATCTCCACTTATTACGCCTAGCGGTTTTATTATCATAAGAAAAGTAAAATTTTGATCTGTAGTAACAACAGCAGAACTCATATCTAAACGATCATTATCCCCATCAAATTTTATAACTCTTCTATGTAGAAGCCCTAAAGATGTAGAAGCAGTCCCTGCAGGTCTTGCTTGTGGATCTGTTGGTATAATGAGATGTCCACCAGCCGAACCTTCGTTTTTGACTTGCAGCTCATCCGTAGACCAATTACTAAAATCTCTTAAACCTGTTCCTTCCCCAGCTGTTCCTAAAACAGGATTAACTATAAGCTGGTATTCGCCAGCAACAAGAACTATATCATCAAATGCATTATGAGCAGCTTGTGTTCCAGCTACATTTCTTGTAACATTAAGCAACTTACTTATATCAGTGCCTGAACTATCATATCCTGAAAAAGAAAAATATTCACTATTTATCAAAACTACACCTGCATCGGGGAAGCTATTAGTTGAAAAAAAATCACCTGACTTTAGTCTTATTTCATTAGCCGTAACAGCACCAGTGCTAGCTATAGGATCATTTATTCTTGCTCCTGTTGTTTTTGCAGGAAACTTAGCGTGATCAACTTTTGAAAAATCAAAATGTATAAGGGGTGCGCCTAAGTCATGCAAAGGATCAAATGACTTACGATGAGAAGGATTCTCAAGTCCCATATGTAAGCCCATATGCATAAGTCTATGATGCTTGGGTGTTAAGTCCTGGATGTGCACCTGAAGCAGGAGCTACATAAGCAATACATTTACCCGTATTTAACGTAACTGCTGTAAATCTACCGTAAATAGTTACACCTGTTGGAAAGGTATCTGTTGTTGCTATAGTTTTTCCAAATGCTCCAGCAGCAGCTGTGTTAAGATAAGCTGAAAATTTTCCGTCTTCTGCATAGGGAGTAAGTGTTGTAAAAGTACATTCTGATAGCATTGTTATTGCTACAACATGATGCGGTACATCACCTGCTGTATCTAAATTTTGTACTGACTCATCACTTGATGTTGCATCAAGATATGCGCTACCAAAGTAACCTGTCGCTATTGAGAATAAATCGTTATTGTTTGCCATAATTATTTTTTTTAAATTCCTACGTGTATAACATTTCTGCTTACATATATTTTGTTTGGCCCAGGATTACTAGTCGGAAGATTGGAAGCGTCAGTGTTTCCATCTAATATAGTTACATCATCTTTATCATTATTTATAGATAAAACTAAAATAGTTAAAAATGCTCTTAGTTTTTCTGCAGTTACTTGTCTTGATTTTGTTTCAAACAACTCTTCTATCATATCGAGAAGTTCTGCTCTTGATCTTTTTTCATCA
>TARA_R100001591_G_scaffold22575_5_pt1 | contig 11319 bp, 10 predicted proteins | sample TARA_R100001591 | Tara Oceans TARA_R100001591 (sample SAMEA2622725) | marine metagenome | biome: marine biome (ENVO:00000447); feature: surface water layer (ENVO:00002042); material: "saline water (ENVO:00002010), including plankton (ENVO:xxxxxxxx)" | depth 5 m
AATTGTCGATTTATACTTTAAGCCTTTAACAAGGGATGATCGAGTTCGCGCTCAATCAGCGGCAAATACAGATGATGCTTTGACAATATCAACATATCTTCTTTGTAAAAATGCAGAATTAGAAGATGGCACAAAGGCATTTGCACCCGCAGATGCGCCCAACCTACAAAGAGAACTTCCAGAAAATGTCTTGAACGAAATTGAATTATTTATGTTCGACATTAAATTAAATGTTGATACAGCAAAAAAATAATATCGCGAGATAATTGGATAAATTTTGAATTTTTTCTCGCAACAGAATTAGGCAAAACAATTCAAGAATTACGTTCTTTGATTACAGAAGAAGAACTAATATATTGGGCTGCATATTATGAAGTTAAGAATGAAAGAGAAAAAAGAGAATTAAATCGCCAAAGAGCAAATAGAAGGTAATATATAAGAAAAGGTTTTGTTAATTTGTGGCACAGGCTAATGTAAAACTTACAGTTGATGCTTCGCAGGCCACAAGAGCATTAAAAGGTGTACAGGCGCAATCAACAGGGTTACAAAATAATTTAGGAAAACTTAAGGCCGCATTTGCGGGTGTTGCTTTCACGGCGGTTGCAAGACAAGCTGTTAATACGGCTTCAAATTTTCAGGCTTTACAATTAAGAATGAAAGTTTTGACGTCAGAATTTGGAGAATTTGCAGGAGCGCAAGAATTAGTTAGAAAAGCGCAAGATAGGTTTAATTTATCAATAGTTGAAGCAACAAAAGGTGTAACAGATATTTTTGCAAGATTGAGACCGCTAGGTATCGGATTAAAAGATATCGAAACTACTTTTATAGGTTTTAACACGATTGCAAAATTAGCGGGATTAAACGCAACTGAAGCGAGCGCGGCATTTACTCAACTAGCGCAAGGTTTAGGTTCTGGGCGTCTACAAGGGGATGAATTTAGAAGTATCGCAGAACAGGTTCCGCAACTATTAAAAGCCATATCAGACGAAACTGGAATTGCTTCAGGTAAATTAAAAGATTTTGCGTCAAAAGGATTGCTCAAATCTGACATCATTTTGAGAGCTTTAGCAAAATCAGCGGATGAAGGCGCAGACAAAATTGGTGCGATCATGGACGCTTCGCCCGCAGAAGTATTTAAATCATTTAACAACGCTGTCCTTGAACTTCAATTAACACTTGGCGATAAATTATTACCTGTAGTTCTTAAAGCAACTAAAGGTTTGACAGCATTAATTGAAGGAGTTGTCAGTTTTGTTGATAGTGAAGCGGGAACAGTTACATTTACATTTATTGGAATTGCGGCGGCTATAAAAGGAATTGCAGTTGTTGTTCCTATTGTTGCGGCACAAATAACGGCATTGAAAGCGGGATTTATTGGAATAACTGTTGCGTCAAGAGTATCACTTGGAAGTCTTGTCGCTTATAAAGCTACACTTGCGGCGACTTCAGCGGGATTTGCCACGGCTACCGCCGCCGCTACAGCATTTAAAATTGCTATTGCAAAAACTGGAATCGGTCTTTTGGTCATTGGACTTGGGTTTGTTGCCGCCGCTTTGATGAAAGCAAATTCAGAACAAAAAAAATTCAATGATCTTTTGGAACAAGGAAGCGCGGCTGAAATAACAAGAAATATTGAAGAAACAGAAGAAAAAATTAAAAAATTAGAGGAAAGTCTTCAAGGTTTAGGAACAAACAGAAGTGATCGCGGAACCAAACTCGCAATTGAAAGAGATATTGTAAAAGCAAATGAAGAAGTTGAAAAATTAAAACTAGGTTTAGAAGATGCAAAACTTAGAGATTTGAGCAAAGAATTCGAAACGATAAAGAAAAATTTGACAGATTCAAATGCTTCCTTGCAAAAAAATAATACAATTTCAAAAGAACTTACTGAAGAAGCAAAGATTAGAAAAGAGCATGAACTAGCTATTAAAGAACTTGAAGAACAGTTTGAAGGCAAACAATTAGAAGAGTTAAAACTTTTACAAGAGCAAAATTTACAGCACAAACTTAAAGGGGAACAAATTAAAAGAAATGCAGAAGAAGCAAAAAAATTAAATGATGCCTTTAAAAAGATTGGAGAAGACATTGGAACAGGTATTACTGATGCTCTAGTCGGTGCTATAGAGGGAACCAGAACTCTTGGAGAAGCGGCTAAATCAATTATTAATGATCTTGCATCGTCCTTGTTAAGACTTGGAGTTCAAATGGCTCTTACAGGCTTATTAGGTGGAACTAAATTTGGCTCATTCTTAGGGTTTGCAAATGGAGGAAGGCCGCCTGTTGGAAAGCCTTCGATTGTAGGCGAGCGAGGGCCGGAAATATTTGTTCCTCGTTCTGCGGGAACTATTATCCCAAATAATCAAATTGGCGGCGGCGGTATTGTAAATAATATAAATGTGAATGTATCGGCTGAAGGTATGCAATCAGATGCAAATGAAAATCGCGGGAAAGAACTTGGCGTTGCTCTTGCTTCGGCGATACAATCAGAATTAATAAAACAAAAAAGGCCGGGAGGTTTATTAGCAACTTAAAATGGCAACCTTTCCAAGCGTCACACCTACATATCAAGGTTTTTCAAAGAAGTCTGCGCCCGCTGTTCGCACAGTAAGATTTGCAGATGGATTTGAACAAAGAATATTTTTTGGCTTGGCAAGCAATCAAAACCCGAAAGTCTATAATGTTAATTTTGAATTAAGCGAAACAGAATCAGATGTTGTCGAAGCTTTTCTTGATAGCCGTGCAAACGATCAAGAAAGTTTTACATTTACACCGCCCGGTGAAGGATTTACAAAAACAGGAACTTATTCACAATCAGGAACAACAGTTACAATTACAATTTCAAATCATGGTGTTGCAATAGGCGATGTTTTGACAATCGACTACACATCAGGGTCTGCAACTGATGGTTCTTTTACAGTTGCAACAGCGGTTGACGCAAACACTTTTACAGTTACAGCCGCTTCAAGTGCAACAAACAGCGGAAATGTTTCAATCACTCTTTCAGGTGCAAAATTATTTGTTTGCGAAAGTTGGTCAAAATCTATTCCATATAACAACAGGGCATCAATCAGCGCTACATTTAGACAGGTGTTCGAGCCGTGAGTTCAGATAAAATTGTAAGTGATTTACAGAAAGTTAACCCATCAGCGGTAATTGAACTTTTTACTTTAACACTTGATAATTCACTACATGGCGCAACAACAACTTTTCGTTTTCATGCGGGAACAAGTTTGAAAGATAACGGCGAAATAATTTGGCAGGGTAACGCATATACAAGATTTCCTGTTCAGGCAGAAGGTTTTCAATATGGAAAAGGCCAACTTCCACGCCCAACGCTTACTTTTTCAAATGCTCTTGGAACACTTTCAGCAATACTTCTTACAGTTAACGCAATAACTACAGGAAACGATTTGACAGGCGCAACTGTTAAAAGGATAAGAACACAAGCAAAATTTATTGATGCCGCTAATTTTCCAAGCAATGTAAACCCATATGGAACCCCAGACAACACGGCAGAATTTCCCCAAGAAATTTACATTATTGACAGAAAATCGGCAGAAAATCGAACTGTTGTATCTTTTGAACTTGCGGCGGTTTTTGATATGGCGGGAGTTCGAGCGCCTAAACGTCAATGCACCCGTGCAGAATTTCCAAGTATTGGATTGATTTCAGGATGACTTGGAAGGCTGACGCATTGCTTCATGCCAAAGAACAAGACCCGAAAGAATCTTGCGGTCTTTTGTTAAATATTCGCGGAAAAGAAAAATATTTTCCTTGTCAAAATTTAGCAATTACTTCGCATCAATGTTTCATAATGAATCCAGAAGATTTCGTTGCGGGGGATTCTCTTGGAGAAATTATTGGAATAGTACATTCACACCCGACAACACCGCCTGTCGCTTCAGAAGCCGATAAAATAAGCTGTGAGCAATCAAATTTACCTTGGTATATTGTCAACCCTAAAACGGAAACATGGGGCGAATATGCGCCATCAGGATATGAACCAGATATGATCGGCTTGCCTTGGGTTTGGGGTGTTTCTGATTGTTGGTCACTTGTTCGCAGATATTATAAAGAGAAATTAAATATAGAACTTAGAGATTGGGAAAGGCCAACAACACCTGAAGAATTTCAAGCTGACCCGATGTTTGAAAGATGCGCGAAAGATACAGGATTTGTTGAATTAAAAAATAACGAAAAATTAAAAAATAACGATTTATTATTTATGTCAATTGGGGTTGTCGGATTGAATCATGTGGCGATTTTTGTAGATGGCGATGTAATACATCATTTAAGAGATAGACTATCTTGTAGAGAGCCATACAACCCTTGGTTGTTAAAATGCACAGGAATGAGGTTGCGTTATGCTTCGTAAAATTAAGCTATATGGAGAACTGGCAAAACAAGTCGGTCATAAAGAGTTTGAAGATATAAATGTTTCTAATGTAGCCCAAGCCGTAAGTTTTCTTATAAATAATTTTCCACAACTGGAAAGTCATATGGCAAATAGATATTATAAAGTCATAACTAATGAGGAGGAAATTGGTGCGGACGAGCTACACAATCCTATTGGTAAATCAGATATATCTTTTGTACCTGTTATTTCAGGTTCGGGGGGTAATTTCGGAAAAGTGCTTCTTGGAGTGGCCTTGATCGGTTTATCATTTACGCCGATGGGTGCGGGGCTTTTTGCAGGCGGTTCAGGTGCGGGATTAGCAGGCGGAGGTGGTTTAATAGGTGCAACAGGTTTATATGCGGCAGGGGCATATGGTTCGGCGGCTCTTGGTCTTATCGGTGCAAGTTTAGTTCTTAGCGGCGTAAGTGGGATGCTATTTCCTACGCCAAAAATGCCTGAATTTTCAAGTGAACAAGACCCGCGTTTGTCGTTCAGCTTTTCAGGAACGCAACAAACAAGCCGAGCTGGAACGCCAGTTCCTATTGTCTACGGCGAGATTTTTACAGGTTCAGTTGTTATTTCTGGAGGAATTGATACGGAGCAAGTTCAAGCATGACCGATAAAAGAAAAATTATTCGCGGTTCAGGTGGTGGAGGTTCGCCACCGCCCCCAAGACAACCGACAAGAACCCCTGACACGCTTCACAGTAAACAGTTTGCGACTTTCCTTGACCTTATATCAGAAGGAGAGATTGAAGGTTCTGCAACCGCTTCAAAAGAAGGTATAACAGATCGCACTTCAGCCGCTTATGTCAACGCGTATTTAAAGGACGTCTTTCTAAATGATACCCCTGTTTTGCAAGCATCTGCAAATTCATCAAACCCTGCGGATTCAGATTTTAATTTTCAGAATGTTACTTTTACACCGCGTTTTGGAACTGCAAACCAGACAAAAGTTGATGGAATTGAAAGTTCTTCTTCAATCACGCCTGTCGGTGTAACAGTTACAACTTCAGCGCCAGTTACAAGACAGATTACAAATACAAATGTTGATCGGGTAAAAGTAACTGTCAGTTTTCCGCAGATACAAAAAGCAACAACAGATGGTGATCTTTTAGGCTCTACTGTTCAATTGAAAGTCGCTGTTCAATATAATTCAGGAGGTTTTACAGATGTAATTACAGATACGATTACAGGTCGAACCGCTGACGCATATCAAAAAGATTATTCAGTAAAAATCACAGGTTCTTTTCCCGTTGATATAAGAGTTATAAGAGTTACCGCAGATTCAACAGATTCATCTTTAATAGATTCTTTTCAATTTGCCAGTTTTGCAGAAATAATTGATGATGCAAGTACTTATGCAAACTCAGCATATAACGCAATAAGGCTTGATTCTCAACAGTTCAGTTCAATTCCACGCCGTAAATTCCGTATCCGCGGTATCAAAGTAAGGATTCCGGGCGCAGGCGCTTCTAGTTCAGGAACGCCAACTGTTGATTCTGCAACAGGCCGGATTGTTTATCCTGACGGCTATATATTTGGAGGTACTTTTCAGGCCGCGACTTGGTGTTCATGCCCTTCGATGATTTTGCTTGATCTTTTGACAACAGAAAGATATGGATTTGGAACGCATATTGCAGATTCAAACCTTGACTTGTTTTCTTTTGTAACCGCATCAAAATTTGCAAACACTCTTGTTGATGACGGTTTTGGCGGACAGGAGGCGCGCTTCTCATGTAACGTAAATATTCAATCTTCAAGTTCCGCGTTTGATTTAATAAATGAACTTGCGGGTGTCATGCGTTGTATGCCGATATGGTCAACAGGTAGTATTTTACTTGCTCAAGATTCCCCAAAAGATTCTTCTTTCCTTTTCTCACTCGCCAATATTTCAAGTGATGGTTTCAATTATTCAGGTTCAAGTCTGAAGCAAAGACATTCTGTAATATCTGTCAGTTATTACAATATGGATTCGCAAGATATAGATTACGAAGTTTTTGAAAATACCACACTTTCAGCAAAGATTGGAACTGTCGTTAAGCAAGTAAAAGGTTTCGCGTGTACATCGCGGGGTCAAGCGCAAAGATTGGCAAAAGCAATTGCATTTTCAGAAGCAAATGAAAGTGAATTAGTGACATTTACTACATCAATGGAAGGCGGTTTGATGTGTAGGCCGGGCGCTGTTATTAGTATCAATGACCCTGTTCGCGCGGGTGTTAGGCGTTCAGGAAGACTTAAAAGCGTTACTTCAACAACAGTTGTTACAGTTGACGATACAGAAAATACAGATTTACCCACAACAAACAGTCCGACTTTATCTCTGATTTTGCCTGATGGCACAGTTGAGACAAAAGATATTTCAGATATTACAAATGGCGTTGTTACTGTTTCTGAAGCATTTTCACAGACGCCAAATGCAAACACAATCTATTTAATTCAAAATTCAACAGTTGAAGCGCAAAAATTTAGAGTAATAACAGTTGAAGAAACAGATTCAACAAATTATACAATTACAGCTTTATCTTACATAAATGAAAAATACGCATTTATTGAAGATGGGGCATCTTTACCAACAAGAACAGTTTCAAAATTAAATGAGCTACAGCCGCCGCCTTCTAATCTTTCAGCCGTTGAAACAATCGTTCCGATTAACAATCAGGCCGTATCAAAAATATTTTTAAGTTGGCAGCCAATAGTCGGTGTCATTGAGTATCAAGTTAATTATCGTTTTGAAAATGGTAACTATTTCACAGAAAGAGTTTCAAGACCTGATTTTCAAATAATGAATAGTCAGCTTGGAACTTATGAATTTCAAGTTTTTAGCTACAACGTAAACGGGCAACTTTCAGCAACTTCAAATGACCTTACTTTTGAAGCTGTTGGAAAAACTGCACTTCCACAAGACGTTTCAAATGTAACTGTTGAACCTGTAAACGATCAATTTGTAAGATTACGCTTTGATAAAGCAACAGACGTTGACGTGACCCACGGCGGCAACATTGTAGTCAGGCACAGTAATTTGACGGATGGAACAGGCACTTTTACAAATTCTGTTGATATTATTCCCGCCCTACCGGGTAACGTATCAGAAACACTTGTCCCCGCTATTGAAGGGGAATATATTCTCAAATTCCGCGATGACGGCGGACGTCTTAGTTCTGGCGAAACTTCAGTTGTTGTTACAATCCCTGATGCGGTACCCAAACTTGCAATTCTTACAGATAGAGAAGATACTGACGCAACACCTTTTAATGGTGCAAAAACAAATACATTTTTTGATTCAAATTTAAGTGGCCTAGTGCTTGGGTCAACGACTGAGCTTGATTCCGTAGGTTTAATTGATTCTTTATCTTCAATTGATTTTCTTGGCGATATTGCTTCTTCTGGTAAATATGATTTTGTAAGTAATGTTGATTTTGGCGCAAAACAAGTCGTGAATCTGACCCGTCATATGGTTACAGAATCTTTTTATCCTAATGATTTAATTGATTCAAGAACAGCTTTAATTGATGTTTGGACAGATATTGACGCTCAAACGGCCTTTGATACAAACGCAAAGCTACTTGTTGCAATAACAGATTTAGACCCTGACTTATCGGTTTCGGCAACCTACGCCCAAACTGGAACACAAATTGTAATAACAAAAGCAAATCACGGCTATGTAGCGGGAAATGTTATTGTTGTTGATTTTACTAGCGGAACAGGTATTGATGGCGAATACGTTATTCAAAGTACAGGAAGTGTAAATGATTTTGTTTTGACAGGAACTACAAGTCAGACAACAAGCGGAAATTGCACTTACGGGGCTAATTTCACACCATTTGAGCCGATGGCAAATGGAACTTTTATCGGTAGAGGTTTTAAATTTAGAACACAATTAACAAGCGATGACCCTGCACAAAGTATTTTAATCAAAGAACTTGGATATTCTGCAAATTTAATAAGAAGAACAGAGTCGCCGACAGCCGTTATTGCTTCAGGGACTTCTCGCAAATCGGTTTCTTTCATAAATACCTTTTTTACGGGTACTTCTGAACTTGGCGGGTCAACAACAGCACATCTTCCAACAATTGGAATTATTCTTGAAAATATGGAAAGCGGGGATTTTTTCAGCCTTCACAACATTACCGGAAGCGGCTTTGATATAGATGTTAAAAATGGTTCAAGTTTTGTTGATAGGAATTTTAGATATACCGCTGTCGGATTTGGGCGCGGTTCCTAGAATTATGATAATCTTAAGTAAAAATAGATAGAAAATGGCAACGCATGATTATGTTCTAGATAATGCCACAGGGGCGAATTTTCGTTCAGACCTGAACAATGCTTTGGCCGCGATTGTAAGTAATAATTCATCATCAACTGAACCTTCTACAAAATACGCTTATCAATGGTGGGCAGATACAAATGAAGGCGTTTTAAAAATAAGAAATAGTTCAAACGATGGGTGGGTAACTTTATTGCAACTTGACGGAACTTTGACGCTTGAAGATGGTTCTGCAAGTGCGCCCGCTTTAGGTTTTAGGGATGATTTAAATACTGGTATTTTTTCAAGTGCGGCTGATACTGTCGATGTAACTTGCGGAGGAACCACAAGGGGAAGTTTTTCTTCCTCTGGTTTGACAGTTACAGGAAATGTTACTGCAACAACTTTTGTCGGTGATGTAGACGCCGTTGATGGGGATTTTGACGGAACTTTAGAAGCTGATGCAATTACTGTTGCGGGTGTGGCTTTAAATACGGTCATAGCGGGTGTTGCTTCTACAAATGTTACTGTCGCAGATGAATCTTCAGATACAACTTGTTTTCCTTTATTTGTAACAGCAGCAACAGGTGACCTACCGCCAAAGTCAGGTTCAAATCTATCTTTTAATTCTTCTAATGGAACATTAACGGCAACAGCTTTTTCTGGAGACGGCTCTGCCCTTACAGGGGTTGGTGGTACAACAATAAATAACAACGCAAATAACAGAGTTATTACTGGTTCTGGAAGTGCTAATACTTTAGAAGGTGAATCTGAATTGACTTATGATTCTGGTACACTTAATCTTATCCCAGCTTCTGGCGAAGGTAGAATACTTGTTATTGGTAGCGAAGGAGAAGACGCAAGATTAAGTTTAGTTTCTGATGATGGAGATGACCATATAGACCAATACAATATTGAAGCAAGAGCAAGTGATAACTCATTTAGGATAGATCAATTTTCTGGAGGTTCGCGTGTTGATAGATTATCAATAGACACAGAGGCTTCAGGTGGTAATGTAACTATACATACTGGAAACCTCGTAATTGGAACTTCTGGTAAAGGTATTGACTTTAGTGCTACCTCTGGAACAGGAACAAGTGAGCTTTTTGACGATTATGAAGAGGGAACTTTCAGTCCAGAATTTAACTCTGGTTCTGCTTCAAGTGCTTGTTATGATAGTGGGGTAAGTTATTCATCACAAGTTGGTGTATATAGAAAAGTCGGTCATGTTGTTCATTTTATAATTAAATTACAAGTATCATCTGGAACTCTTAAAAGTGGTAGTTTACAAATAAACAATTTACCATTTACGTCTGGAAATTTTAGCAGTTTTGCAACAGCAGGTGGTGCTTCTTATGGTTTCACAACTGGATATTTTTCCGATACTGCAGATTTACCAACAATATTTCAAAGTCCCGGTTCATCCCATCTCCAATTTTTTAAAACTGATGGTAATAACTTTTTAGGTACTAATCTAGCACAAGCGGCAGGTCGATTTGACCTACATGGACATTATTTCACTTCATAGACCGAGCTATGTCTCTAAACTAAGCCTAAACCTGTTTTAATCGGAGATTAATCCTAATGGCACTTACAGAGTCAATCGAATACGACAAGATAGAGGTCGTGGGCATTTATAAAGCGGTGCAAATAAGAAAGGCAACAGTCATTAAAAAAGATGGCAACGAATTAACAAGATCTTTTGAAAGATATGTACTGCAAGCTGGTACGTTAGATGATTCTGATAACCTAGTAGATACTGATTTATCAGCACAGCCAGCCGAAGTATCTGCAATATGTAACGCTGCGTGGACTGATGATGTCAAAGCTGCGTGGAAGGCTAAACTGATAGCAGACAAACCATCTGAATAATGTCAAAAAAACTAACACGAATAGATCAGATCAAACTAGACATGACAGTTGCAATTGATGAAGGCAACAAAATTCAACAAAAAATTCAAGAGCTAGTAACTGCTCGTGATTCTATTAAAATGAAGATTTTTTCTTGTCAAGAAAGAATTGCTGAACTTGAAAATTTTGAAAAAGAAGAGATAAAAGAAAAAGTTAATTAATTTTCTCGTTCATTTGTTTTGTCATAACCCCAAGAGTCAGATATAAAGGCGCCAATGCACATATTCCACAAAAGGTTATAATTGTACAAGGTACTAACGCACGAAGTAGGGCTGATCTCATGGCAAGGATTTCTCAAATATTATCTATTTTAAGTTTTATAATCAGCGCGTCAATGTTAGGCGCGGGCGTCTATGGTTACATGATGGTAACAAGTGATGATTTCAAAGAAAAAATGATTCAACAAGTTATTGATAAAATACCCTTACCAGAAGTTCCCAAAATACCAAAAACAACAGGCAACGTAATTCCATTTTAATTTTGGAAATACCAGAAATTAATATTCCCAACATACATATTCCAGAACCTATCCATATTGAACCGCCTATCGTCCTTGATACGCCTGTTTCTATTGATATGGGCGTTCCTGTTATTGATGCGCCTTGCGCTGTTGTACGCGATTCTCTAACAGGTGGTAAAGATCATTTTAATAACGACCCCGATGGAAATGTTGCCTTATGTGATCACACCGCACCATTTTATTTTGCCCCTGATTATTCGCCATCTGCAAAAATAATTACACCAAAACAAAACACCAAAACAGAAGC
>TARA_R100001591_G_scaffold2622_1_pt1 | contig 11316 bp, 12 predicted proteins | sample TARA_R100001591 | Tara Oceans TARA_R100001591 (sample SAMEA2622725) | marine metagenome | biome: marine biome (ENVO:00000447); feature: surface water layer (ENVO:00002042); material: "saline water (ENVO:00002010), including plankton (ENVO:xxxxxxxx)" | depth 5 m
TAATATAGATTCAACTATGTTTTATGATGCAGAAAAAAAATTTCTTTGTAAAGGACCAAATAAAAAAAATAAAGGTGTTTTTCATATATTGCGAACAAAACCACCAATATTGCACGCTATAGAAAACACTAGCAATAAAAATAGATATACAGCAATAGCATTTATTAAATAATTATGGCAGTACCAAATTCAGGATCATTATCTATGCAAGATATCGCACAAGAAAGATTAAACAGCACCTACGGTAGTGGCAATGTGTCTGGCCCTATATCTATGTATAATTTAATAAATGGTGGAAATACGGGAGGCGCTGTAACTTCTGGAGATAACTATCCTGCTGTTAATACTGGTTGTTTACCAAATCCAGCAAATAGGACTTCAGCACAACTTCCAAATTTTGTAGATGATATGGGTAGTTTTAGCGGTACAGCTTTTTATAATGCAAATATAGGCGCAGCAGCTAATTTAGCAGTAGGCGATGTTTTATTTAGTAACTCATCATTAACAACGCCAATACCTGGAATAGTATTCGGAAGACAGGAAGGAAATTCTAATTCTAATACAATAGCAGGCGCGGGCCAAAGAGTTCAATTAATAGAAGTTAATAGTCAAGGCCAAATAACAGATCGAGGACAAATTGTAAATACATAAATTATGCCAGTAGCAACACCTTATAGAATGGTTGATTTTTACGGTTATGACCAGGATTGTTCAACGTTAACTAGTTTTACTTCTGCTGTAGCTGAGGTAAGTATAGGCTGTAATCAAACATTAAATCAAACTTATTTTCATGATGGTTCGGGCGCAAGACCTGTAGCTAATGATAAAGTATATACAAATTCTGCAGGTACTTCAACTCTTGCTTCTGGAACCTATAGATTAGATAATAATACAAAATTTACTATTACTGGTTTTGGAGGTGCAGGTGTTGTAGATTCAGTAGACTCGTGTTAATTAAATAAAAAATATAAAAAACACGTAATATTAATAATAACAATTAATTAAAAATTTTAAAATATGGCAATAACATATAAGTGGACTATCAATGCGTTAGACGCACACATTAGTCATGAAGAAAAATCCGACGTAGTTTATACAGTTCACTGGGGCTATGCCGGCACAGAAGGCGAACATACTGCTTCTAGCATTGGTACGTTTTCACCTGAATTTGATAAAGATAATTTTATTGAATATGCAGATTTAAAAGAAAGTGATGTTATAGGTTGGCTAGAAGCTGGTTTAGATGTTGCTACAATGAAAGAAAACTTAAAAAATCAAGTAGATCTTTTAAAAACACCAATAAGTAAAACCTACTCTACTCCATTTGCTGAAACAAAAACAGAAGAAGGAGAAGGAGAAGAATAATAATAAATATAAATATAATTTAATAATTTAAAATTAAAACCATGAGTAAAGAAAACAAAATAACCGAAGAAGAATTAAAAAGCCTACAAGAATTAGTTGCTAAACTTAATACTGCATCTAATCAATTAGGTAATATTGAAATGCAAAAACACCAGTTGTTACATGCTTCACAAGCACTCCAATCTGATATGGCAGAAATGCAAAAAGCCTTAGAAGAAACATATGGCAAAGTATCTGTTAATATGCAAGATGGAACTTACCAAGAAATACCAGAAGATGTACAACCAGAAGAAGTAAAATAAAATCATGTCACTGGTAAGAAAAATTAGTATAGGTAGAGATTATAAAAATGACGCTATGCACTATGCTGTAGGGCAAGAAGTATACGGCGGTCATAAAATATGTGATATTGTTGAAAAAGATGATAAATTTTCTATTTATATTGAAAAAAATAAAGAAGTATTACCGTGGAAAGATTTTAATAAAAATATGGCTATAGCAGTAGAATATAATTTAGAATATTAATGCAAAGCTTATTTGATTTTATAATTACTCCAAAAAACGAACGTTACGATAATAAAAAATATATTGATGATTCAGAGTTACTGTTAAATACAGAAATCTCTGATCATCGATATGTTAGTCGTACTGGAGTTGTAGCATCAATACCTAAGTCATATGATGGCGAAATAAAACCAAATGATGAAGTAATTTTACATCATAATGTTTTTAGAAGATGGTATGATCAATATGGGGTAGAAAAAAATAGCAGAAGCTATTTTAAAGAAAATATGTATTTAGTTAGGCCAGATCAAATATTTTTATATAAAAGAAATAACAAATGGCATGCGCCAGATGGGTATTGCTTTATCAAACCAATTATATCTAATGATATGTTTTCAAATAATAAAGAAATACCTTTTATAGGTATTGCTAAATATATTGATAAAAAAATTAATCATATTGAAAAAGAAGATTTAGTTGGTTTTACGCCAAGCAGTGAATATGAATTTATTATTGATGGCGAAAGATTATATAGGGTGTTAAATAATTCAATATGTATTAAATATGAACGTCAAGGAAACGAAAAAGAATATAATCCAAGCTGGACATAAAGCTGTAAAAGAGCTTATAAAAGTTGCAAAAGAACCTATTGTTGAAACAGAAGATGATGTTTCAGCTGATAGATTAAAAAATGCAGCGGCTACCAAAAAATTAGCTATATTTGATGCTTTTGAAATATTAAATCGTCTTGAAGAAGAAAAAGCTATTTTAGAAAATAAACCATTAGAAAAAAAAATAGATACTTTTAAAGGTTTTGCTGAAAGAAGATCTAAATAATGTATAATCAAGATTTATATAAGGTTATTGAGCCTATAAAAATAAATACCATAAAAAGACTTAATAAATCTAAAAAGTGGCAGTATGGTTATAACAAAGAACACGATGTTATAGTTATAAGTAAAACTGGTGAAATAGGTGAAATATACGATATACAAAATTTAAAAATAGCTTTACCAAAAGCAAAAAATGTTTTTAAAGGAAATAATAGATGGGAAGTTCAAGAATATCCAAAAGAGCTTCAAAGAATAAAAAATATATTTCAATGGAGAGATTTACCAATAGATTTTCAAAACAAATGGCACGAATATATAGACGAAGAATTTAATAAAAGAGAATATGGCTATTGGTTTAGTAATAAAGGTGTTCCCACTTATATTACTGGCACACATTATATGTATTTGCAATGGACTAAAATTGATGTTGGCAAACCTGAGTTTAGAGAAGCCAATAGACTATTTTTTATATTTTGGGAAGCATGTAAGGCAGATACAAGATGCTATGGAATGTGTTATCTTAAAAATCGTAGATCTGGGTTTAGTTTTATGGCTTCGTCAGAAACAGTTAATTTAGCTACAATTAGTTCAGATTCAAGATATGGGATATTATCTAAATCTGGTGGAGATGCAAAAAAAATGTTTACCGATAAGGTTGTTCCAATATCTGTTAACTATCCTTTCTTTTTTAAACCAATACAAGATGGAATGGATCGTCCTAAAACAGAATTAGCGTTTCGCGTTCCTGCATCTAAGTTTACTAGAAAAAAATTATTATCAAAACAAAAAAGCGAAGAGCTTGAAGGCCTTGACACAACAATAGACTGGAAAAATACAGGTGATAATAGTTATGATGGAGAAAAATTAGCATTACTTGTACATGATGAAGCTGGTAAATGGGAAAGACCTGAAAATATATTAAATAACTGGCGGGTAACTAAAACCACTTTAAGATTAGGTTCAAGAGTTATAGGTAAGTGCATGATGGGTTCAACGAGTAATTCATTAGATAAAGGTGGTGGTAATTTTAAAAAACTATATAATGACTCAAATGTTACAAAAAGAAACCGCAATGGACAGACTCGCTCGGGATTATATAGTTTGTTCATACCTATGGAATGGAACTTCGAGGGATTCATTGATTCTTATGGATTACCTGTATTCAATACACCAAAAAAGCCAATTAAAGATAACTATGGCCAATACATTGATGTCGGGGTTATCGAGCATTGGGAAAATGAAGTTGAAGGTTTAAAAGGAGATCAAGACGCATTAAATGAATTTTACAGACAATTTCCGAGAACTGAAGAACACGCTTTCCGTGATGAAACTAGGAATAGCATATTTAATCTTGCTCGCATTTACGACCAGGTTGACTACAATGAAGAAATTAAATACCAAGCTTTGGTTACTAAAGGAAGTTTTAATTGGAAAAATGGGATTAAAGATTCGCAAGTAGAATTTATACCGAACATAGATGGTAGATTTAATGTTAGCTGGATACCACCAGTAAGATTACAAAATAAAGTAATAAATAAAAATGGAGTTAAATATCCCGCAAACGAACATATTGGCGCTTTTGGCTGTGATAGCTATGATATATCAGGAACTACCGATGGCAAAGGATCTAAAGGGTCTTTGCACGGCCTTACAAAGTTTAGTATGGAAGAAGTTCCAGCAAATATGTTTTTTTTAGAATATATAGCTAGGCCTCAAACGGCTGAAATATTTTTTGAAGATATATTAATGGCATTACATTTTTATGGTATGCCAATACTTGCAGAAAATAATAAACCAAGATTATTATACTATTTAAAAAGAAGAGGCTACAGGGGTTATTCAATGAATAGACCTGATAAAGTTTGGAATAAATTATCTGCTGCTGAAAAAGAAATAGGCGGTATACCAAACTCAAGTGAAGATATAAGACAAGCGCATGCAGCCGCTATAGAAAGCTATATTAATACATATGTTGGTCAAAAAGAAGATGCTTCTTATGGAAACATGTATTTTAATACAACATTAAACGATTGGGCTAAATTTGATATAAATAAAAGAACAAAGTTTGATGCGGCTATTAGCTCAGGTTTAGCGATTATGGCATGTAACAAAAATTTATATACCCCTATACCTGAAAAACAAATAAAAAACAAAGTTAGTTTTAGTTTTTCTAAATATAACAATAAAGGAAATTTTTCAAAAATAATACAATAAATGGCAAAAGTAATTACAAAAGGTATTTTTCCAAGTCAAGCAGTATCTGACGCTGAGAAAGCTAGTTCTGAATATGGTTTGCAAGTTGCAAAAGCAATAGAATCAGAGTGGTTTAGAAAAGAATCGGGAGGTACTCGTTACTTTGCAAATAGAGATAATTTTCATAGATTAAGACTATATGCAAGAGGGGAACAAAGCATTCAAAAATATAAAGATGAATTATCTATAAATGGAGATTTAAGTTATTTAAATTTAGATTGGAAACCAGTGCCTATTATACCTAAGTTTGTAGATATAGTTGTAAATGGTATTGCAGAAAGAACATATGATATAAAAGCATACTCACAAGATCCAGCTTCAGTTAATAAAAGAACTAAATATGTTGAAAATATAATAAGTGATATGCAAAATAAACAGTTATTAGATACTGTTGAAACGGAATTAGATTTAAATTTATTTAAAACGGATAAAAATAATTTACCAGAAAGTGATGAAGAATTGCAATTGCACATGCAATTAGATTATAAACAATCAATAGAAATTGCTGAAGAAGAAGCTATTAATAATATATTTGATACAAATAAATATAATTTATTAAAGAAAAGAATTGATTACGATATTGCTGTTATTGGAATGGGGTGTGTTAAAAACAGCTTTAATACAGCAGAGGGTATTAAATTACAATACGTTGATCCATCTGATTTAGTTTATTCATATACAGAATCTCCATATTTTGAAGATTTATATTATGTAGGAGAAATAAGAAGAGTAACTATTACTGAATTAAAAAAACAATATCCTGAATTAACAGAAGAAGATATAGAAAAGCTAGAAGGATATAATTCAGGTAATATACAACTATATAATAAATCTTATTCTGATGATGGTACTGATAAAAATTATTTATATGTATTATATTTTGAATATAAAACATACGAAAATCAAGTTTATAAAATAAAAGAAACCTCTACTGGTGCAGATAAAGCATTAAAAAAAGATGACACATTTAATCCTCCTAAAGATTCTAGAGCTAGGTTTGAAAAAGTAAATAGATCTATTGAGGTATTATATGAAGGAGCTAAAATAATTGGTCATGAAAAATTACTAGGGTGGAAAAAATGTATTAATATGACTAGACCTAAATCTGATATCACAAAAGTTCAGATGAGTTATAATATAGTTGCACCAAGAATATATAAAGGAAAGCCTGAATCATTAGTAGGCAGAATGACATCTTTTGCAGATATGATTCAAATAACGCATCTTAAATTGCAACAAGTGCTATCTCGCATGGTTCCTGACGGGGTATTTTTAGATGCGGACGGCATTGCAGAAGTGGATTTAGGTAATGGAACTAATTATAACCCGCAAGAAGCATTAAATATGTATTTTCAAACTGGTAGCGTTATAGGTAGATCCATGACACAAGATGGAGATTTTAATAATGGCAGAGTTCCTATTCAAGAATTAAGAACAGGAGGTGGTAATACAAAAATATCTAGCTTAATAAATAGTTACAATTATTATTTACAATTAATTAGAGACGTAACCGGGTTAAATGAGGCTAGAGACGGTAGTGCGCCTGATAAAAATGCTTTAGTTGGTTTACAAAAAATAGCGGCAGCTAATAGCAATACAGCAACAAGGCATATACTACAAGGTGGTTTGTATTTAACTTTAAAAACAGCAGAAGCTATATCTTTGAGAATTGCTGATGTATTAGAGTATTCTAACGCTAAAAATAATTTTATACAATCCTTAGGTAAATTTAATGTAGGCACGTTAGATGAAATAAAAGAGTTGCATTTGCATGATTTTGGCATATTTTTAGAATTAGCTCCTGACGAAGAAGAAAAACAATTGCTTGAAAATAATATTCAAATGGCTATTACACAAAAACAAATTGAATTAGAAGACGCAATTGATGTTAGAGAAATTAAAAATCTTAAATTAGCTAACCAATTACTAAAATTAAGAAGAAAACAAAAATTTGAAAGAGATAGGCAGATGCAATTACAAAATATTCAATCACAATCTCAATCAAATTCTCAAGCCGCACAAGCTGCCGCTCAAGCTGATTTACAAAAACAACAAGGTATTGCGCAAACTAAAGTGCAAATTGCAGAAGCGCAAACACAGTTTGACATACAAAAATTAGAAAGAGAGGCTGCAATTAAGAAAGAATTAATGGAATATGAATTTCAATTAAACATGCAGCTTAAAGAAGCTGAAGCAGACGTAATTAAAAATAAAGACAAGTATAGAGAAGATCGTAAAGACGAAAGAACTAAAATTCAAGCTTCTCAACAGAGTGAATTAATAGACCAGAGAAAATCTGGTGCACCACCAAAAAACTTTGAATCCGCTGGATTTGATAATTTAGGTGGTTTTGGATTAGAGCAATTTGATCCAAGATAAATTTTAAACAATTATATAATATTATATTATGGCAGAAATTAAAGCAAAAGTGCTGGAAGATGAAATAACAACTCCAGCTGAAAAAGAAAAAGAAGTATTAAAAGATAAAATGACATTATTTGAAAAAGATGAAGTCATTAAAGTAGATTTAAGTAAAAATAAACAAGAAAAAGATGCCGTTCAAGAGCAAAGCACAGATGAGGTTTCTGTACGCAACGAATCCGAAACTAGCGGAGAAGTTCAAGAAGAAAACACCAAAAAGGAAACTAAAGAGTCTGCCTCAGAAAAAGAGGAAGAAGAAATAAACGAAACCCCTATAATAGAAGAAATAACCGATGAAACCACTGAAACAAATAATACTAACGAAGCAGGAGTGGATGGAAGCGATGAAGTTGCCAACACCACATCGGAACAAGAAGAAGTATTACCGGAAGAAAAAACACAAGAACCAGAAGTAAACTTACCAGAAAATATACAAGATCTTGTAAAATTTATGGAAGAAACTGGTGGGAGCTTAGAAGATTATGTTAGACTAAGCGCAGATTATAGTAATGTTGAAGAAGAAACATTATTAGTAGAATATTATAAACAAACAAAACCACATCTTAGTTATGAAGAAATTCAATTTCTAATGGAAGATAAATTTTCAATAGATGAAGAATTAGACTCAGATAGAGATGTGAGAAGAAAAAAATTAGCTCGTAAAGAGGAGATTGCACAAGCAAAAAACTTTTTAACAAGTATGAAGGACAAATATTACAAAGAAGTCAAGTTGGGTTCTAAGTTGTTGCCTGAACAACAAAAAGCAATAGACTTTTTCAATCGATACAATACTGAGCAAAAATCAGCTGAACAATTATTAGAGAAGCAAACAAAACATTTTAAACAACAAACTGAAAACGTTTTCAATGAAAATTTTAAAGGTTTTAATTTTAAAGTTGGAGACAAAAAGTATAGGTTTAATGTAAAAGATGTTAATAAAGTAAAAGAATCACAAAATTTATCAAACGTTTTTGATAAATATGTTGATGAGAATAATCTTCTTACTCAAGCAAATGATTTTCATAAAGCTTTATTTGCTGCTTCAAACTCTGATGCAATAGCTAATCATTTTTATGAACAAGGTAAAGCAGATGCTATAAAACAAATGGCAGCAGACGCTAAGAACATTAATATGAATCCTAGAAAAACTGCCGATGGCTACGTTGAATCTGGTGGAATAAAAGTGAGAGCTATTTCTGGTGATGATAATTCTAAGCTAAAATTAAAGTTAAAAAATTATTAAACTAAAAAAAATTAATTAAAAAATGGCAATAAACGCAACATTTACTGGCCCAGCAGTGGACAGTATAGTAACACCTGCTCAACAAAAAATGACATTAACAGGTAACTACCTTGATATTCAAAATGACGGTTGGGCAAAACAATATCTTCCTGAGTTATACGAAAAGGAAGTTGAAAGATATGGCAACAGAACAATAGCTGGATTTTTAGCTATGGCTGGTGCTGAAATGCCTATGCAATCTGATCAAGTTATTTGGTCTGAGCAAGGTAGATTACATTTAGCATACAATGGTACTGTTGATATAGAAACTGGAGTAGTCTCATCAATTACTGGAATCGACACTGGACAAACTGAGGCTCATGCGGTTAGAAAAAACGCTACAGTAGTCGCTGTTGTAGAAGGTGTGGTATTTAAAGCTTTAGTTAAAGAAGGAGCTGAAGTTGCAACTAACACATTAAAAATTGCACCTTATGGCGCTGAAAATATTAATGATTTAGCTGGCACTTCTGCAAATGGTAATAAAGCTATTAAGTTTTTTGTTTATGGTTCTGAATTTCAAAAAGGAACAGACACTATGGTTGAATCTATAGAGCCTAAATTTAAATCATTTACAAATAAACCAATTATTATTAAAGACCACTTTCAAATCAACGGTTCTGATACTGCTCAAATTGGGTGGGTTGAAGTAGCTGGAGAATCAGGTGAAAATGGTTATCTATGGTATCTAAAAGCTTCTGGTGATACAAGAGCTAGATTTGAAGACTATTTAGAAATGACAATGGTTGAAGCTGAGAAAGTTGTAACAGGTTCTGGAACTGCAGATTCACAATTACACGATTTAACGGGTAATAACATTGATGGTACTGAAGGTTTATTAGAAGCAATTGGAAAAAGAGGTATTGTTGCGGCAAATCAATTTGATTCTGCAACACCTGGACCAGCTGTTGATAATAGTAATGTACCAAGTAACGATAGATTATCAGAATTTGATAATTTATTAAAAGAATTAGACAAGCAAGGAGCTATCGAAGAAAATATGTTATATCTAGACAGAGATGCAAATTTATATATCGATGACTTACTAGCGGGTCTTTCTGCAGGAACTCAAGGTGGTACTGCTTATGGAATATTTAATAACTCTGAAGACATGGCGTTAAATCTTGGATTTACAGGATTTAGAAGAGGGTCTTATGACTTCTACAAAACTGACTGGAAATATCTAAATGATGCTTCTACAAGAGGTCACGTAGGTGGTTTAAGTGGAGTATTACTTCCAGCAGGTAGTAGCTCAGTTTATGATCAAGTATTAGCTCAAAATGTAAGAAGACCATTCTTACATGTAAGATATAGAGCTTCTCAAGCTGATGATAGAAAAATGAAAACATGGATTACTGGATCAGTTGGTGGACCAACTAGTTCAAGTTTTGATAAAATGGAAATTCACTATCTATCAGAAAGATGTTTAGTAGTACAAGCTGCAAACAACTTTATGAGATTTGATTCTTAATATTTATTAAAGGTAATGGGTGCTTCGGCGCCCAGCACCTTTATTTTAACATTTTTATTATATTATATTATGGCAAAAAAACAAAAAGCAGTGGTGGCTGCTGAAGAACCAGTAATGGTTGCTCCACCAAAAAAACAAAAAAAAGCAGAATATAAAGATAGGTTGTATGAACTAATTATAAAAGACACACCTATTACATATATACTAAATAGTAGAAACGTATTATTTTTTGACGAAGAAAAAGGCTATGAAAGAGAAGTTAAATATTGTGAAAATCAAAAAACAGTATTTATAGATGAAATGAAAGGAGTTCAAAGATTAAGTCATATTGTTTTTAGAGATGGCAAACTTTTTGTTCCAAAAGAAAAACAAACATTGCAAAAATTTTTAGCTTTACATCCAAAAAATGGTACGCATTTTCAAGAATATGATGCTGTTCAAATTGCAGAAGATGAATTAGATATCATAGAATTAGAAATTGAAGCTTTAACAGCTGCTCAAAATGTAGAAATTGATCATGCTGAAGCGATATTGAGGTCTGAGCTGGGAAATAAGGTATCTAGCATGACTTCTAAGGAGCTTAAAAGAGATTTATTACTATTTGCTAAAAGAAATCCATATTTGTTCTTAGAATTAGTTAATGATGAAAATATAAATATTAGAAACATCGGCATAAAAGCTGTTGAAATGAATATTATAAATTTATCATCTGATCAAAGAACATTTACTTGGGGTTCTACGGGAAGAAAACTAATGACGGTTCCATTTGATGAAAATCCATATTCAGCATTAGCTGCATGGTTTAAAACAGATGAAGGCGTTGAAGTTTTTCAAACGGTTGAAAAAAAACTTAAATAGTTAATTATAGTGGTTGAGCCGCTATATGCGGCTTAATCATTATATAAAAAAAGATATGGCAATTAATGTAAATACAGTATATCAAACAGTATTATCGATATTAAATAAAGAAGGTAGAGGCTTTTTAACGCCAGATGAATTTAAAAGAGTAGGCACTCAAGTGCAGCTTGACATACTAGATAAAAATTTTCATGATTATAATCGTGCTGTTATAAAACATAATAGAGGTGGCGCTGTAGAAGATTACGGTAATATACCTGAAAAAATTGAACAAAAAATAGACGTATTTTATAAAGCTAATGATTTAACTTTATCTAATGGTAAAGTTCCCG
>TARA_R100001591_G_scaffold7174_3_pt1 | contig 11313 bp, 9 predicted proteins | sample TARA_R100001591 | Tara Oceans TARA_R100001591 (sample SAMEA2622725) | marine metagenome | biome: marine biome (ENVO:00000447); feature: surface water layer (ENVO:00002042); material: "saline water (ENVO:00002010), including plankton (ENVO:xxxxxxxx)" | depth 5 m
TGAAATTAAATATAGATGGAATCCTGAAGGTTTTGCTGGTAGTTCTTATGGTTATTATAGTTTACCAAATCAAGTAGAAGGTGATAATGCAGGTATAACTTATGATAATTATGAAATGGCTCACTTTAGAATGGTATCTGATGTTAATTATCTCCCATATGGTAGAGCTTATATTGAACCAGCTAGAAAATTATTTAAACAATACACATTAATGGAGGATGCTATGTTAATTCATAGGATTGCTCGTGCCCCAGAAAAAAGAATATTTTATGTAAATGTTGGTGCTATACCACCTAATGAAGTAGAAGCATTTATGCAGAAAACTATTTCAAATATGAAACGTACTCCATATATGGATGAAAAAACGGGTGAATATAACTTGAAATATAATATGCAAAATATGCTTGAAGATTTTTATATTCCAGTTAGGGGTAATGATAGTGCTACTAAAATAGACACTACACCAGGTTTATCATATGATGGTATTCAAGATGTAGAATATTTAAGAGATAAATTATTTGCCGCACTTAAAATACCTAAAGCCTTTTTAGGTTATGATGAAAATGTAGAAGGAAAAGCTACATTAGCCGCTGAAGATATTAGATTTGCTCGTACAATTGATAGAATTCAAAGAATAGTACTTTCAGAATTAAATAAAATTGCACTTGTTCATTTATATACTCAGGGGTATACAGCAGAAAATATGACAAATTTTGAATTGTCAATGACTACCCCATCAATCATATATGATCAGGAAAGAATAGAATTATTAAAATCTAAATCGGAATTAGCTCAATCATTATTAGATCAAGGTTTAGTTCCATCTGATTGGATTTATCATAATATTTACCACTTTAGTGAAGATCAATATGATGAATATAGAGATTTAGTTAGAGAAGATGCTAAACGTAAATTTAGAATAGCTCAAATTGAAGCAGAAGGAAATGATCCAGTACAATCTGGTAAATCTTATGGTACTCCTCACGATTTAGCTTCATTATATGGTAAAGGAAGAATGTATTCTGAACCAGGTAATGTCCCTGAACCTGAAAAGTATAACAAAGACAATTTAGGTAGACCAGTAGATGGTATAACTAATAGGGGTAAACAAGAAAATAATTTTGGTAAAGATCCTTTAGGAGTTAAAAGAATGAAGGATACAGATAAAAATGAAGGTAGTAAACCACTATCAGAATTTGAAAGTGCCAAAGTTACTTATTTAAAAAATAAGGACATCTTCAAATCTTTAAATAAAAAGAAATTAATATTTGAGGAAGATAAGGACGATTCTAAACTACTAGATGACTCTCAATTGAAGAGTAAATAATTTGTACATATTTATAAATAAATATATTTTTAATGAAAATAAAACATTCCAAGTATAAGAACACTGGTATTTTATTTGAATTACTAGTTAGGCAAATAACTGCTGATACTTTAAAAGGAGGTGATTCCCCCGCAATTGATATTTTAAGAGAATATTTCGTAAATACAGAATTGGGGCGTGAATACAAGTTATATGAATCTGTAATGAAATCTAAGGTTTTATCAGAAGGTAGAGCAAATTCTCTAATTTCAACGGTTCTTGACAATTCCAAAAAATTCAATAGAACAGTACTAAAAAAGCAAAAGTATAACTTAATTAATGAAATTAAAAAGCATTATAATCTTGAGTCATTTTTTGGTTCTAAAGTAAAAAATTACAAAGAAATAGCTTCTGTTTATACATTGATAGAAAGTTATAATATAGATAAAGTAACAGATATTAATCAGATTAATAACAACAAAGTTACTTTACTTGAATTTTTAACTAAACAACCACAACAAAAACCAACTGATCCCCTAATGGAAGAATTTTCGGGGTATGATAAAGACTTAAGACAATTAACCTATAGAGTATTATTAGAAAAATTTAACGATAAGTATGATAGTCTAAGTATTGAACAAAAAGAAATACTTAAAGAATTTATATATTCAGTTGATTCTACTCCTTCTTTAAGAGAATTTTATAATGGTAAAGTAGAAATTTTACAGGAAATATTAAATAAGGAATCTAATAACATTAAAGATAAAGCTACTAAAATAAAGATAACGGAAGTAGCAAAGTTAATAACTAAATTAGGTAAAAATGATAGAGTTGATACTGATAATTTAGTTGATTTGTTGCAATATTATGAACTAGTTAAAGAAATTCAAGTAGCAAATGGCAAAATACAAGTTTAAACTTTCCGAATTAGCTAAAACAGCATCAGAAAAAGATGCTGAAAAAGAATTAGATAAACCAAGAACTGGATTTGCGGTAGGACAAGTTACTATTAGTGATGATGGTACTACTAAGTCTACTATTACTGATATAGATGATGAAACTGGAGCAGTTAGATGGAAAGTAGAACAATTACCTGGATTTGATAAATTATATGATGATTTATCTGATTTAGTTAGTACAGCAAAAAGAACTTACGTTAAAACTAAAGATGATAAAAAGTTTAGAGACTTTTATGATGAAATTAGAGTTATAAGAAATAAAGTAAGAACACACCTTAGAAATGAATATCCTGATCAATATAAAAGAATTACTAGAATTGGTGAGGATGAATTAAGTGATTTAAAAGTAGGAGGAGTAGCTAGAGCTATTTCTAATATAGCAGAAGAAGATTTAAAAGAAATGATTGATTTAGTCCATGTTATGGAACCAGATGGTTCATTATATGGTACAGGTCAAGTTGTTAGTGTTGAAAAAGATAAAACTTTAGTTAGATTTGATGGTGAAACTGTAAAAAGATTTCCTAGTGATAGAGTAGTACCGGTACAGGAAGAAGAAATAGATGAAGCATCATTATCTGGTGCTGCAGGTGCTTATTTAACTCCATATGCATTTAGAAGAAAAGGACAAAAACCAGATGATGAAGCATATAAAGAATTAGGATTTAAACCTGTTAATGAAGGTGATACTTATGAAAAAATGGCTGCTAAAGGAAAAAAAGCAGGTAATTTAAAACAAGGTACTGTAAGAAAAAGATTAAATATTCCTAAGGGTGAAAAAATTCCATTATCTAAAATAACAAAGGAAATATCACGAATTAAAAAAATGGATAATCCTAGTGAAAAAAATAAAAAATATTTAAAAGCTCTTAATTTAGCTAAAACATTAAAAACAACAACTAATGTAAATGAAGATAAAGATCCAGGTGCTACATTAGGTCCTGGCCCTAAAGCTGGTCCAGATGGAGTAAACGATAATTATTACGTAAAAGCATTTAAATACAAATTAGTACCAAAAAAGAACGGAACTTATGTACAAAAAGGTTCAGGACTTGAAGTTAAAAAACTTTTTTAATATGTATAAATATAGACTGGACGAACAAGAAGATAGTTTAGAACAATTCCAACAAAAGCGAATTGATGCTTTTGATGAAATTGAAGATAAATTGGATGATGTAAAAAAATTATTACGACAAGCCAAAATAGCAACTATCAAGTATTATAAACAGGATGAACCTAAAAGTTATTCTGTAGTTTATGGTACAGATTTAATAAAAGACTATATAAAAGACATTGAAACATTATTATTAGACAATTAATATGAAAACTTTACAAGAACAGTATAACTTAATTAAAGAGGGAAAAGGCCATAAAGGTGTATTTCTTAAAGAAGCAAAAAGAAAATTTCCTCAAATGATTAATAAAGCAGCAACTTATGATCAAGCTGCATATATTTTGAAAAAAAGAAGTGTAATTAGTGAAAATTACATTGATGTAAAACCACTTAATACAATAGAATCAAGACCAAAACAAAATTGGGAAGAAAAATTTAGCCAATTTATTAATGAGTCAGGAGAAAAATCACTTAATCCTATTGTAAATAATAACGAAGATTATAATAAGCGAGATGAAAATGTATCCGCTGACCCAAATTATAAATTTGATATTGAAAATGGTTCATATGGTAGTTATAAAAACGTATCTGCTGGTGTAGAAAATATTGCTTCTCATAATTATGATTACTCACCTAAAGTAGATAATATTAATAATGTCAATGCTCAAGAATTACAAGTAGGTATTTATGCGGAAGTAAAATACAACCCAGAATTAACATTAGAGGAAGCTCAAGCTAAAGTAATTAAAAATTTAGCTAAAGATCCTTTATATTATGTTAAGGAAGGACAGTTTGGTGTTCAAGGTTTAGGATATAAAGAACAAAAAACTGAAGAATCAACTGGTAAAACTTATGGTGGTAGTGGATTTAGCGATAAAGTAAAAGAATCTGATAATAACTGGCAAGTTGTTAAAGAATCTCTTGTTGCTACTTCAGGAAATCCTAATAGTTTAGCCGCTATGTCAGGTGAAGTAATTGATAAAATGTTAGAAGAAGAAGGTTTAGCACAAAAACCACAAACTGAAGCATTACAAGATTTTGAAACTCAGGCTCCTATGGAACCTCAACCAACAGCTGAAGCTAAAAAAGATCATGATGGTGATGGTGATATTGATTCTGATGATTATCTAGCTGCTAGAGATAAAGCAATTAAAGCTAATATGAAGAAAAAACCTAAAAAGGAAAATATTGAAACTAAATTAGCTGAAATAGGTAAAGCAGGTGACATTACTAAAATGGAAGCTCAATTAGAATTTTTAACTAATCATATTTCTGAAAAACAAGAAAGATTAAGTTCAATTAATGAAGATGAAAATTTAAAAGAACTAATTGATAAGAAAAAAATGAAGGACATGCAAAAAGAAATCAAGCTTTTAGAAAAAAGAAAGCAAAAGATGGAAAAATTGTATGAAAAAATGTCAGGCAAATCTTTCAGTATGCCTCAAGTAGTCGGAGAAGAGGAAAAAGAAGATAATGAGTAGAAAATTATTAATAGAAACTCACACTGTTAATATTTCTCCTACCCAATTAAATGAAAATGTAAGTAAGGAGAATGGAAACATTGTCGTTGAAGGTATTTTAGCAACTGCTGAAGTTAAAAACGGTAATGGTAGATACTATTCAAGACAGTTATGGGAAAGAGAGTTAGATAAATATAAAGAACTTATAAATGAAAGAAGATCATTAGGGGAATTAGACCACCCAGAATCTTCTGTTGTAAATTTAAAAAATGTATCTCACGTCGTTACTGATTTTAATTGGGACGGAGATAATGTAATGGGTAAAATTGAGATTTTACCTACTCCTTCAGGAAATATATTAAAAGAACTAATCAAGAATGGTGTTACAGTAGGTGTATCATCTAGAGGTATGGGTTCTTTAGAACCAATGGGTAATGTAATGGAAGTTCAAGATGACTTTGAATTACTATGTTGGGATTTTGTATCTACACCATCTAATCCAGGTTCATTTATGGGTGTTTTACAGGAAGGAAAAAATTCAATAAGTTACGATTATACTAAAATTAATCAGATAGTTACGGAGATTCTTTGTTCTAAAGGATCTTGTCCTGTTTTTTAACTTTAATAAATATTCATATACGTATAACCGTAATACACCATCTTCTATATGGTGTTAATTTAAGTATAATTATTCTATTACGCTTCATGAATAAGCGTATTTCACAAAAACAATTTTGGGATTATGGCAACAAACAGAGATTTGCTAAAAGAGGCTATTGCCGATGCTAAAGCCGTTAAGGAAACAGCTATCGCCAATGCCAAGCTAGCTCTTGAAGAAGCCTTCACTCCACATTTAAAATCTATGTTAGCTGCAAAGCTAGAGGAAATGGACAAAGAAGACGACGTGAAAGAAGAATACGGAAAGAAGTACGAAGAAGACGACATGAAGAAAGAAGAGATGAAAAAATACTCTGAAGACGACATGAAGAAAGAAGAGATGAAAAAAGATGATGTTGAAGAAATGTACGGAAAGAAGTATGAAGAAGACGACGTAAAGAAAGAAGAAATGGACTCTAAAGACAAAGATAAAAAAATGGAGGAAGAGGACAAGAAAGAACTAGATGAGATGGACGCTGTTAGCTGGAACGAGAAAAATAACCCTACTAGAAGTAAATCAGTTACTTTAAAAGACCCTAGAAAGGTTGGACAAAGCACTTCTGATTATTACGTAAATGTAAATGAAAATCTAGAAGAGGAAATTGATCTTGACGAGCTATTAGCTGAACTTAGTGAAGAAAAAGAGATGACTGACGCCGAAAAGAAAGAAATCGACAGAGAAGCAGACGCTATCCGTGACGACGCCGATCAAATCTCTAAATTAGCTAAAGACGCAGGTGAAGATGCTGCTGACATCAAAAAGAAAGTTGATGATGACAGAGCAATTGACGCTGTGAGAGATGACATGGATCAAATTTCTAAACTAGCAAAAGATGCTGGTGAAGATGCGAAAGATGTCAAAGTATCAGAGGAAATGAAGTCTAAAAAAGACGACATGGACGAAGAGATGAAAAAAGACAAAGACGATGTCAAAGAAGAAATGAAGGACAAAGACGATGTTAAAGAAGATGCTCGAACTGATGCTGAAGAAGAAGGCTATTTAGATGGTATGAAAGACGAAAAAGAAGACATGGAAGACGATATGCGCGATGAAGATATTGATCTTGAGGATATGTCAGAAGACGATCTTAAAGGATTCATTGAGGATGTCATTAAAGACATGGTTTCTGCTGGTGAAATAGAACCAGGAGATGACTTCGTTGAGGACGAAATGGACGTTGAAACAGACGTTGAAATCGAAATTGATGAAGAAATGAAGTCTAAAAAAGATGATGATGTGAAAGAAGAAAAAGAAGAGATGGACGAAAGAAAATCTCGAGTAAAAGGTGAATACGGTGTCGGAAACGAAGATGGAGACAGAGATGACTCTAAAATCGAAAAAGAGACTGAAAGAATGAGATTCAAAGAAGCAATAGAAGAAATTCAGGCGCTTAAAGAAGAATTGAAGGACGTTAACCTTTTAAATGCAAAACTTCTTTACACAAACAAAATCTTTAAGGCTAAAAACTTAACCGAAAGTAAAAAAGTTAAGGTATTAAAAGCATTTGATAAAGCTAAGGATGTAAGACAAGCTAAAACAATTTTTGAAACATTATCTGATGGATTACTAGATAAATCTAAATCTCCAGTTAATGAATCAATTAAAGGTGCAGCTAGTAGAGCAACAGGTGTAGAACCTAAAGCTTCTAAAAAACAACCTATAATCGAATCAAATGAAGTATATAACCGTATGCGACAGCTAGCCGGTTTAATTTAAAATTATAATTAACCTTTAAATTTAAGAAAATGAGCTTAAATCAATTATTAGAGAGCGCTAACCCATATCACTCAATGCAGAGTGACGCTGCTAAATTAGCAAGTAAATGGGAAAAGACAGGTCTATTAGAAGGTTTAGATGGTACTCACAAAAATAACATGGGTATTATCCTTGAAAACCAAGCTAAACAACTTGTCGTTGAGCAGAGTTCCACTGGTGGTGGTGCTGCTTCTTCTGGTACATTTAGTTCACAAACAGGTGTGAACGTAGGTGGTCAGTGGGCTGGTGTGGCTCTTCCATTGGTAAGAAAAGTATTTGGACAAATTGCTGCTAAAGAATTTGTTTCTGTACAACCAATGAATTTGCCTTCTGGTCTAGTATTTTTCTTAGATTTCCAATATGGTAACAATAAGGCTCCTTTTTCTGTAGGTGAATCACTTTACGGAAATGCTAATGGAACTGTTGAAAACCCATTCGGAAATACTAATTCAGGTGGTTTATATGGAAATGGTAGATTTTCATATTCTACACAGCTAACAGCTTCAGGTGAAGTTGCTGCTAGTGTATCCACAGCTTCTTGGTCTGACTTAGACTTTGATTCTACTTACTCAGCTTCAGCTGTAGGAGGTGACTGGAGATTGCTATCTGTAGCAACTTCTTCTATTCCTTTTGTTGATGCATGGGCTGTAAAATCATTCCAAGTATACACAGGATCAGGAACAACTGCTATCCAAGTATCACAATTTAGTAGATACGATAACGGAGAGCACATTAAATTCTTAGTATCAGCTTCAGATTTCGCAACTGGAGGTGCTTCAAGAAATGTTAAAATTTCCGCTTCATTACAACCAACTGATCAATTCAGAGGTGACTTCGAAGCTGGAAACCCAAAACCAAACGCTAATAACAACCAAACTGGATCTAACTGTTGCCCAGCGCAAACAATTCCAGAAATAAACGTACAGATGAAATCATCTGCTATCGTTGCTAAAACTAAGAAGTTAAAAGCTGTTTGGACTCCTGAGTTCGCTCAAGACTTAAACGCTTATCATGCACTAGATGCAGAAGCAGAATTAACTTCAATCTTAAGTGAGTACATTTCATTAGAAATTGACTTAGAAATCTTAAGTATGTTAATCAATGCTGCAGCAGCTGGAACTGAAGTATGGTCAGCAGTTAACAACAGAGCGATTGACGCAGCAGGAGCGAGTGGTAATGGTACAGTTACTGACCTAGGATTCTATAATTCACAAGGACAGTGGTTCCAAACTTTAGGTACTAAAATCCAAAAGTTAAGTAACATTATCCACCAGAAAACCCTAAGGGGTGGAGCTAACTTCTTAGTATGTTCTCCAACTGTAGCAACAATCCTAGAAAGTATTCCAGGATTTGCAGCTGATTCAGATGGTGATGCAGCTAAAATGAACTACGCTTTCGGTGTACAAAAAGTCGGCCAGTTAAATGGTAGATATAAAGTGTACAAAAATCCATATATGACTACTAACGTAATCTTATTAGGATTTAGAGGAGGTCAATTCCTAGAAAGTGGTGCTGTATTTGCTCCATATATTCCATTAATTATGACTCCATTAGTATATGATCCAGACACATTCGTGCCTAGAAAAGGTCTATTGACTAGATATGCTAAGAAAATGGTAAGACCAGAATTCTATGGAAGAATCGAAATCAACGGATTAAATACTCTATAATCAGTAGTTAACTTTGATTTATAAATTAGCCCCGCATTAGCGGGGCTTTTTTTTTATATTTATAATAATAAAATTATTTTTAATATTTATAACAAAATAATTTAATATGAATGTACCAATTTGGCCAGGTTCAAGTTCTTTCTCTTCAGGTTCTGGAGATACACCATTTGGATTTTATGACGGGCAATCAGATTTTGCAACTGATGCAGATAAAGTAGCTGATTTTTGTGCTAAAAGATTAGGTTATCCTTTAGTTGATGTTGAATTACAATCAGGATCCTTTTATACTGCATTTGAAGAAGCAGTAACTACTTATGGTAATGAATTATATGCCTATAAAGTTAGAGATAATCAACTAACATTAGAAGGTTTGCCAACTAGTTCAGTTTTAACTCAATCAATAATAACTCCTAGTTTTGAACCAATTGTAAGATTAACAGAAATGTATGGTGCTGAAGCTGGTTCAGGTGGTAATGTACCTTGGTATTCAGGTTCATTTGTATTAACTTCAAGTGTACAAGATTATTCATTCCAAACTTTTATGACCCAAAGTAATATAACGGGTTCAGCTGGTGAATTTGGAATAGAAGTTAAAAGAGTTTATTATCAGGGAGCACCAGCAATTACAAGATATTATGATCCTTACTCAGGTACTGGATTTGGTTATCAAAATATGTTTGATTCATTTGGATTTGGAGGTATGAGTCCTGCAATTAATTTCCTTATGATGCCACTTAATTATGATATTCAAACTATACAAGCTATTGAATTAAATGATATGGTTAGAAGATCTAATTACTCATTTGAAATACATAAGGATAAATTAAGAATTTTCCCAATACCTAATTTTTCAAGTGATTGTGATGCACAAGATAACCCACAACATAGAATTTGGTTCCAATATATTATTAGATCAGAAAGAATTGAAGGTTCAGTTAAAAATACTCCTACAAGAGTTACAAATGTTTCAAATGCACCTTATGCTAATCCAAATTATAATTACATAAATTCAATTGGTAGACAATGGATTTTTGAATATACATTATCATTAGCTAAGGAAATGTTAGGGTATGTAAGAGGTAAATATTCAACAATACCAATACCAAATGCAGAAGTTAATTTAAATCAAGGTGATTTAATATCAGCAGCAACGGCAGAAAAAGTAGCTTTACTTGAGAGATTAAGAAATTATTTAGATGAAACTTCAAGACAGGCATTATTAAATCGTAGGGCATCTGAAGCAGAAGCTAAAATGACTGAGTTACAACAGGTTCCTTACACAATTTATATAGGATAACATGGCAATGTTTACTACATCTAGGGACATGTCTCTAGTAAGAAAACTTAATAGAGAATTAATGGGTAATATTATTACTCAACAATGTTCTGTTTACCAATTTAAATTAGAAGAAACTAAAGTTAATTTATACGGCGAAGCAGATCAGGAAAAATTCTATGATGGTCCTTTTATTTTCAATGTTCTTATAAATAGATCAAATGAAGAATATGCTGAAAATATAGAAGGTGTACAATTTGGACAACCAATAGAATTTTATTTCTTTAGAGATGATTTAAAAGATGCTGATGTTTTAATTAGAGTTGGTGACATTATATTATACCAAGAAAGATATTACGGTGTTCAAAGTACAGTAGCAAACCAATATTGGGGAGGTAAAAATCCTGCTTACCCTAATAATGTAAACCCATTAAACCCAGGATTAGAAAACTTTGGTAATAATTTATCAGTTTTAGTATCTACTTATTATATACCAGCTGATAAAGTTGCATTATCACCATATAAAGAAAGATTTTAATGCCAGCACCTAGAAAACCAATACCAAAAACTCAAAGACAATTAAGTTTAGAGCAACAAGAAGCTTTTAAAGGAATAGAGGATAGAGGCGATTCAGGAAATCCTAATTTATCAGATGGTAACTTTAATGCTAATGTCCAAGAAACGGGAATAGAATTTAACCGTTCAAAGGAAATGAGTTTTAAAGGTGATGATACTAAGCAGTATTCTGTAGGCATTCAGGATATTGATGAAGCTGTATTTTTCTACTTTAGAAATGTAATTAAACCATTTGTAATGCAAAATGGTACTAGAAGAGAAGTACCAATAATTTATGGTGCTCCAGAAAGATGGAAATCATTTCAAAGAGATGGTTATTATAGAGATAAATCTAATGCTATTATGTTACCTATTATTGTAATTAAAAGAAATACAATAACAAAAGATAGAACAGTTGCTAATAAATTAGATGCTAATTCACCTAATCTAAATGGTGTTTGGCAATCAAAATTTAGTGCAGATAATTTTTATGATAATTTTTCAACATTAAATAATAGAAAACCAGTAAAAACATTTTATGCTGTTGCTCAACCTGATTATGT
>TARA_R100001591_G_scaffold118606_1_pt1 | contig 11231 bp, 2 predicted proteins | sample TARA_R100001591 | Tara Oceans TARA_R100001591 (sample SAMEA2622725) | marine metagenome | biome: marine biome (ENVO:00000447); feature: surface water layer (ENVO:00002042); material: "saline water (ENVO:00002010), including plankton (ENVO:xxxxxxxx)" | depth 5 m
GCATCTACAGGAACTAGAACTTTAGATGATGGCAGTACAGTTTCTGTTAGATATTTTAGATGGGCTTCGGGCGGTAATAACAACAATGCGGCGGCGGCATTAACATCAGCAATAAACGCAGGTAGTGGGCATGGCTCTACCATTACTGCAACTAGAGTTAACAATGTAATCACGCTAACCCATGATTTGACAGGAACTGCTGGCAATAGCGCAACTCTAGCAAAAACGAATACTGCTGATAGCGTTGCTACCATTTCTGGTAGTAATTTTACAGGTGGAATTACTGAGACTAATAATCAAAATACTCCACACATTGTAATTATAGATGCAAGCGGCACTACGAAGAACTACGTTCCCGTTAGAAATGGTGATGCTATTTCTACAGGAACAAGTCAAACGATAGGTTCTGTTTCCGGTGTGGCTTTTCAGGTAGGTGCTGATGCCACCGCAACAGGAAACAATCTCGATTCAGCAATAGAACACGCTAACGGGCATAATGGAAGTATAATCTCCGTAGCATCGTCAGGAACATTAACGCTTACTCAATCAACTGTTGGAACTGTTGGAAATAAAGATATCACATTAAACAACACCAGTAATACTACTAGAACAAATTTTGCTAACGGTGCTAATCCGGATTCTTATATATCCATCACTGATTCGCAAGGAACTCTCAAGAAATACAAAGCATCTACAGTAGAAGTTACAGGAACTACTGATGGGACGTATACCTTCTTCAGAAGAGAGACAAACAACGACACTACCACGGCAAATCTAGAAACTGCTATTGATGGAGCGAATGGTCACAATGGAACTATTATTACAACTAGAGCCAGCAATGTTCTAACTTGTAAGTTAAATGTCCCTTCCATAGGTAGCGCGGCTATATCATTAGCAGGTATAAGTTCTGGAGCCTCAGTAAGCAACTTTGCAACGACAAATAACAATGACATAGAAGTATCTTCAGGAGAAACAAATGACATAGGTAAAGGCTGTAAAATCTATGATTCATCTGCTAAATTAATTGGTACGGTGTTGAGCATTAGTGGAACAACCATCACATTAGATGCTACACCTGCTACAAACATTACTTCTACAATATACACAGACCATCTAAAAGAGGCAATGTATCTTGAAGAAATGTTCAAAATTTCTTTAGTGTTATTCAAGGAAGGTAGTGTAGAAATACATGTTAACAATGAACTAGTAGCCAAAGAAAGTCATACTCTAGGTGGAGTTCAACTACACGCTAGTGATTGTCAAATAGGTAGAGGGGCTAATAATAACGAACAGTTTTTTGGAGAACTATTTGAGATAAGTATGGCAAAGACAAATAGACCCTCTCCTACATTAAAGACACTTCAACCGGGATATAGTGATATTCTGTTTTATTATACATTTGAGGATTAAACATGGGCGATACTTCCGGCAACAATGGTAAAGTTATTTTTCCCATGAATGCAGGATTTAACGAAGATGATATTAGTGTAGGGTCTGCTGATGACTACGATAGCCATACTAATCACGAAAATAAAGCATACACATCCGTTTCAGTTAATCCATATTTTGTTCAAAATAATATAAGATTTGAAAATAACGTTGCTCCGACTGGTGCAGTTGATGACCCCGGCACTACTGCTAAGAATTCTGCAAACTTTATGGAAATAAGAAATACCTCTCATACTGGAACTATTTCAAATGATTACGCAGATAAAATCGGCAACAGAATTTTTCCAAAAAATGAGACATTGAGTTCTCATTGTGAGACTACTCAGGAATCTCTGTCGTTTAAAATTAAAACATTGAATCATAATCTTGCTACTGCTAACAGCGAAACAAATCGAAAGTTTGTATATTCAAGCACAGATAATAACGGTGTTACCATAGATTATCCAACAACAGATGAAGTTGGGTTAGATATCAAAAACCGTGATTATTTCATTCTAATTAATCCTGAATTAATTACAGTGGGAACGGAAGCAATTAGACCACACTTTGCTAAGATTACAAGAATAACTTCGTTTGATGAGTTTGGAGATGGGTTAGAGTTTTCTCCAGAATATCCTTCCGCAATACCTGCAGGAACTAAATTTGAGATATTCAAAGGGCCACTAAAAACAGATACCTCTATTGTAGCAGTAAGTTATGGATTAAGGGGAGATAACGATGCTACTACTACACCTAAGTATGATAGAGTAAATATCTGTTCTAGACCTACTTGGTATTTCTACAATGATAGATTGGACGAGAATGACCAATTAGATTACATGACAAAGTATACTGCTACCCATCTTAGATGGTGGGAGAATACGACTACGACTGTTACAGATGTTGATGCTCTTGCACAATGGGCAGAAGGAACCACTAGCATATTCTATGAGACTTCTCAAGACAATTGGAATAAACTGGTAGAAGGACAATCAATTTGGTCTAATGTTGATGGAAGTCTGATTGGTAACATTAAGCATAAGTTCACTACAGGTGGCTATAGATTTCATCTGGATTATGCTAGGCAGACAATAAATGACTTTGGCCCCGGAACCCAAACACTAAGGGTAGGAAAAACTGCTCACAATATAGTATTCAGGACTGAAGCAAAGTTCAACAACACTATAAGAAATCTAGGCGAAGATAGATTAGATGCTACATTAGTAGATGCAAACTATACTGCTGACGCATCAATTACAGATGCACATAGATGGCATCAGGCATTTACAAAAATGCGTAGACATAGTACAAACGCCTTGAATGCTACTTCAGGAACACCGGATGGAAATCTAACTGGCCCTAGTAAATATGTGACCTTTGAGAAAGCAGAATTTAAGAATAACAAAATACCACTAATTCAACAGCCTGTCTTGAATGATTCTAGGAGCAAATTGACTAGAATGGCTAGTTTTAACGTGATGGATAATAGTGGCATCAATCATCTTAAATTAACAAACGGCAAGAAATTAAAAGTTCAAAGAAACATATACAATGCTAACATGAATCTTATTGCATTTGAAGGTAAGGTTGCAAGAAACGATTCCAGCACAAGTACGATAATACTTAGTGATATTAGAAAAGAAACAGACCTAAGACATATTCTAAGCACCGATGATATCATACTAATTGATGGATACTACTATGTTGTAAACGTGGTTTCTGCTCAATCAAATGGAACACAATCATTCACAATTAAAGATAGCAAAACAGTAAACGCTACAACATGGAGTGGAAGTGCAGTAGCACAAGATTTTGACAATAAAACAATGTTTCTCACTCCTTATACAGGTGTAATCAATACAGGACTTGAACCTGATACCGAAGTAAACTATACCACAAGCAGACTATCTATTAATGGCTTTACCGTAGATAAGAAACATACTAAATTATTTGATTCTAGGTTTGTGTCTAATCAATTTACTTCACATGATAATAAAATTGAGCATGGGGATAAAGATAACAAGTTCCTCAAAATGCAAGATTCAGATAGAACATTCTATCAAAGAAGCGCAGAATCCAAAGATAGATTCTACTATTATGGTGGAGGATATGCAATTAGCGATACTCCATTTACTGGTACTATAGAAGATGTCACTAGTCAAACTGAAGATGGCATGACTATGATGAAAATAGCAGGAAGAGATGATACTTCTAAATTAGTATCTAAAACAATCACTAAAGATTTGAATGTTTTATCAGATATAATTTATTCTAGTTTAAATCCTATCTTGGAAGATAACATTACTACTGATTTGGATGCAGGTGCAATATCCGTAAGCGGAGCAGAGTTGACATATTCTACAGCCCTTAGCATTACCTTGAAGCCATATGGCATACTTTTGGATGATGAAGGCATATTTGTAGGTGAAATAAAACAATATCAAACTTCACCTAAGAAAATAACACTATTTCGAGATTCTATGGTTTCTTCTTTTAGTAGTTCTAGTGGGAATCTCAAATACTATCATCCTTATGATGGAAGCCATGTAAATTACATTGTTGGACAAAAGGCACTAGCACACAACAAATTGCAAACAGATACAACAAAAGAACTCTCCACTAGTGGAAAGGGATTAGTTTTTGATGCTGGTTCACAGATAACTCACGATGGCACTACGCCTAACGCATACTATACTTCTAGTAGTGGCGCATTTACATTTACCAATCTACAAGGAACCTCTAACAGTGGAGGCATACTCAAGGACAAAACACTTGGTTATGATATAATAAAACCATTGAACGTGGGTAGTTTACAGACTACATATGAAGTAACAGATGATTCTAATTTTGCAGTAAAAATAGGAAACAAGAACGGTGTTTCTTCTACTCCTAGCAATTTAGGTTCCATCAAATCTGAAACCTTCGATGTAGTTACCATAAATGAAAAGGGAGAAGGTGTAACTACTCTATCTATTGCTCCAGTGTTTCCCGTTGTTATGGGTAGAGTTACTACAAACACATCCGATGCTAGAGGAAATTGCAATCTTTACTTTGTGAATGGTAATTTAAACTCTTCAGGGATACTGCATAGGTTAGGACTCAGTTGGGAATATCCCGACCACAAGGACGGAGAAGCAATCAGATATTGGGATTTTCAAAAATTTGATGCAGGTACAATAGGAAGAAACAACGACTCTATTTACAATGAAGGTACATCTCCACAGAAGATACAGGGCTATGCGGTTGGATACGGACTGCGAGCAAATGGTGAGAAAGTTAGCATTAGCGTAAGCCAAACAAACAAACCAATTTCGGGTAGCAATACTCTAAAGGGTTGGAATAACTTAGGAACGTATTATACTCCCTATGTTGATGCAGATAATCCACACTTGATTGAATCATATGTTCCTGAAGTTCTAGACACTAGTTTCTCCGGTGGGCCTCACGAATGGGACATTGCGTATGACGCATTTGAGCAAATAGACCCTAGAACAGATTACTATGACTGGTTTGCAAACGGTGATTTACTTCCAGCATCTAACAACAGAAACAATAACATAGGTTATCATACCAAGAACTTTGAGGAATTTGGGATTGTCTTAGAATCTGAAGATGGTAAGACAACTACAGAAGTTTCCCATCAGGAATACGTTGGTAAAACTAAGCAGACCAAAAAAACAGAGAATATGTTTGAAACTGGTAGTATTACAAAGGCGACAAAGACAACAAACCAATTGCGTAGGTTTGGTGTAATTAGATTAGTGGAGGCTACGTTTGATTGGCATTTTAATCCAGTTGACTTAGAATCTTTGAAAAAATCAGAGGACATCCCAACAGTACCGTACTTTGATTATGTAATGATGGATAATCCTACTGTTAGAACTTCTAGCAACTTTATTAGATTAACCAGAAATAGCCAAGAAATAAATATAGCACTAGATAACTTTACCGAAGGTAATTATGGAGATATGTATTACACTAAAGATTTCATAGGTGCTAGCCCGCGAAAGGTAAATTCTACCCCCACAGGAATAAATGGATTCGTAGGAGTAGTTACCGGAACAAATTGGCAAACTGATGATGGCAATAACAACTTGGCTACATATAATATTCTCAGTAATGGTACAAGCACTGAAAATTTCAATGATTTGATAGAGTTTACAGGAATAGAATCTGGAACCACGATAAAACACTACGGTGTTCAGCCTTTCCAAATATTTACCACATCTGATTTTAATATAGACAATATTAGCCTTAGTGGACAAATACAGCACATGAACGATAGTCTAGAAGATAAAAATAATTTTAGATTTACTGATGTTTTCTTATTTAGACCAGATACTAGAACTAAGAATTTTGAGTTTGCACATTTAGATTCTATTGACAATACCGCAGGTAGTTCTACAGATGGAGGATATACTGGTGGTTCTACAACCATGACTCTCCATAGCACTAGTGCCTTTTCCTCAAGTGGTGGATTTGCTAGAATAGGAAACAATTCCACTAGCGGTTCACTCTTTACATATACTGGTAAATCTGGGAGTAACTTGACTGGTGTTTCATTTGTAGGTGAGAATAAAAGTTATGGAACGGGAAATTCCGTAGACCCCTCTCTGAAATATGATGCTCCTAACGTTATATTGCCACTAATGGTTAAGGACACCACAGGTGCTAGTGATTGGGACGAAAGAAGATTCAGCCCATTCATTCATCCTGAACAATGGCATGAGGGTGTTAGTTTTTCAACTGGTGGATATTTGCATATGTCAAGAGTAGTTGCGGCTTTGGTTGAAAGAAACTTTAGCAATGGAACAAATATTGCAATAAGAGATAGATTTGGAGTAGGTATCGGTAGCACTTCCGATGCATTCTTTGCACATCCCTATGACAACTGCATTGCTCTTTTCAAAGATGTAAAGGTAGCAATGGAAGATAATAGTGTAAGTATGAATCCAATTGAACTAACGAGTTCCGTATTGAAGTTGGATTCTGATGCTAACTATGAGGCATATTTGGGGTCTGGAGCAACTACGGACTTTGACCAACTTACTAGGACGGCTATGGTTCAAAGCATGGGAATCACATCAGCCGCTTCTGGAGAATACGTTTCTATGGCTGGAACTACAACAAACAAGGTGTTTTTATCTGAAAAGAAAGCAATATCCAATGATTTTACTGATAGTCATAATGATATGAGTGGTGACCCAATTGGGTTAGTCACTTCGGCACAAATGCTAATTAAGCCAGTATTCAAACTAAGATGTGATACATCAGCAAATGCAAAAGATGAGGATTTCAATACAGTCACAAGTCTTGCTTTAACCGCCCCATCTCCCGGATATATATCTCAAATGGTATTTACGTTGGATGATACATCTCGACATACTTGGCTAAGTTTCCTACCTAACCTAACTGGATACTACCTAGTCTCAGAAAGACTTTCTTTGGAAACCAACAGTAACGTAAGAAACACTGAGGCTAACTCATTCCCTTACTCGATGACACGAATAAAAAGCCATACTTCTGCTTATGTAAATGAAATAGAAACTCATACAATTGTTTTAGATAATCCTATCTTTTGTAACGATGCTAAAAGAATGAATTGGAGACTGATGAGAGTATCAGAAACAACCTTTGACGAAGAAGAAGGATATATTGAATTCAATGTTTTGAAGCAGAGTAATAAATTCAAAAGACATGACTTCCTAACTGGCGAACCCGGAACAAATGACAATGTAACTGATGGAAATGTGTATAGTGAGAGCATCTACACAATGCACCTAATGCTAGATGTGGATGGAGAAATCTCACTACCAAGCAGTTCAGGACGATTGAAGGGTAGTGATTCTACGACTTTTCAAACTAAGAGCATTGACTTAAGAGAGCCGGGGCAAGCGACTAGTAAATTTACCAATTTAGAGCAACTAAATATGCATATTTCTGATGGAGTTAATCAACAAGTCAGAAATCTAACATTTGCTACTGCTAGACCTAAATACACAGATGTATCTCAGGCATTTGACTCACAAAACTACAACGGAGCGACACTCTCATTAAATCACGAAGTTGGATTAGTAATGAAATTTGATGGCAAACTCTCTGGAAATGGAGTAGTTTCCTTTGGTGAAATATTTGATTTGGATTTAACCAAAAGACCAAAATTACAGAACGTGAAAAAGTGTCACATCGGCACTACATTCTCGGTAGGCAGTCCCATTGTAGACGAAATAAAAGACATAGTACAGGAATCTGGGCTTGCGTTTGATAATAACTCTAGTTTTGTTGAGTATACAGGTAATATCGTGTCTTCTACTTCTGATACTGTAACAGAATCGCCAAACGATAGCCTACATGATACAATTACCTGTACGGCTAATGTAGAAAAGATATCAGTTGGAGATGTTTTATATTCACAAGATGGTCATCTAATAGGAGAAGTCTCTAGTGTTTCAAGTGCAAATATTGTGTTTACAACGAATCTACGTTACGTTCCTGCTTCACATGATGAGTTAGTCAAGATTAAAGAAGAAACGTACATAACATCAATGAAATTCGATAATGTCAATACCTATGATGTCGTCAATGCGCTAGCCGCTAAGAATGGGTTAGATTTTGACATTAAAAACGGAAAGTTTACTGCTAGAAAAACAGAAGATGTAAAGGCACTTAGAAAATACGCATTGTCGTACAAGGAATCTAATAGATTAATCTCAGTTAAAAATACCGAATCTCTCTTTGATAGAAAGAATCAGGCAGTTGTCATAGGAGATAGAGTATCCTTTACTCTAAGAGAACCCGGAACCGAAGATGAGGCAGATGACTCCATAGAAGACGTAGACCCATCCATTAAAACCAAAACTGATGCTCAGATTAGAGCAGTACAACTACTAGATTTACATGGTAAAAACAACAAAGTTAAGAAAATAAACATCAGAACCCATAAACAAGGTATGGAACTACTAGAATGTGGAGACATAGTTAGGTTAAATTTCAAGAGTCACAATATTCCTGAAGATGATTACATAGTGTTTGAGATTGAAAACGTCTTGGGTGGAACATGGGATTTGACTGTAGGAACCTTTGATAAATCCATAGCAGAAAGATTGGCTGAAATCAATGCCAAAAGCAAAACAAGTAGTGCCTCACTGTTCAAGAGAGATGGAGAGAACATAGCAATAGGTAAATACTTCTACGATACAATTAGTATAAGAGAGGTTAGTTTTTCGTATGAGGTGTCGGGGTCATCTAACTTGCTTTCGTATAATTCAAACATGGGATTCGATGACGTTGTAGGGTTTACTGAGGAAGTAGGGTTTGAGCATAGCATAGTCACGAAGAAGAGTTATAGTGAGGAATTACATGAACAGGAGGATTATGAATGATAGTTAACGGCGGAATGAATGATGTAGCAACGAATTACATTGCTTCTAAATATACCACAATAAAGATAGGAAACGGTGGAGATTCTACTGCGGCCTCGCAATCCGAATTAGATTCGGTTGTAGCAGAAAAGATAGTAACTCCATCCATCATAGGTTCTCAATTAATCTGGACTGCAGAATTTACGGGCGCACAGGTAGGTCTACAAGGCGTATCAGAATTAGGCATATTCAAAACTGATTCCGATTCTACTGACGATACAATGTTAAGTCGAGTCACTTTCACCAATACTGGTGTCATAGCCAATTCAGATACGGTGACATTCACAATTAGATTGGAGGTTAACGCATGACACAGAATAATCCCGGCTTTATTTCAAAACTTTCAGCATCACCTGATGCTAGAATAGTAGATGGAACAGACAATATCCATAGTGGTATTATCAATGCTCTAAACATTGCTACAGGTAATGATAGGGTAATTAGCGGTTTTAACATAACGCAAAATGGAAGTGGTAGTAGAACCACGTATGCAGTAGCGGCAGGTAAAATTCTCAGAGACAACCTACTAGTTTCTGTCCCTGCAACTTCTTCTAATTTGGCTCCTGCAGTAGACCCAAGAAGCGGTAATGACTGGTATGCGGTAATTGTAGTAGCAGACGGTAGTAAAAGCGGAGAGAATATTAACGACATCAAAATAAGAACAGGAGCCAGCGCAATTAGCACCGCTTCGGTTTCTCTCATAGAAAGCGGAGATATACCAATAGCGATTGTAAAATATCTAGCAAACAGCGCAGGTGACTTAGCAACAAGAAAAATACAGTTCTTAGGATATGGACAAACCACAAAAGGAATAAGCATTCTAAATGATAGTAGTGGTAGTCCTTCTGAGACAATTAGAATAAATCCCGCAGGTACAATTACTAAAGGTGGAGCGACATTAACTCTACCTTCTTCCACTGGAACCATTGCACTTACATCAGATATAGAATACACTTCAGCAATACCCAACGCTACTGCAAGTCAAACAGGTTTGGCTACGTCCACTCAGATAACAAAACTAGATGGTATAGAGGCAAATGCTACTGCTGACCAAACAAAATCAGATATCAATGCTCTATACAGTTGGTCAACTGACCCTGAAGATGGTGCTACTGCTGACCAAACAGATGCAGAAATAGAGACTGCTTACAATACAAGAGTACCCCAAGTTTCATCATCTGAAAGAACTGCAGGAGATTCTACTGCCATTAAGCGTTTTACTCCTGCCGATATAAAGAACATGATAGATACCCATCAAACTGATACTGATACCAACGATGATGTCTCGGTTGCAAATCTTCTAACTCGCCTTAACTCCAACTTTGGAAACAATTTCCAAGTAGGTACAAATTCTGCCCATACTGCTACATTTGCAGGAGGCTTAATTGTCGGCGGTAATCTAACTGTAAATGGAACTACTACCACAATTTCTAGCAATACTCTAGCAGTAGGAGATAATCTAATCGTATTGAACAACGATGAGACAGGTTCCCCTTCTCAAGATGCAGGTGTAGAAGTAGAAAGAGGAAACGCCACCAACGTAAAACTACAATGGAATGAAGCAACAGATAGATGGCAATTTACTAATGATGGTTCTACATTCTATAATTTACCTACTACTGATGAATTAGCAAACCCATTTACTCATCCAATTCTAAACGTAACTAACATTGACACTTCTGGAGCAGAAATTGTAGATAGTATTGCTACGAATGATTCTGGACACGTTACTGCAATGGCAAAAAGAACACTAACTTTAGCAGATTTGGGCTACACAGGTGCGGCAGATGCAAACAAATACGTTCATCCTAACCATAGCGGCGATGTCACATCAAGTGCAGATGGGGCCACTACAATAGCAAATAGTGCAGTTACTACGGCAAAAATTGCTGATAATGCAATTACAAATGGTAAGATAAACAATGGTGCAATTGATAACAGTAAGGTTTCTACTTCTGCGGCAATCGCTCAAAGTAAGATTAGTGGACTTACTTCTGCATTGAGCGGCAAAGAGCCTAGCCTTACGATAAGTGATGGGTTAGATAGAACAAGTGCTACGCTCAAAGTAGACATTGATGGGTTAACTATTGAAAACGGCATGGATAGAAGTGCTGATTTCATAATGTATGATGATGCTACCAATGGATTGAGAAAAATAAATCTAACAAATCTTTTCAGTAAGTTGATTGCTTCTGACGTTCCAGATGTTTCTGCTACTTATCGTGCTACTGCAACAGCATTGGTAAATGCGGATATTTCCAATACTGCCGCAATTAGCGCAGATAAGATTGCTAATGGGACAACTAACAAAGTATTTACGGACACACTCAAAACCAAACTTGATGGAATTGCCGCTAGTGCTACTGTTGGTGCTGACTGGAG